>ERZ724517.2170-NODE-2170-length-10489-cov-4.050700_pt1 | contig 10489 bp, 7 predicted proteins | sample MGYA00376050_ERZ724517 | MGnify/ENA primary metagenome ERZ724517 (study PRJEB28724, sample SAMN07190886) | activated sludge metagenome | isolation source: activated sludge of sewage treatment plant in Hong Hong | place: USA: Christiansburg, Virginia | collected... | reverse complement strand
CCCGTTTGCAACTTGAGGTTCCGCAGGATTAATCGTGCTCCAAGTGCTTCCATCGTAGCGCAAGATGCACCTGCTCAGACTGCCACTCACAGCAACCAACACGTTGTTCGACGAGCTGCCACGAATGTTGATCACGTTCGGTCCCTGACTCGGCATGGGGATGATTACGGGAGCCCATGATTCCCCATCGTAACGAATCAGCGACAGAGCGCCAGCATTGTTGCCACCAATCCAGACTCCGCGATCACCACTCGCCCAAACGGCGGTGAGAGTTCCCTTCGCATTGGTGGCGGTGTTCTTGCCCCAAGCACTGCCATTCCACTCTAGAACAGTTGCGTTAGAGCCGACCGCGTAGACCTGTGTTGCCTTGACACCCCACACACTGTTCAGATTCTCGGTAGTGCCACTCGTCACCACTGCCGACTGCCCGTTTCCAATTCGAACGATCGTCCCAAGATCGCCCACAGCCCAAAGTTCCCCCGAACTGATCCCCCACAGTCTCTTCAAGTTGGCGGAGGTGACCTTCTTGAGGTCTTGCCACTTCACACCGTCATAGTGCGTGATGGTTCCTGCATCACCGACTGCCCAAACGTCATTGGGCGCGAAGCCATAGACGTCGCGGAGCGTCGCGGGATTCGCAGAAGCACCTTTGAGCAGGGTGGTAAGCTTGCTCGTCTTTCGATCGAAGTGATAGACCACACCACCCTCTCCGACCAGGAACAGCGGGGACTGCGGATCTCCCGGTGGAGCGAACATTCGCCGGATACCGAGCCCTTGTGGGAGACTTATCACCTTTTGGGGGTTGGTGCTGGTGTTGCCATCCCAGCGTTGGAGATCCCCACTCAACCCTGTACCAATTCCTCCAGAGACCAGCCATTGGTCTGTGGGTGAGTTTCCTATGTAGACGATCCCAGTGGAAGAGGAGGACTTCTTCCAGCTTGTTCCCTGACGCTGGAACCAGATATACCCCTGCGACGCAGAAGCCACTAGGTTGTCCGCAGAGGATCCCCATAGGTGATGAAAGCCGAAGGTATTGATTCCAGTTGGATCAATGGATTCCGCCCTCCAACTCGTCGTCGCCTCATCCCAATGCCAAATCGCTGCGGTCGGGTACTGCATTCCGACAGCCCATAGGTCATCCGGTCTTGCTGGGTCTGGGGCCAGCATCCGGTTCATGATCGTTCCGGCTTTCAAGGTCGAGTTCTCTGGTTGTTGAGTGCCCGGGCGATTCGCAAAGCGGAGTCCCCCAGCCCAAACATAACGCGGGGAAACCCAGACCGAACTAAACGCAGGGAGGCTATCGCCGGAGAAGATGACATCCCCCGTATAGACAGAGCGGAAGGCGAAGCCTTCCAATCGCCAGAGTCCTCGGCGCATACCGCGACCGGACTGTCCGTGAGAGACGGCCCAGACATCCGTGGTACTGGTTCCATGCACACCCATAAAGTTGGGAGTCAGGATTTCCATGGGAGTGCCAGCGTTGTCATCGATCAGCGGAACTTCTGAGAACGCAAAGCCGTCGTAGTGTAGCGGTCTCCCGCTCATTCCAACGACCCACAGATCATCAGCCGCCGTGCCCCAGATGTCTGTGACGATGGTTCCCAGCTTCTTCGGTCGCTCCCAACACCACTGATCGGTTCCGCAGTAATCGACCGGAGTGAGCGCGAGCGCCAATGAGTACGGCTTATCGGCATCGAGCATCACTGCGTTCTGTGCGCTATCACTGAGCAGCGCGTCGTCACTTATCGCCTGCACCTGAACCGACAGCTTTCCCCGCGTGCCGGGATCGAGCGATAGCTTGAAGCTTGCCAGCCCAGTCTTCCTGTCAAGCGCTGTTGGCGCAAACGGCGTCCACTTCTTGTCACCCAATGAGATGATCGGACGGACCGTTTTCAACTCACCAATCGGTCCCGATACCTCAATCGACACCGTCAGTGGTTGCGGATCAGGTGCTGGCGCATCGGTGGCGCAGTTCCAGCACCAGGTAGCGACAGCCAAACAGAGTGTGCGATGTGACGGATTCATTCGTGGCTCCAATCGATGAACCAACAGAAGGGTGCACCTGTCCGCTACTGCGTCCGCATGATGAGTCCACCGTCTCCCACGGCCCAACTCACGCCCGGACTCAGGGTAAAGATGCTGCGGATCCCCAGCGGGCGCTGGACGTCTAACTCTGTCCCGCCACTACCATTATACTTTGGCTCCAAAGCCGATCCCGTCCACCGCGCAAGCGAGTTCTGGAATCCACCGAACCAGATGTCGTTCGGGGCAGATCCTCCGATGACCCCCACGGGACCGGCACCCGACGGAGAAGACCAGTCCGTGGCCTCCCAGGTACCACCATTCCAGCGGTAAACCAAAGAGGTAAGATTGTTTGGCGCGACTGCAATCCAAACCTCCTGAGGAGAGAACACGCGAATCTGCGCCAAATAATCGTTCGAAACCATCAAGCCCGGAATGCTCGACGAAACGTCCTGCCACGTGTTGGTAGCTCCTATACGTCGAGCCACGCCCAGCCCCCCCTTGTTCACCCCCAGAGCCCAGATGTCCTGATCGGAGGATCCATCGAAGTTAGAGATACTATGTCCTGAGGTGAAAATAGGAATGTTCTCGAACCACCCATTCCCGTTCCACTGGTTGTACTGACCTTTAGCCACAGACACCAACACATTGTTTGAAGCAGCTCCCCAGACAGTTGGACGCTCGGAATTCCCATTCCACTGCTTACTCGGTGCCCACGTGCTGCCATTCCAGTGGAGCACATAGGCAATTCCCGCTTCCCGATCTATGCCGACCGCCCAAATGTCAGTGGCCGAACTGCCCCAGATCGAGGTCAGATCGTACGAGACACCCGACTTCGACGGTTTCCACGTCTGGCCATCGTAGTGGTAGATCGCGCCACCGGATCCAACCGCCCACAGATTGTCCGCTGCGGTTCCCCAGATTCCTTGAAAGTTGGGCAGACCTCCAGCCTTCCGCTCGATCGCGCTGCCATTCCAGTGCAGCACGGTGCCGCCGTCACCACCGAACCACACATCGTCTGAGGAACGGATCGAGATCGTCCGCAGGGTCGCAGACATACCACTGTAAACCTTGAGCCACTGCGCTCCATTCCAGTGAGCAATGGAACCATTGTCACCACAGAGCCAGATGTTCTTCCCATCGATCCCGGAGATGTCATAGAAGATGATGTTCGGGTCGAACGGTGTGGCCACTGATTCCCACGCCGTCAGGTAGGGGGACTCCCCGCGCAAGATCACGCCAACTCCTCCCGAGCGGCCAGCCATCCACACCGTCCCTGTCTTCGGATCGCGCCAGACAGTGTGCATGGTGGCTCCATTGGTTGATGGAGCGAGCTGAGTGAGTCCAGACCCAGTATCTCGCAGCACGACATTCCCGACGACCCATACGTCATTCGGCCCAGTACCGCCCACACCATAGAACTCTGCCGCTGGAACAATGCCTGCTGGCTTCTTGTTGGCCCAGCGCAAACCATCCCAGTGAGAAATCGTTTGTTGGTCGATGCCCCAAACATCGTTCAGTCCAGCGGACCAGATCTTGCGGAGAGTCCCACTACGGTTCGTCCAACCTGCACCGTTGAAGGAATAGGTGGCGGGGTTTGGCGCTGCGACCCAGATGTCATCAGACGCAGACATCGCGATGCTCGTGAGTTGTCGATCCTCCAGATCAGAAATGGCGGGGAGATCGCGCCACACGTCGCCATCCCACTGTTGAAAGAGCCCGCGATTCCCAAGTACCCAGACCGGATTGTCTTTGGGGGCTGGGGTTGTCTGCCACGCTGGCTTGTCGGTGAACGCCAACAGTGCCTGAATCGTATCGGGACGTGGTACGGAGCTCTGGTAGCACCAGCCATCCCGACAGACTTCGCCCTGCCCTTTCAGTATCACCGTGAGCCGTTCTACTTGGTCGGGTGCTACGTCGACAACGCCACTCCCAGAAGCAATCATCCATCGCTGCGAATTGATTCCGTCGATCTGTACTGTCAGCTTGCCTTTCGTGTCGTCCGGTAGCACCAAGGCAAACTCTCTCTTCACGTCCATGTCTTCGAGCTTCTTGGACGGTCGGCCGTCTACGGAGACGCTCAATCGCAACTTGTCGATGGTAGCCAGAGGGCCTTCGAGCCTCACCTTCACCGCATTGCGTTGCAAGTGCTCTGTGGTGAACTCCGCCTTGTCACCACAGCCCCCCGTTGCTCCGAGAGAGGGAAGGAGTAGCGCACATAGCAGCCAAAGCCCACCTATACGCATCGATACTTTGCGCCGTACCAAGTTGCACGATACGGCTCTACCCAGCAGAGAGCTTACAACGACGGATTCCATCCCGCGCACATCATAGCCAACCGATTACATACTGACTAGTCGTTAACTAACGAAAATCACGGCGAAATTATCGGCACTGTCCCATCCGCTGTGGAAATTCAGGCCGAAAAAAAGATGGCTGGATCGAGTCTCCGCGAGAGGAGTCTCGGGGTTCTTTCGGGCCTTGCCTTGAGCTGCAACGGGACATCAAGCATTGTAAGCGAACGATTCGTGATACCCTGTTGCGTCGGCAATGCTCGCCAGCGAACAGACCCTCAGCCTTCACCATATCGACCCTTGGCAGTCGATGCTGTTCGTATACGGCTTCGGGACGATCGGGCTTGCGGTCTTCGCGTTCCGTTTGTCCGCCCGGTATCGTCAGCTTCGGAGGCAGGCGGAGGCCTCCTTTGTGCCGAACGCGCCCCTTGCACTGTGAGCAACGGTCGTGCAGGGAACGGTGGAGTGTGCGGAGGGAACCACCGAGACGATCCGGATCGAGGTAGAGCAGGATGGGACCGAGCTGGAAAACTCGGGAATCTGGAGCCATCAGTGGACGGACCTGAGTCACTATCGAATCACGATGCAAAGTGGGGATGGTCGCACGTTGTCGACGGAACTCCCTTATTTCCATAGGCCCCGATTGCAAATCACGCTGGAGCGAGATGAGGCGGCGCAAGCGAAAGCGACCAGAAGCTCGAAGAAGAAGCGCGCCGAGGCCGTTCCGGTGCCCACGACTAGCCCTGCAACGAAAAGCGCGACGCCCGGAGGGGAAGAGCGAGGGCTCTCGGCGGAAGGGCAAGCTACGCTGGAAGAACTGTATACACGTCTGGTGAAGGCAGATGACACGGCGCTCGTGGCGACGTTGGATAGGGCTGGCTCAGAGCCTTTGCTTCGGCAGCTTGCCTCGCCTTCTGTGCCGCTTTCACTGCGTGTGGAAGCAGTCCGTGCGTTATGTGGTGCCCAGAGCGATGAGACCGTGAAGGTGTTGCTCTTGGCGTTTGATGAGCCTGCGGGCTCCGTCAGCAAGAAATTCGTCGGTTATGATTCGCCTCTCCGGCGCACAGCAGCGGCAGCGCTTGTGGCGACAGGACGGCAGGATGTCTTTGCAGCTATTCTGAGTCGCCTTACACAATGGTCTTGTAAGATCAAAGCGGGCTCAACTGGGCAGCATATCGCGCCCCAAACGAAGTGGTATGAGAAGCACGATTACATTGAGGGGATTACGTACGTGCTGGGGCATGCGAAATATCGCCCGGCATGGGATCGCCTCGCGGAGGTCGTGCGCACAAGCCCTCTCCTTTCGCTGCGCTTGCTCGCGAAACGAAGCCCGAAGAAGTTGGCAAGAAGCTCATCGCCTATGTAAGTAAGCAAAAGCGTTCCTTGTGACGTGCTCTCCCTCCGGGCATCTGCAAAACGACGGAGTTGGACTCTAGGCGACCACTCCAGTCTGTGTCACCGTGTAGGTGGCCAGCAGCCGGGCCGCCGCTGAGCGCACTGGTGGGCCCGGCACCTTCGGAGGTTGCGGTGGGGCATCCCCCCCGGCGCTCCGTCGATCCGAGAAGGCCACCGGCTTCCCGTGCTCGTCGAGAACTTCAGGGACTGCGGCAATCGGGGCGTCCGCCTCGATCGGCTGGTGTGGTGATGCGGAAACTACTCCCTTTCTAGGAGAGCCATTCTGGCCATCTTGTGCAGGTTGGCTTCGATCCGTTCGGTCAAGGGGGGGCCATCGCTGGGAATCACCAAGCGCCCCTGCGCAAGCTCTGCTTCAACCGCCAACAGGAGGACTGCGCGGTCTGTTTGGCCATCTAGGAACGAAAGCATGCAGCGGGCCAGTGGATCTTCGATGTGCACGTTTTGGTGGAGCAGATTGACGATGAACGGTTCGTGTTGGATCTGATGCCGAACCAACGCGCTGGCGCGAGGTCGCTGGCTGGGAGTAGCCGCGAAGGAGGGCGGGTGGAGGTGTAACTCAACCATGCCACCACCATGGACTGCGAGCAGCAGTTCACCCAGACCCTCCCGATCGGAATCGCTGGGCTCTCCCGCTCTGTCCAGTAGTTTCCAGGCGGCCAGCAGCAAGGATTCGAACGGCACCGGCTGGGGCGCGACTCGGTGTAGGTACAGCAGTGCGGCCTTCGACAGGGGCTCATCCAGTCCGATGATGACGTGATTGGCGCTCTGGAAACGCTCGACCACGCCAGTGCTCAGGTCCACCTTCTTCGATACTGGGGAGCAGGTGCCTTGAATCGAAAACTGCGCGGTGGAGTTGGGTTGCGGGCTTCGCTGCAGAGACACCTGCTTGTGGCACAGTAGTGTCTGTCGAAAGGGTCGACAACCCAGGAAGTCCAGGTATTGACCCGTCACCACCAGATCCCCCGCTCCGCTCAGCGCTTGCTGCACTTGAGGAGAGTAGCGCTCCATTCTCATGTAGGAGGGATCTGCCTCCGTTAGGAATTGCAGGCCATACTGGCCAGCCAGCTCCATGAACTCGTGAAAGTAGTACGGCTGGTTGCAATCGCCAAGCTCGTCATGCAGCAGCACTTCGTCGGTGAGTTGCGCAACCCGATCGAGCTGCCCCTTTAACTCGGCCTTGTACAGAGCATCAATGGCAGGTACCGCATGCTCAGCGAACGCCAGCACCGATCGAGCCTGCCGCGCCCGTTCCTTCGGTTCCTCGATGTTCCTGACATGGAATCGGGTCAGCCCACGCACAAACTGCCGAATGTGCCAGCCGGGATAAGCGTTGTAGCTGATATACGCGACACCTTGGTTCGAGAGACCATCGCGGCAAATTTCCAAGATGCGCAGACGCACCGGTTCGGGCACCCAGGAAAACACGCCATGCACGAGGATGTAATCGAAGCTCCCCAGCTCTGTGCGAATGTCAGAGACTTCTAAGATGTCCATGTGGCGAAGCGTCAAGTTGGCCAGCCCTAGGGTGGCAATCCGGTCGAGCCCCTCGTCAATCTCCCGGCGTGAGTAGTCGAGGCCCACGAAGGTCGCGGTTGGCAGACTGACCGCCATCGGGATCAGATTGCCGCCACTGGCGCAGCCTAGTTCGAGCACCCGACAGGTGGGTGCCGGAGCTGGGTTCATTCCGTACAGAGTGGCCAGCGCTGCGAGGTGGTCCGGGTGGGTCTGACGAAAAGCCCCACTTGGATAGGGGACCAGATCGTAGCTGTTCTTGGCGGAAGACTTTTCCAATGCAACCTCTGAGAGTCTACGGTGTTGATGGCAGAGCCACTCACCTGCGTAAGGGGTGTAGTCGCAGCGCGTACGCAGCGCGGCTTTGGGCCAAGGGATGTGGTAGGGATGCACTCATGCGAGCGGGGTGCTCCTGTGGGATCTTCACATCACACCCATGGTATGAGAATTCTCAGGCTCCGACAAGGATGCAATGGGAGGGGAAGAATCGGATAGCGCGTGAGCAACCTGTCCTTCATCGGACTCCGTTCACAAGCCGTGTGACCGAAGGTTCATAGTCGCAACGCGTCGTCTCCGTCGGAAACGCTCGTTCCACGTAGCTTGGCATGAGCGATGCACTGGCTCTAGGCAGAACCCAACGAAACGAACGGAGGCTTTCCATGTTCACCCAGAAACTGCTTGCGACTGTCGGTCTTGCTTCGGCGATTTTCTTCGGGTCTGCAACGGAAGCTTCGGCGAATCCCTGGCGTGGTCCGCACTTCGCTCCGGCTCCGGTGTATCGGGCTCCGGTGTATCGGGCTCCGGTGTATCGGGCTCCGGTGGTGTACCAGGCTCCAGTTGTGTACCAGACTCCGGTTGTGTACCAGACTCCGGTCTACACCCCTCCCGTATATCGGACGTTCGCCCCGGTCTATGTGGTTGCGCCTCGTCCGATGTACCGTCCCGTAGTATGGCATCGCCATGGCCTTGGCCCCATGCATCACGGTCGCTGCTGGTAGTCTCGTTCGCACCTCATGTGCAGTTGATCTCCCTTCTCGTTCCTCCAATCTGCGACACTGACCTGCCATGAGTCATTTGGTCGAACTGGAGGCATTCCTAGCGGTGATTGAGGAAGGGAGCTTTACGGCCGCCGCTCGACGGCTAGAGGTCACCACCTCCTATGCGAGCAAGCTGGTCGGAAGACTCGAGGATCGACTGGGGGTTCGACTGTTACAACGGACAACTCGACAGCTCACACTCACAGAGCCCGGCCGCGCCTATTTCGAGCGATGTAGCGAAGCGATGCGGGCTCTCAAAGATGCAGAGACAGAGGCCACAGCGCTTCAAACGTCTCCGCAAGGAAAGCTCCGGATCACGCTACCCACGGCGTTTGCGGTCTGTTACCTGGCGGTGCCATTGGCCGAGTTCAAGGCCCGCTATCCCGGACTCACCATCGAAGCCGTGCTCGCCGACCGCAAGGTCGATATCATGGCCGAAGGATTCGATCTCGCGGTGCGAATCGGAGAACTGGCGGACAGCGCGCTCATCGCACGTCGACTGACCACGGTGGAACGTACGGTCTGCGCAAGCCCGAGCTATCTGAGCCGCCGGGGAACGCCCTCTGAACCAGAACAACTAAAACAGCATGAGTGCTTGCTCTATGCCTACCACGCGGCACCGGCCACTTGGCGGCTCAAAGGCCCAACCCGCGAGGCGTTGGTCGAAGTCTCGGGCACTTTGGTTTCCAACCACGGTGAAATCCTCGTCGAGGCGGCGTGTCATGGTCTGGGACTGGTGTTCTCTCCGATGTTCCTGACCGCAGCAAATCTGCGCAGTGGTCGCTTGGTTCGAGTGTTGCCAGATTGGCAGTTTCCGCTGGCGGTCTCCGCGATGTTTCCCAACGCTCGACACATCCCAGCCAAGGTGCGGATCTTTGTGGATTTTCTGGTTGCGCACTTTCAGACCAATCCGTGGGCGGACCTCTGCTAAGCGATCCTTCATCTTCAGTCCACAGTGTTTGTCCTAGGAGCCGACTTATCGCGAGGCCTTGGTCTCAGTACCTTGCTTGTTAGGAACGACGCCAATTCAGGCCCTTCTCGATTCCTATCACGAAAGGTTTTACTCATGACACGCCACCTTCACCTTGCACTTGCCGTGTTCGGACTCACTACTGTTGGCTGCGGTGATGCCCCGGCTCCACAGACCTTCGAGGCCTGCACGGCACCAGCCCAGTTCTCATCGCCAAATCCAAGTTATGCCTGGACTCCCAACGCGATTCGCTTGGTTTCGCAGCGAATGGCCAATGGGGTCTTCGCGGTCTATGACAGCAACGCCGCCCAGTACTCTCCTTCTGGAATTCCTCTGGCCACCAGTGGCGGCTTTGTCATCGGAGAAAACGGCGTCCTTCTTGTCGAAAGCATGATCAATCGGCAACTGTTCTGCCAAATGATTGGGCTGGTACGAGCAGAAACGGATAAGCCGGTGACACACGTGGTGAACACCAGCAGCCACGGAGATCACAGCTTTGGAAACACATTCCTACCACCGAATGTTCACGTGGTGCAGCATCAGCGGACCGCATCGTATATCGCAGCGCACTTTCAGGAAGACGTTGCATTTATGACGATGAACTTCGGAGCCGATCAGGGAATCGATGAAGTCCGTGCGGTCGCCGCAGATACGCTCGTGGATGACAGCACTCCCTTCAAAGTAGATCTGGGGGGGATTGCCGTTGAAGCGCGCTATTACGGATTTGCTCAAACCGGAGGCGATTTATTTGTCCACGTGCCAAGCGCCAAAGTCCTGTGGACGGGCAATCCGCTGGTGGCTGCCAAGCCTGCCGTACCATGGCTGCTTGCGGGACACGGTCAGGAGGTGGAACGCACGCTGAGTCAGGTCAAAGCCGCGCTGCCCGCAGACACAATCATCATTCCGGGCCACGACCATCCCACAGGAACCAGCGAATTCGACTTTTCGATCAACTACTTGAACACGATGGTACGGGAAGTGGGAGCAGCGGTAAGCAGTGGAAAGAGTGTTGACCAGACGGTGTCCACCGTGACCATGACTCCGTTCCAAGGGTATAAACTATGGGACTGGATTCACAAGATCGTCAACGTCCCCACGACCTACTCCGAACTCAAGAAGTAGTCCGTGGAATTTAAGGGATCACTGCGAGTAAGAGAGTACGCTGGGAGCGCTCCAGCTCGATCCCACGGGAACCGTACCGACAGCGGGTTGGCTCGGCACTGCCGGATTCCAGGTCC
>ERZ724517.2169-NODE-2169-length-10493-cov-4.142077_pt1 | contig 10493 bp, 10 predicted proteins | sample MGYA00376050_ERZ724517 | MGnify/ENA primary metagenome ERZ724517 (study PRJEB28724, sample SAMN07190886) | activated sludge metagenome | isolation source: activated sludge of sewage treatment plant in Hong Hong | place: USA: Christiansburg, Virginia | collected... | reverse complement strand
ACATCGCTTTTCCAGCCGCAAAAATTGCAGCAGCCTGAGAACAGGCTGCTGCAAACCATCAGCACACTGGATCAGAACATCGATTCCTCAAGTGCCAAAGCACCGGCAGCCCCCTCGACCACGGTTGCTGCCAGGCCATCGGCACGGGTCAACTGGTGATCGGCAAAGAAGCGCGTGGTAACAATCTTGGCTACATAGAACGGATCATTGTCGCCGCCATCGATCTTGGCCTGTGCCACCAGCGCGGCGCGGGCCATCTGCCAGCCGCCGGCAACAATGCCGAACAGCCACAGGAAGGGAACCGCACCGACCGAAGCCGCACGTACGTCCTCGCGATAGTTGGCGACAATCCAGTTCGCAGCCATTTCAAGCGCATCAACGCCATCAGCCAGACGCTTGCGGATCACGGCGAACTGCTCACCGGACTGTGCCGCCAGCTCGGCATCCAGCTTGCGGATCATGGCGATCACAACCTTGATCGTGGCCCCGCCTTCGCGCGCCATCTTGCGACCGATCAGGTCGTTCGCCTGAATGCCGGTGGTGCCTTCGTAGATGGTGGAGATACGCACGTCACGCAGATGCTGTGCTGCACCGGTTTCTTCGATGAAGCCCATGCCACCATGCACCTGAACGCCCGTGGAGGCGACGTCGATGCCAACCTCCGTGCTCCAGCCCTTGACTACCGGAATCATCAGATCAACGAAGGCCTGGTTCTGCTTCTTCGTTTCCGGGTCCGGATGATGCACGGCCGCGTCGTGCGCAGCGCCAACCACGTAAGCCAGCGCTCGGGTCGCCTCGACCTGGCAACGCATGTTCATCAGCATGCGCCGTACGTCCGGGTGATTGATGATGGCCACCTTGCCACCCCCACGCACGCCGATGTCCGGGCCCTGGATACGGTCGCGGGCATAGGTCACGGCGCGCTGGTAGGCACGCTCACCGTCGGCAACGCCTTCGAGACCGACACCGAAGCGGGCCGCGTTCATCATGATGAACATGTACTCAAGGCCACGGTTTTCCTCACCCACCAGGTAACCGACCGCACCACCATGATCGCCGAAGGCCATCACCGCCGTCGGGCTGGCGTGGATGCCGAGCTTGTGCTCGATCGACACACAATACGCATCGTTGCGCGCACCGAGTGAACCGTCGGCGTTGACCATGAATTTCGGCACGACGAAGAGCGAAATGCCCTTGACGCCTTCTGGCGCCGTCGGGGTACGGGCAAGCACCAGATGGACAATGTTGTCGGCCATGTCGTGGTCACCGTAGGTGATGAAAATTTTCTGGCCGAAGATCTTGAAGGTGCCATCGGCCTGTGGTTCTGCCTTGGTGCGCACGGCAGCGAGGTCGGAGCCGGCGTTCGGCTCGGTCAGGTTCATGGTGCCGGTCCAGACACCGGAAACCATTTTTTCGAGGAAAGTCGCTTTCAGTTCATCAGAACCTGCCAGCACTAGGGCCTCGATGGCGCCGGTGGTCAGGAGCGGGCACAGCGAGAAGGCATGGTTGGCCGACTTCCACATCTCGGTGATACAGGCGTTGACCACCTTCGGCAGACCCTGACCACCAAATTCCGGTTCGCACGCCAGCGCCGTCCAGCCGTTTTCCGAAAACTGCTGGTAGGCCTCCTTGAAACCCTTGGGCATGGTCACCGCCTTGTCGTGCCACTTCGCGCCCTCCTGGTCGCCTGGAATGTTCAGCGGCGACAGCACGCCTTCGGCGAACTTGGCGGCCTCTTCCATGATCGCGTCGACCATGTCAGGCGTCGCCTCCTCACAACCCGGCATCTGCGCAACCTGCTCGAGCCCTGCCAGCTCCTTGAGCACGAACTGCATGTCGCGGATCGGTGCAATGTATTCACTCATTTTTCGGTTCTCCTTTTGGTTTGGTTTGGTTTGGTTTGGTTTAACTACGTCCGGCGCCCTCGCGGGCGACCAGAATTTCGATCAGCAGCAGAATCTCCTGCACAACTGGCAGGGTGAATCCACTGCGTTGTCCGCCACGGTTGTCCCGCAGCAGTTGATGAAGATAATCAAGGCAGCCTTCGCGGCCCCATCGGGAAACGATCTGCTCGCAGATGCGCGGCATTTCCTCCAGACTGTTCGCCTTGGCCGGATTGTCCGCCCCTGAAGGCTCCGCTGGCGGCGTCTCGGCATCCCAGTGCTGCAGCTCGACGTTGAAGTTGCGGTTGAGCTTCTGGGCCAGATCGTCAAACTGTTCGTGCATGTCGCCAGAGCGGTAGATGTCGAGCAGTTTGACCCAGGGCTGAAGGGCTTCCTGCGGGTTGGCTTCGATATATTCCTTGAGGGTCTGTGCAGCGCCCTCGACACGACCGAAGGAGAGCATGATCTCCGCCAACTCCATGACGGGGTTGACATCGGTTTTCTCCTCGGGCGGTGCAAAGGAGCTTGATTTCAAGGATCTCGATGAGGTCGCGTCAGGCTGGGAAAAGAAGGCATCCACATCAACGACTGCGCGGGGCGGGTGCTCAACCACCACGGTTTCCGGGAATTCGCTCTCGGTCGGCGCGGCCGCCACAGCTACGGAAGCGCGACGACGTGCCAGAAGCACCAGCAACATGAGCGCAACGGCAGCCAGCCCGCCATAAGTCAGCCAGTCGATTCCGCCATTGCCGGCGGGCATTGCTGGCGAAGTTCGCGGGGGCGCTTTCGGGAGATTGACCAGAGTGGTTGAGGCTTCGCCCGGCAGGCCCGACGCTGGCGGTGAAGCGGGCACAAGCGCAGGAGCAGACACCACAGAGGGTTCCACGGGCAATGCTGGCGATGCCTGCAAATGAACAGGAGATTCAACAGGGAGCGGTGCGGGTGCAGCGACCGGCACCTCGCGCAATTCGCGTACTTCGCTCACCAATTGCTCACCACCGAGGCTGGCAATAGCAGTCAGTTGCTCGTTCAACGAAGTGAGCAGCCGGTATTCCAGACGCAGCATCTGGCGCAGTTGATCGCCGGCCTCCTGCCGGGTCGACAGTATTGGCGACAAGCGCAAGGGCAAGGCCGAATCCGGGCTATGTCCCTGCCTTTCTCCTTGCCTTTCTCCTTGCCTTTCTCCTTGCCTTTCTCCTTGCTTTTCTTTTTGACGAGACGGCTGAGGTGCGACGAATTTTGCAGTTGCCGGGATCAGTTCGGGGGAATGCTGACGCGGTTCCGCCGATTCCCCAGCCGACCTCGGCAGCGCTACTGCACCACCGGCAGCGGTCTGCCCGCCAAAAGCCTGCCAATCGGGCATTTGCAAGGTGCTGCCGGCAACCAGATCAACTGCTCCCGAGACTTCGATGCCGAGCGATGGGTTGGCTTCTGCCAGCGCCTGGATGAACCTGCGCTGGGTTCCGGGCTGGCCGGGATAGAGCAACTGAGCGAGCGAGCGTGGCGACTCTCCCGGCCCAACAATCCATGCGCTTCCGGTCGCGATGCGGGTCGAGCGGGAACGGGAACCGGGCTGCGGCTTCAATTGCACCGAAAACTCACGCCAGCTCCGCCCGGAACCGCAATCGGCCTCCAGCGCCAAGGCGAGCGCCGGCACATCGACAATCTGCGCCGATCGCATATCGAGAACGGTCGAAGCGGAGTCCTTCCGCAAGGAGATGGTGACGCCGGATACAGGCGGCACATCTTTCCTGCCGGGCGCAATCGCCTTGATGCAGCCTGGTTCAAGTACATCTGCCGGCCCGGCCTGCACAGCGACCTCGGCCGAGAATACCTCTCCCCGTTCCGACTTCACGTTCAGTGGACCGAACTCCAGCGCCAGCGCCTGACAAGCCAGGACGCTCACGAATGCGGCAAAAACAGGTTTCAGGAAAGAGTTCTGCATGGAGTTCAAGGCGTTGCGGCTATTTATCGCGAAGGTAACGCGAATCCTCAAACGTGGATACCCATTCCGGCCGATAGATCACGAACAGGGTGACCATCATTCCGGACAGCCAGGCCTCCGAAAACGCCAGCAAAAGGACATACGGCAGATACTCGGCGAGCACATAGTCAATCGTATAAACCCCGGAAACGACCAGTAGCAGTGAGGCACAAGTGCCTGCGGCAACGATGGACAACGCGGCACCGAAAAAGCCATTGGCGAAGATATAAACAAAGCACTGCTGGGGTAGAAAACGCTCGTTGAAACGCAGCAGAAGTTGGGTCACCGCGACACTGACACCGCCCATCAGCAAGGCATTGGCGGCATAGGCATTCCATCCGGCAGCACCGTTCAGCGAGACGCCAGCAAGCACCAGTGACAAACCGATGAACGCAAGATAAGGGCCGAACGCCAGCGTGAACAGGGTCGCACCCAAAAGATGCATCGACAAGCCAGGCTTGATACCGGCTTGCAGGCTCCAGAGCAGGACCAGCATGACCACGGTGCCCAGCCAGACGTTCAACTGGGTACTGTCGGCAAGGCGCCGCCAGGGCGCCCGCCGAATGGCCAGCAGAAAGAGCGGCACGAACAGCAGCCAGGCAGCCAACGTCCATTCACTGGCCAGCAGCCCGTCAGGCAGGTTCATGCCCGCCCTCGCCTGCTCAGAGCGCTGCGGTCAGTTGTGGCACGACCTCGAACAGGTCGGCGACCAGGCCATAATCCGCCACCTGGAAGATCGGCGCTTCCGGATCCTTATTGATGGCGACAATGACCTTCGAGTCTTTCATGCCGGCCAGGTGCTGGATGGCTCCCGAAATGCCGACAGCCACATACAGCTGTGGTGCAACGATCTTGCCGGTCTGGCCAACCTGATAGTCGTTCGGCGCAAACCCGGCATCCACCGCGGCGCGAGAGGCACCAAGTGCTGCGCCAAGCTTGTCGGCCAACGGCTCAAGCAACGCATGGTAGTTTTCACCGTTGCCGACACCGCGACCGCCGGAAACGATGATCTTGGCCGCCGTCAGTTCCGGGCGGGCCGATTTGGTCAGTTCCCGACCGAGGAGCTTGGTCTGGCCAGTATCGCTTGCTGCGGCAAGCGTTTCCACGACGGCACTGCCGCCTTCAGCAGCTACCGCCTCGAACCCCGTGGTGCGGACCGTGATGACCTTGACGGCATCAACCGACTGCACAGTAGCCAGCACGTTGCCGGCGTAAATCGGACGAACGAAGGTATCGGCAGATTCGACGCCGACGATATCGGAAACCTGAGCCACGTCCAGCAACGCAGCAACGCGTGGCATGAAGTTCTTGCCACCGGTGGTGGCCGGGGCAACGATGTGGCTGTAGCCGGCAGCATTCGCGACAACCAGCGCGGCAATGTTCTCGGCCGTCTGGTCAGCATAGTGGGCGGCATCGGCAACACGCACCTTGCTGACACCGGCGACCTTGGCGGCAGTTTCGGCCGCAGCACTACAGCCACTGCCAGCCACCAGCACATGAATATCGCCGCCCATCTTTGCTGCCGCAGAAACGGCATTGAGCGTGGCGGGCTTGAGGGATATGTTGTCGTGTTCGGCAATAACGAGAATGGTCATGATCAGATCACCTTCGCTTCGTTCTTGAGTTTGGCGATGAGGTCGGCGACATCGGCGACCTTGACGCCGGCCTGGCGTTTGGCCGGCTCGGCAACTTTCAGGGTCTTCAGGCGCGGCGCGACATCAACACCCAGTTCTTCCGGCTTGACCGTATCGAGCGGCTTCTTCTTCGCCTTCATGATGTTCGGCAGCGTCGCGTAGCGCGGCTCGTTGAGGCGCAGGTCGGTGGTGATGATCGCCGGCAGCGACATCTCCAGCGTTTCCAGACCGCCATCGACTTCACGTGTGACAGTGGCCCGCATTTCTTCACCCTGGCCGGCAATCACCACCTTCGAGGCGAAAGTCGCTTGCGGCCAGCCGAGCAGCGCAGCCAGCATCTGGCCAGTCTGGTTGGCATCGTCGTCGATCGCCTGCTTGCCGAGAATGACCAGCTTCGGCTGCTCCTTGTCGACCAGCGCCTTCAGCAGTTTGGCAACAGCCAGCGGCTGAAGTTCAGCGTCGGTTTCAATGAGGATGCCGCGGTCGGCACCAATGGCCATCGCCGTGCGCAGGGTTTCCTGGCAACCGGCAACACCGGCGGAAACGGCGACTACCTCAGTGGCAGTGCCGCCTTCCTTGAGACGAACAGCTTCTTCGATGGCAATTTCGTCGAAGGGGTTCATCGACATTTTGACGTTGGCGATATCGACACCAGTGCCGTCGCTCTTGACGCGCACCTTGACGTTGTAGTCAACGACGCGTTTTACGGGTACGAGAACTTTCAAGACAACTCTCCTTTGTATTTCTGCTATTCAGGCGCCGATGATGCAGTTCGAACCACGTCTGGAAGTGTCGAAACAATGACTCGTCGATTATGTCATGCCGTTTTTGGCTTTGTTTGACATTACCCTCTAGTCGCCTGACAATAGGCCATACCCTACGGTATGGATAGTGCGTACGGTACCGTATGGAAAAATCGCTGTCAAGCCAACCTTAGCTCACGACACATGAAGACAGAAACCAGAAACGCCACCACCAGAACATCAAGAAGCGCAGGCGCTCCACGTACCCAACTCGACCGCAACGACTGGATCGAAGCAGCCATCGAGGTGCTTGCCGATCAGGGCGTTGCAGGCCTGCGGGTGGAAGTGCTGGCCAAGAACTTCGGTGTTACCAAAGGCAGTTTCTACTGGCATTTCAAGGATCGTCAGGATCTGCTGAACGCCGTATTGCAGGTCTGGAAAGAAGGCCGTCTGCGCGACATCGAAAAGCAGTCCACTGCTGTAACCGGCAAGGAACTCGAGCAGATTCACCACGTCATCGACGTGTATAGCGCCGTACGCAACCGCAAGGGTATCTCCATCGAACTCGCCGTACGTGACTGGGCCAGACACGACCCTGTAGTCAGTGCCGCAGTCGAGGAAGTGGACAGCTATCGCCTGGAATGCACGCGCAAGCTCTTTGTCAGCCTCGGCCTTTCCGACGACGAAGCCCGTGCTCGCAGCATTCTGGTCTTTGCCTATGTGTTCGGTCACAGCCTGATGGCCTACGACCGCAGCAACCCCAAAGTGCCGGAATTCAAGCGCTGGATCGCCGAAAGGATCACCGGCCGGTAAAATGCCGGCACGATGACCTCCTCCGCACCGCCGTCACCAGAAGCCCCTGAAGGACCGACGTCCAGACTGCACTCGTCACGCACGGTCCGCTGGCTGCTATGGACCGCCGGAACCGTATCGCTTCTGCTGGGCATCCTCGGCGTTTTTCTGCCGGTGCTGCCGACAACGCCCTTCATCCTCTTGTCTGCCGCCTGCTATGCCCGCGCCTCGGAGACATTTCACCAGCGCCTGCTCGCTCACCCGACGTTTGGACCCACCATTCGCGAATGGGAAGAGCATCGCGCACTGGCGTTGCGCACCAAAAAGGTCGCCATCTCGATGATGAGCCTGTCGATATCGGTGTCGATCTGGGTGGTACGCGAGCATTTCTGGCTGCAGATCATGCTCGCCGTGATCGCCTTAAGCGTCGGCACCTGGCTATGGCGCCTGCCAACCAGCAAAAAGGAAGGGGTCAGCGCCCTTGCCAGTTCGGCGGACGCTTCTCCGTAAAGGCATCAATACCTTCGGCGGCATCTGCCACCATCATATTGCAGGCCATCGACTCCGCCGCCAGCTGATAGGCCGCGTCAACACCCATCTCCAGTTGCTCGTAGAAGGCGCGCTTGCCCATGGCAACGGCCAATGACGACTTGTTGGTGATACTGGCCAGCAGCGTTGCCAGTTCTTCATCCAGCTTTTCTGCAGCGACCACCCGATTGACCAGGCCTCGCGCCAGCGCCGTTGGCGCGTCGATGAGTCCGCCCGTGAGCAGCATTTCCATCGCTGCCTTGCGGCCGACATTCCGCGACAGCGCCACACCGGGCGATGTGCAAAAAAGTCCGACATTGATACCGGAAGTGCCAAAGCGGGCAATATCCGCGGCCACCGCGAGATCGCACGCAGCGACCAACTGGCATCCCGCAGCGGTCGCGACACCATGTACCCGTGCCACTACCGGCTGTGGCATACGCTGCATTGTCGTGCACACACGGGCCATGGCCTTGAACAGCTTCTGCATGAAGCTCTTGTCCGGATTGGCACGCATCTCGCGCAAGTCATGTCCGGCACAAAAAGCTTTGCCAGCTCCGGCCAGAAGCACCACACGCGCCGTGGCATTGCCTGAGATATCGTCCAGTGCCGATTGCAAGGCCGCCAGTAATTCGAGCGACAGTGCATTGAATTGGGATGGCCGATTTAGCGTCAGCAACACGACGCCATCGGAACGATTTTCACGCAGCAGTACAGAATCTTCGCTCATGGTGTTCCTCTATGATTTACTCAGGACGGGATCCTGCAGGCCCCCAGCGATGGCGCCTGCTTTTCCAGCCATTGCAACAGCGCAATCGATAGATTCTCGGAAGCGACAGCAAGCGCCGCTGCCCCACCCTGCGCATCGGCGCTCGCAACTGGCACATCGACACGCAACGGGAGTCGCGCGATCGCGACGCGCCCCTTGCCGCTCACCACGGCCACTCCGCTTAACAGCGCCCGACTGCTTCCTGGTGAATCGAAGGTCTGACTGAAATCATCGAGTTCAACTCTGAGCGTACACGGCGCACCACCCGGCACGATGGCCAGTCGCTGGCGCAGGCGCTGCTGCAATAACTGTGCGGGGGGCGCAGCCCATCTCGCCTGCGCGTAGGTACGCAGACGCTGGACATCAACGTAAGCCATCCGGTAACTCATCGCCTGACTGTCCAGCCAGAAAGGCAGGTGCAGCTCGAGTGCAATTCCGACATTTGCCTCAGCAGCGCCAGGTAAGGGGGCGACGGAGGGCCCCAGGTCATAGATTGCGACATCGACCTGACCACGTCCGCTGGTGGCACAACCGGACAGGAACAGCATGCTGGCAAAGACAAGGATCAGGTTTTTCATGGTCTGGCCGAAGCAGGATAGTTGAAACCTGGTTCACCCGGACCAGGCTGAGCCGGAGGTGGCCCGAAAAGAAGACTCTGGGGCGCAGCCTCGAAAGCTTGCAACGTTTGGGTCAACTGACGCGATGTCTGCGCCAGATCGCGGCTGAGATCCTGCAGTCTGGCACCCGAAGCTGAAAGACCCTCACCATTGGTTTCGCCGACCATCTGCTCGATTTTCTCGGTCAGTGAAATCATGTGCGGAATCAGCTTTCCGGCATCCCGAAGGAAGACCCGTGCCTCGCCCGCCGCACCTTCGATATTGGCAATAGCCGCACCGAGTCGTTTGGTCCGATCATCGGCCAGCAGCGCTCTGGCCTCGGCGAGGGTTGCCGTCAGTGCTGCACTGCCAGCTTCAAGATTGGCCAGCGTCTTGCTGATACGGGCTCGGTTTTCTGCGTTGAGGACCTGATTGGCGCTGATCAGGAGTTCCTGTCCCTGACGCAAGGTGGCACTCCCGGCATCCGACAGTTCCTGCAGCAGCGAAGGCTGCATCGGTATCCGCGGCAAGCGATTGCCGCGAGCGAGGAGCGCAGGGTTCTTGCCACCATCCTCCAGCAGGACATGCGCGATGCCTTCTTCGTCGATACGGTCGAATGGAAGGACGGTCAGGCCCTGATAGCCGAGTTTAGCGACAGTACCTTCCGTGATCGGGACATCTCTGGAAATACTGACGCGAATCAGAATGTCACGACTGTCATCCGGATCGAGCTGTACCGACTCCACTCGGCCGACACGAATCCCGCGATACCGTACTTGTGCCTGCAGATTCAGCCCGGTGACATTTTGGCGCGTCACCACCAGATATTCGCTGACGGCCTCTCGATTGCCGCCAAACCACCAGACGGCAGCAAGCGTCGCCATCAAGAGCAACAGCGCGAACACGCCAGCGACCAGGGCATGGGCCTTGTTTTCCATGTCAGACCGCCCGATCTACCGCTGCCAGAGCGCGAGTACCGCCAAAGAAACTTCTGATGAAAGGGTGATCCACCGCCAAAACCTCCTGAAGGGTACCTGTAGCAACGACGCGTCTGTCAGCAAGGGCCGCGACGCGAGTTGCAAGACCCGCCAGCGTGTCGATATCGTGAGTGACCATGATGACCGTGAAATTGAGTTCGCTCTGCAAGGTTCGAATCAATTTTACGAAATTTTGGCTGCGGTCGGGGTCCAGGCCGGAGGTAGGCTCGTCGAGTGCGAGCAATTCCGGCTCCAGCGCCAGGGCGCGCGCCAGGGCAACCCGTTTGACCATGCCGCCGGACAACTCGGCGGGCATCAAGCGACCGTGTGACGGCTCAAGCTCGACCATGGCCAGCTTCATCCACACCAGTTCACGAATCAGTTCCTCATCCAGCCGCTTGAGTTCGCGAAGCGGAAAGGCAATGTTGTCGAAGACCGGCAAGGCGGAAAACAGTGCGCCCTGTTGAAACAGCATGCCGAACCGGCGGCGCAGGTCGCGCTGGATTTCCGGGTCGGCACCGAACACGGAGTGGCCAAACAGACGGACCTCACCTTGCGTCGGCTTGAGCAGACCAACGATTTCCCGC
>ERZ724517.2161-NODE-2161-length-10515-cov-2.999331_pt1 | contig 10515 bp, 11 predicted proteins | sample MGYA00376050_ERZ724517 | MGnify/ENA primary metagenome ERZ724517 (study PRJEB28724, sample SAMN07190886) | activated sludge metagenome | isolation source: activated sludge of sewage treatment plant in Hong Hong | place: USA: Christiansburg, Virginia | collected... | reverse complement strand
CTGAGCTAATCCCCCATATTTCAATTTCGGTATAGAACCGATGACCTTCCCGACTCTTAAGTCGGGACGCTCTACCAACTGAGCTAATCCCCCGTCTGCTCTGCCAATTGAGCTAATCCCCTTTATGTTATTCAAAAAGCCAATTGTGTGGCAAATATAGTTTACTTATTTAAAATATTGGTAGTATTTTTGAAAGATGGAACAACCTTCATTTTTTACACAGATTTTGCGCTATCTCTATGTCAAAAAACGGGACACGGACGCCCCCGAGTCTACCAATATGAAATTTATGCATGGTATGAACAGAATTTCAATATTTATGTTCTTATTTGCTTTGGTGGTGATTTTATATCGAATCTTTTTTAAGGGCTAGATGATATACAATGCTCGCAGTTTTTTCGCTGGCATTTCCTTGCTGTAACTTAGTTCGAAGATTTTTGTAATCTTCCATCAGTGCATACTTTCTATCGTCATTGTGCAATAATAGATCCATTTCTTTTTGAATATTTTCAACGCTCACTTCCGCTTGAATCAGCTCGACTACTGATGCTTTATCAAGTATTAAGTTTACGAGAGAAATATATTTCACTTTCACCAATCTTTTAGCTATTGCGTAAGAAATGGGATGGGCAATATAACATACCAACTGAGGTACGCCAAATAATGCCGTTTCCAAGGTAGCGGTGCCTGAGGTGACCAATGCAAGTTGTGCCACTTTCAAAATATTATAGGTTTGATGCTGCAGTAGTATCACATTTGAATCGTTCAGAAAAGGGGCATACGTACTAATGCTAAGATTAGGTGCCTGAGCTATGATGATAGTATTGTGATTAAAAGGCTTTACAGCTTGTAACATGATAGGTAACATCTTTTCAATTTCCTGTTTTCTGCTACCGGGCAATAAAGCAATAACATTTTGATAGGGTAAGGAATTTTTGGTGCCCATTTCATCAGCTACTACCTCTACAGTGGGATGCCCTACATAGTCGGCCTCGTAACCCCATTTTTGATAGTAAGCCTTTTCAAAGGGCAAAATGCAAATCATCTTATCAACATACTTTTTAATTTTCTCTATCCGGTTTTCTTTCCAGGCCCATACGGTAGGAGAGATATAGTACGCAACCTTATAATGGTGTTTCTTTGCCCATTCTGCCATTCGCAAATTAAATCCGGGATAATCGACTAAAATCAAAACATCCGGATTAAAGGTTTTGATTTGCTCTTTGCAAATTTTGAAATTTCGAAGAATTGTAAAAATGTTTTGTAATACTTCGGCAAACCCCATAAATGCGAGTTCGTTTATATGCTTTAACAGGGTCACTTGCTGAGTGGCTAATTGGTCGCCACCCCAGCCAATCACAATTGCTGAAGGGTCTAATTGTCGTAGCTGTTTAATCAAATTTGCTCCATGCATATCACCGCTCGCTTCCCCTGCAATCACAAAATATTTCATTCTAAAAAATATTAAATTTGTATCCGATTGCGATAATTGCGTACAACATGATGGCCAGAAAAATTCCTTTCAAAGTAGTGTACTTTTTTCGATTTTTGAAATAGGTTATCAAGGGAATGCACGCTATAAGTCCTAATGAAATGACTTTGGGAATATTACTTTTATTGGTTTTTACCAAGTAAATAAAATCGCTTAGGGATACATTTTGGGGTACATACTTGAATACATATAATAATAACACACCAAGAATTGGCACTATTACGCCGGCCATTAATCCAAATAGGAAACTATCTTTGTTCATCATAATCAAGGATAAAAACGTTTACAGAAATAATTAATAGCGAATGCCTATATGAATTTGAAGCATATGATTTTTCCACATTTCCACATTGGACAATGCGTTCAAATTGTCTAATCCAATAATATAGCGAGCTCCTAAGTTCACGCGCAAAACTGGTGCCTTACCTCCAAGTTGCACCCAAACGCCCCCAACTGCGCTGTAATTGTTTTTCTTAATAACGTCGAGACCGCTTTTAACTATATGATGTTTACTAACCACATTTACATTCGCATCAAATTGAGGACCCAATTGGACCCAAAGCCATTGTGCTGGTTTAATATTCAGCAAAAGAGGTATTGATATAGTGCTAAAACGATATGATTCGATGGTGAGGCTATCATCAAAATTCTTTATATATTGCTTATAAAATCCATTGAAACTGCTGTCGGTAATAATATGATTCTGTGACCAAACTGCTTCAATTTGTATCCCAACGCGTCTTTTATTGACATGAATAAAGAACCCCGCATGCGGATCGCTATTGAAAGCATTTTTAAGACCAATTCCTTCTACTTTATTGAGATTGATACCAGCCTTGGCACCAATACCTAAATCAATTCCAAATTTTTGTTTTGCAGTAGTAAAGAGGAAGGAGATCCCCAATAAGCAAATAATAAAAATCTTTTTCATAATAATAAAATTGCAACGCAACCAAAAGGTACTATGAAAAAACGATTGAATTTTGATTTCTTTCGCATTTCATATTGTAAAAATACTAATAATTACGATATGAAAGCGTCAATTATTAAATAGTCACAAGTTTTCCCTTGCATTGCTTTGCATGTGAATGTGAATTACATTTGCATTTCGAAAAATTAATTTTTGTTGTTATGATTTTAACTGATAAAAGAATATTGGAAGAGATGGCGAAAGAGTCCATTAAAATTGTTCCATACAAACGCGACTGTCTTGGTAGCAATTCCTATGATGTTCATCTAGGGAAGAATCTGGCTGTTTATTTAGACAAAGAGCTAGATGCGAAAAAACACAATACCATTGCTCATTTTGAAATTCCCGAGGAGGGATTTGTACTGCAACCAGGCGACTTTTACTTAGGTGTAACTGAGGAATATACGGAAACGCACGAGCATGTGCCTTTTTTGGAAGGGAAATCGAGTACTGGGCGGCTGGGTATAGATATTCATGCCACAGCAGGAAAAGGAGATGTTGGATTTTGTGGAAATTGGACCCTTGAAATTTCAGTTAAATTGCCAGTACGGGTATATGCAGGCATGCCCATTGGTCAACTCATTTATTTTCCGGTAGACGGTGAAATTGAGGTAAAATACAATAACAAAATAGGTGCGAAGTACAGCGGACAACCCAATAAGCCGGTAGAAAGCATGATGTGGAAGAATACATTTTGATCTAAGCTTGTTTTTGAAGCATTTGCTGCCATGCCCACGCAGTTTGCATCATATCTTCAATTGAATACCTAATTTGCCAATTGAGTACCTTCCTCGCTTTTTCATTGTTGGCATAAATTGCCATTACATCACCTTCACGGCGAGGGCCAATTTCATAACGGAGACGAACACCGCTTATTTTTTCAAAGGTTTGGATTAACTCCATAACCGTAATTCCATTCCCTGTCCCTAGGTTCAATATTTCGTAGGGAGGATTGGATTCGTTTTGCAACAAATTTTCTAGTGCTTTGGTATGTGCATTGGCAATATCCATCACATGAATATAATCTCTGATGCAATATCCATCTCTGGTTTCATAGTCATTTCCCCAAACATACATTTTTTCGAATATCCCAATAGCAGTTTGGGTAATCAAAGGCACTAAATTATTTGGTTTTTCAATGGGGTTTTCACCGATAAGAGCAGAAGGGTGGGCCCCCACCGGATTGAAATATCGCAACAAAATAGATTTACTAAAGGTGTTTCTTTTTGAAAAGTCTTTTATGATTTGTTCACCCATTTGCTTGGATGCTGCATACGCACACTGAGGTTCTGAAAGAGGGGTCTCTTCTGTAACGGGCAAGTGCTGGATATTTCCATATACCGAACAGGAAGAAGAAAATACCAAGTTGGCAATTCTAAATTCTTCCATACACTTTAGTATGTTTAGCAATGAATACAAATTGTTTTCATAATATCTTATAGGAAATTGTACACTTTCAGGAACCGATTTAAATGCGGCAAAATGAATGATACCTGCAATATCTTCATTCTCGATGAATACCTGTCGTGTATCGTCATAATTGCATAGGTCAACAGAATAATTATTGATTTTTTTGTTGGTTATTTTTTCAATACCATCAAGTGCCAATGGTGAAGATCTTGAAAAATTATCAATGCTAATTACCTCAAAATTATTTTCAATTAAATCCACAATAGTATGCGAACCAATATAGCCTGTGCCTCCGGTAACCAATATTTTTTTCTTCATGCTATTTTCAATTATTCTAATATTTTTTCCATGGTATAGGCACGTGAACCTTTGATTAAGAAGGCGGTGTTATCAAATTTCTGACTTTTATACCAGCTTGCCGCTTCTACTGCATTGTCAAAATAGAGGTAGGGATGATGCACATTTTTAAAATCGCCACCCACTAAAATCACCTGATTCCAATTTGTATCCTGCAATTGCTTAATTATTTGTTGGTGTTCCAAAAGGCTATCAGCCCCTAATTCCTTCATACCACCTAACATCACTATTTTATTTGCATAATCTGCAAGTGCAAAATTCTTGATGGCTTCCTGCATACTAGTGGGATTGGCATTATAGGCATCTAAAATAATGATTTGACTGCCCTTGGTGATGAGTTGTGACCTGCTATTGCTGGGGGCATATTCTTCAATTGCCTTTTTTATGGTATCGATATGAATATTAAAATGACTTGCAACAGCTACTGCTGCCATTACATTCGGAAAATTGTAAGCACCCACCATTTGTGTCTTAATGAGACATTCTTTTTTAGGACTTACTATTGCCACTTCCAGAAAGGGTTCGTTACGATAAACTGTTCCTTGTAAATTGGCCATTGTGGAACCGTATGAAATTTGATTTTGAATGCCTACTGCCATCGTTTGTAAATAGTCGTAATCCGTATTAATAAAGATGGTACCGTCATGTTGCCTTAGAAAATCGTAGAGTTCTCCCTTGCCTTTGCGAACTCCCTCAATACCACCAAAACCTTCTAAGTGCGCCTTGCCACAATTGTTAATAAGGCCATGAGTCGGTAAGGCAATTTTGCAATACGATTCAATTTCTTTTTGATGATTTGCACCCATTTCGATAATGGCCATCTGCGCATCCTTTCTTATTTTAAGGAGGGTTAACGGAACGCCAATATGGTTGTTCAGATTGCCTTCAGTTGCGTACGTAATATAGGTTGTTTTCAAAGCTGTATGCACCAACTCTTTGGTGGTGGTTTTGCCATTGCTTCCTGTTATGGCAATAAAAGGAATTGTAAATTGCTCTCGGTGAAATCTGGCAAGTGCTTGCAGGCACTCTAATACATCATTTACCAATAAAGTCTTCTCTCCTATGTAGAAATTTTGGTTGTCGATAACAGCGTAACAGGCGCCCATTTCTATGGCTTTCGCAGCGTATTCATTTCCGTCAAATGAATCACCTTTTAGGGCAAAAAATAAATCACCTTTTTGAAGTTTACGTGTATCGGTTTGAACATTAGGATGCTCCAAATAGATATTGTAAAGTTCAGAAATTTTCATCTTGTAAATATAATTGTAATTTTGAAATCACTATACATTTCAATTCCAATACTTTTATTGGAAACAAAGAATCATGGTTCCTTGATGGGTGAAATGGCCTATCGTATTTTATTCTGAAAATCTTAGATTTGAATACATGTGATAAATTTTATTACCACATTCTTTAGTTAATTGACTAGCATATGCAATGGTATTTTAGAACGGAAGTATGGAGCACATTATGCTTTTTTTCGCAATTCAAAATTTTGACCTAGGTACAGTTTTCGTACTTGTTCATCGGAGGCCAATTCTTCTGCTGTACCCGATTTGAGAATATTTCCATCATACAGTAAATAAGCTCGGTCGGTAATAGAAAGGGTTTCTTGCACATTATGATCTGTAATGAGAATTCCTATATTTCTATATTTTAATTGTTCTACAATAATCTGGATATCTTCTACCGCTATTGGATCAATGCCTGCAAATGGCTCGTCCAACAAAATAAATTTTGGATTTACAGCTAGGGCACGTGCAATTTCAGTACGTCGCCGCTCCCCACCACTCAAAACATCTCCCATGCTTTTTCGCACATGCGTAAGTCGAAATTCTAGAAGAAGCGATTCAAGTTTTTCTTTCTGTGCCTCTTTGCTTAATGAGGTAATTTCAAGCACTGCAGTGATGTTATCTTCTACACTCATTTTTCTAAAAATGGATGCTTCTTGTGGGAGGTAACCGATGCCGAGTTTTGCACGTTCATACATGGGCAATTTCGTAATATCGATTTCATCCAAAAAGACATTGCCCTCGTCGGGCTTGATTAATCCAACCACCATATAAAAGGTAGTTGTTTTGCCGGCCCCATTGGGTCCTAATAAACCCACAATTTCGCCTTGCTGCACTTCAACAGAAACTTGCTTTACCACCGTGCGGTTTTGGTACTTTTTTACCAATTCAGTGGTTCTAATTTTTGAAATCACCCTGTAAAAGTAAAGGATTGAATCCTAATATTATGCAAAAATTCCAAAAAGCAAATCTACTGTTTTGATATTTTTTCTAATCTGATACCCACGCTCATTACCTCTGGAAGTGGATTGACGCGCATAATTTGAGACAAGGTAATTTCATAGTTTCCTGCTTTGCTAAAATGCAAAGGAGAGGCAATTAGCATCCGATGTTCCCAAATTTCATTCATACCTCTTCCTAGCCATTTTCCATCCAGATCGGCAAGTGGCACCTCAATTTTAGAAGTGCTACTGGTATCTTTATCAGGAAATTTGGTGGTAATATTCAACCAAATATTTGAGTATGGGTATGCATCTGTATGTCTGATTGTGAAGTACATACTGTAGTTTGAAAGGGTGTCGGTGATTGAAAATTCAAAAGTGGGTTTCTTCTTTTCATTCCATGAATGATTTTGAATGGCAACATTCTTTTCAAAAACATTTGAAGGTAAGCATCCACTGAGAAGAGACAATACCAAGATGCAGATCGATAGCGTTTTCATCAAGTTTGTTTTATTATTATAATGCATTTAATAATTGTTCTTTTGCTTGTTCAAGCTCATCTTTCATCATTACCACAAGCTTCTGCAGTTCTACGTCGTTTGCCTTTGATCCTAGCGTATTGATTTCTCTCCCAATTTCTTGAAGAATAAATCCTAATTTTTTTCCTTTAACAATGTCAGGATCCTTGAGCATCTCCATAAAATAATCACAATGATGTTGCAATCTGTTTTTCTCTTCAGTGATATCTAATTTTTCAAGATAAAATATAATTTCTTGTTCTAGTCTATTTTGATCCACTTTCCCATTTTGATTGAATTCCTGAATGGAGGCGTTTAATTTTTCACGAATTCGTTCAATTCTATTTCTTTCATGAGGTGCCACTTGCGCGCACAGTTGCTTGATGGAATGAATATTGTCAAAAACATGTTTGGCAAGCATTTCGCCTTCTTGTCGTCTATGTTCAATAAGAATACCGCAAACTTGATCTATCTTTTCAGCTATCATTTCCCAATGCTTTTGGTCGAGTGTGTCATTAACATTCGATACAATTTCGGGCATTCTAATCAGCGAACTGAGAATGTCCTTCTTTTCAAGTTGCAACATATCTGCAATTTGAATGATGGAGTCATAATAGTATTTGGCGAGCTCGGTATTAACAGTCATGGGTTTTGAAACACCATGTTGCTTTAAATAGATATTCACCTCTACACTACCTCGAAGCAACTGTTTTTGAATTCTGTTTCTCAAATCAATTTCATACAACTTCAACAAGGGTGAAATTTTAGTATTGATTTCAAATTGTTTACCATTAAGCGACCGAATTTCGAGTGAGCAAATGTAATCATCAATATTAAATTCGATTCTGCCATAACCGGTCATGGAATGTAACATGCTGCATGTAATTTAGGGATAAATGTAATTCAATCATTGCATGCAAATCGAAAATATTTTAATTTTATTCAACATGAAAATCAAAAATTAAAACATTCATGTATTTTATTTTGAATGATTTGCGTAAGAGATTAATTATTATGTACCCTTCTGTTTCTTTATGTTGTAATGAAATAAGAAATATAGAAATGGTTGAAAGTATTATGGATAGGGGGTTGTAAGGGGATAAAAAAAATCGAACGAAAAGATTCATCCGATTTTTTTTGAATTTATGGGTTAGTAAGCGTTATAACCGATACAATAATAGATATTTTTTTTTGTCGATAAAAATTTTTTTCGTTAAAAGTTATTAACTCAATGTTGATAATGAAAGGGTTGTACGGCAATTAGAAACGCTTTTTGAGAACCTTCATTTTATGCACTTGTATGAAAAAAGGATAAGAATGTTATTATAAGAGATATTTTATTATGGTGAAATATTGGTTTTAAACATTTTTACTGCGATCGCAATGAGAATGATTCCAAAAAATTTTCGAATCACCAAAAGTCCTGAAGGTCCTAATATTTTTTCAATCCAGCGCAAGCTTATGAGCGCAATGAAAATGAGAATGAGATTGATTAGAATGGCGATTAAAATATTGTACTCATGAAAAAGAGATTTGATAGACATGATGGTTGTAAGGGTGCCCGAACCAGCAATAATGGGGAATGCAATAGGAACTATGGAACCGACTTTGTGATTTGTGTCTCCCTTAAAAAAGTCCCAACCTAAAACCATTTCTAAACCCAGAATAAATAGTACAATAGAGCCGGCCACCGCAAATGACTTGATGTCAAGGCCTAATAATTCAAGAAAGTACTTTCCAATAAAAAGAAAGACAATCATCAATGCCCCTGATACCAAGGTAGCTCTGCTGGCACTGATATAACCCATTTTGTTTTTAAGAGAAATGAGTATGGGTATTGAACCTAAAATATCAATGACTGCAAACAAAGCAAAACTAGCAGAAATGATTTCCTTTATTGAAAAGTTAGAAATACTGAATTCATCCATAATGCGAAGGTAGTTTATTCGAATCAGTGTGTATATTTACAGTTCAATTTTTTTTAGTATGACTTATAATTACTCAGTGGCGGAAAGATTTATGCGCTACGTTCAAATAGATACTCAAAGTGATCCCAACAGTACTTCCTTTCCAAGTACAGAAAAGCAAAAAGATTTGGCAAAAATTTTATATCAGGAACTTATAGACTTGGGTATCGCTGATGTGGATATGGATGCACATGGTTATGTATATGCAACCATTGAAAGTAACTCCCAAAAGAAGGTTCCTGTTATTTGTTTTTGTGCCCACATGGATACAGCACCTGATGCGAGCGGTATCAATGTAAAACCTCTGTTGCATTCGAATTATCAAGGACAGGATATCGTTTTGCCTGATGATCCTACACAAATAATCACTGCAAAAAATCATCCTTATCTGCAACAACGAATTGGAGATGATATTATTACAGCATCAGGGCTCACATTGTTAGGGGCAGATGACAAGGCAGGTGTTGCCATTATCATGGATTTTGCCAGGCATATAATGCTGCATCCAGAAGTGCCACATGGCAAAATTAGAATTTTGTTTACACCTGATGAAGAAGTCGGTCGAGGTGTAGAAAAAATAGATATGGCTAAGCTTGCTGCTGATTACGGCTATACCTTAGATGGAGGGGAACGGGGTGCGCTCGAAGCAGAGTCATTTAGTGCAGATGGAGCCACCGTGGTGATTCATGGTATTAGCGCGCATCCTGGGTATGCAAAAGGTAAAATGCTCAATTCTATGAAAATTGCTGCTCAATTTATCGACGCCTTACCTAAGGACAGTTGGAGTCCGGAAACAACAGAAAATCGTGAAGGCTATATTCATCCAGTAAGTGTAGAAGGCGCTCTTGAAAAAACTACCATCCGCTTTATTATTCGTGATTTTCAAACTGACATGCTGCAGGTTCATGAAAACCGCTTGGAAAATATTTTGCGAGATGTCGTAGCGAAATTTAAAGGTGCCAGCTATGAATTTTCGGTTTATGAACAATACAGAAACATGATGGATGTAATAAAGGATTGCTCCTTCATTATGGACTATGCTGAGGAGGCCATGCAACGTGCAGGAGTAACTGCCTTGCCTCATATTATACGAGGAGGAACGGACGGTTCACGCCTTTCATTTATGGGTATGCCGTGTCCTAATATTTTTACAGGCGAAATGGCCATTCATTCAAAGCACGAATATGTAAGTGTGCAGGATATGCAAAAAGCCGTAGATACCTTGATTCATCTTTCGCAAATATGGGAAGAGAAAGCCGAGGGGTAATTATTTTTCATTCATTCATTTTTGAAACTTGCAAACCAACATTCCCTCTCTATCTCAAGAAGCCCTTTTGCCATGGTTCTACAAAGTAGGGCTCGTGCATGAATGCGTAGCCCAAGTACAAAAGGATTTAGGTAGTTATGGAATTCAGTTGAGGTATAGTGGAGTCGCGGCAAATGCTTATGATGAACTATTTGCTCAATTGCAACCACAAATTTCAACCCTATTGCATTCGAGTACCCAATTAATGGAAATCCTTTATCGGGTAGATGTAAGTGAAATTCAGGTACAAAAAGCGGTGGCA
>ERZ724517.2160-NODE-2160-length-10519-cov-4.257072_pt1 | contig 10519 bp, 10 predicted proteins | sample MGYA00376050_ERZ724517 | MGnify/ENA primary metagenome ERZ724517 (study PRJEB28724, sample SAMN07190886) | activated sludge metagenome | isolation source: activated sludge of sewage treatment plant in Hong Hong | place: USA: Christiansburg, Virginia | collected... | reverse complement strand
CAGGTAGCGGGCGAAGCGCTCATTGATGAGCTCCATGGTGGGCATGCGCCCACGCACGATTCGCTCCTGCGTCGCCAGGTTGTAGTCCCGGACCCCGCTGGCGTTCTCTTCCGCCTGCTCGGTGTCATCACCCTCCCCGGTGACGCCCTTGAGCAGGGCGTCAACTTCTTCCTGGGAGAGAAAGTCCTGGGCCATGACGAGATACCCCGTTACTGCACGATGAACTGGTTGAACAGCACTGCAAGGACCGGCCCGTCGTCTTCCGGGCGGTTGCGTTTGTTCTTCTTCTTCGGGTTTGGCGCGTAGCCGAGCACATCGTTGGCTTCTTCCTTGATCTCGTCGGCGAGCTCCTCCCGGCCCTCGGAGCTGACCAGATCGGAGGGCTTCTTGGAGGACAAAAGCATGATGATGCGGTGCTTCAGTTCAGGCATGTAGAGCTTCAGGGAGTCTCCCACCTTGGCGTCGGCGACCCGAAGCACCATCGTGGATTGGAGGAAGTGCTCTCCCTCTTCCGGCGCCAGGTTGACCGTGAACTGCTCCAGCTGCACGAAGATCGGCGGCTTGGAAGGGTCCACCTTGACCTTGGGGGGCTCGTGGGACACTGCCTCTTCCTCGGCTTCTTCGCCCTCTGCGTGTTTCTTCTTGCCCATCATCATGAAGGCGCCCGCGCCGGCAATGGCCAGCACGAGAACCGCCACGATGATGATGATCAATTTTTTCTTGCCACCCTTGGCGGGGGCTTCGCCTTCGGCGGCTTCCGCCTTGGCCGGTGCTTTCGACATGCTGGATCACTCCTTATCTGCATCCATTGTTATCCACCACGACTGCCCGGCAAGCGTCGAATAGGGGCATCTGGGCCCGCCATTTGTGCCAATTCAGGCAAACGTGTCTACCAAACCTTCGCCGCGTCTGGCCCATTGGGTCGGCACGGCGCTTCCTGCAAGTCCATCGTCTGCGTTGCCGCTGTCCCGCCAGTTGCTGCTGCGCGGGCTGCGTTCCGGATTCCCCGGCTGCCCGGATGTGCCCACATCTGTCTGCCCCAGGCTGATGCCGCTCTGCTCGAGGATTTCACGAAGACGTGGGAGGCTTTGCTCGATCAGTTCGCGGGCGGCGGGCGTCGCCGCCACGAACTGGGCGCTGGTCTGGTCGCCGCTGACGGTGATGGAAACCTCCACCTTGCCGAGTTGGGGTGGCGTGAGCGTCAGCTCTGCATGACTCTCGGACTGTCCGACCATCCAGCTCACCCGGTCGCCAACCTCCTCCGGCCAGCCGGGGCTGCCGGCAGGCGTGGCCACGTGCATGGGCAAGGGGGATGGGGCCGGCGGTGGCGCTGCGCCCTGAAGATTAGCCAGGGCCGCCGCGTGGATCGCTGCGAAGCTGTTGGTGGGGGCGGCGGCGACGGTCGCATCAGCTGTCCTCAGGGGCACGTCTGCCGATGCGACAGGGGCGCCGTGCAGGGAGATGTCCTGACCGGTGCTCTGGGGGGCGGCAAAATTTGCCGGGCTGCTGGCGGCGCTGTCTGCCGTTTGCGACACGGCGTTGCCGCTTGCCGTCCAGGTGATGGCTTCAGGGGGCGGCGAGATGTGCGTGGTGAAGAGGCCACTGGCATGCCGTTCGTCGGTAGCCATGTTGGACAGCAAGGGGGCTTCGTCGCTGCTGGGCGCGGCTGGCTCGGCGTCTGTCGGCAGGCCCGTCGCCGGGAGTGTGGCGGTGGGAATGAGTCCGTTCAGTAGTGCGGCGAGCTCGGGCTGGACGGGCGGCTGGGATTGCGCGGCAGCCTCGGCCCGGGCTGCCGCATCGGCTTCGGTGTCGCTCCTGGCTCCGTGCTCTTCGTCCGTGGATGAGGCATCCTTCATCTGGCGCTTCAGCTCGGACGCGAAGCCCGTGCCCGCCTTGTCCGGTTCGGACTGGGCGGTGACATCCTGATTCGACGCCTCGGTGCCTTTCGGAGGTGCCGTGGGGGCGATGTTGGCGATAGGGGTCAAGGCCGGTCCGGACATGGTGTTGTTCCTGATGAGGATGCTGACGGATCCCTATCAGCAAGCCACGTGCCAGTGGCGGCCGGAGCCCGCTTCATTCTTCCCCGGTGCGATCCCGGAACTGTTTGGCAGCGTGTTCATCGGTGAGTCTCTGTTCCTGCTTGGCTTCCTTGCGGGCCTGTTGGGTCTGGTGCCGGTGCGACAAGGTATCAAAGGCCTTGACCTTGTTGCGCTGATCAACCCAGTCCTGCTGGCCCTGTTCGACGCGACGTTTCGATTCCGAAACCACGCTCTGCTGGTGGGCAATGGCCTCGTCGAGCTTGGCGAGGAAAGCGCTGTAGTTGCGCCAGGCGTCGGGGCCAATGCCATTGCGGGCGGCTTCCACAAATCGGGCCTGGTACTCCTGTCGATACTCGACAAGGAGGGCAAGCTTCTCCTCGACGGCCCGATCGCTGGCGATAAGCTCGCCAAGCCGGCGGGCCGCATCGTCCATGCGGTTGTTGGCCAGATCCAGCAAGGGCTGCAGCGGGAACTGCTCAGTCATCTTCAGTTACTCTCGGCTTTTACGGACAGGGGGCGGAAATCTTTAGGGGCAGGGTTTGACGCCCTTGCTGGCCCGGGGCGATCTCACGGGGAGGCGCCAAACAACATATGCAGCTTCTCCACGGCGGTTTCATAGGCCTCGCTTTCCTCGATGCGCTGCTGCAGGAAGGCTTCGAGGCGGGGGTACATGGCTACCGCCTGATCGAGGACCGGGTCGGATCCGGCGTGATAGGCGCCGACCGCGATCAGATCGCGGGAGCGTTGGTAGCGCGAGAACAGTTGCTTGAAGCGCCGCACCATGTCGAAGTGCTGGCTCTTGACCAGGTTGTGCATGGCCCGGGAGATGGACTGTTCAATATCGATGGCGGGGTAATGCCCCTGGTCGGCGAGATTGCGTGACAGCACGATGTGACCATCGAGGATTGCGCGAGCCGAGTCGGCAATCGGGTCCTGCTGGTCATCGCCTTCGGCCAGTACGGTGTAGAAGGCGGTGATGGAGCCGCCGCCTTCGGGGCCGTTGCCGGCCCGTTCGACCAATGCCGGCAGGCGTGCAAACACCGATGGGGGATAGCCGCGGGTAACCGGCGGTTCGCCGATGGCCAGGGCGATCTCCCGTTGGGCCATGGCGTAGCGGGTGAGGGAGTCCATGATCAGCAGTACCTGCTTGCCCTGGTCGCGGAAGTACTCCGCGACGGTGGTGGCATAGGAAGCCCCCTGCAGACGCATCAGGGGGCTGCAGTCGGCCGGGGCCGCAATGACTGCCGAGCGGGCGAGCCCCTCGGGGCCGAGGTTGTGTTCGATGAATTCCTTCACTTCGCGACCCCGTTCGCCGATCAGGCCGACCACGATCACGTCGGCGGCGGTGTAGCGCGCCATCATGCCGATGAGTACCGATTTGCCCACGCCGGAACCGGCGAAAAGGCCCATGCGCTGACCGCGGCCCACGGTGAGGAGGGCATTGATGGCGCGGATGCCCACATCCAGGGACTGGCTGATGGGGGCGCGCTGGAGGGGGTTGATGGGCCGTGCCTGAAGGGGGCGCGAGTGGCGTACGGCCAGGGGGCCGAGGCCGTCGAGGGGGCGTCCGGCACCGTCCACAACCCGGCCAAGCAGCTCGTCTCCCATGGGCAGGTGCTTGGCACGGTCCGATGCCCGGCGACGTGGCTCGATGCGCTCGCCCGCGATGAGTTGCGGTTGTGTCGGCTCGACGGGAAGGACCTGGGCGCCGGGGGCGAGTCCGAACACGTCATCGGTCGGCATCAGGAAGATCTTCTCTCCGTGGAAGCCCACCACCTCTGCTTCCACGGAACTGCCGCCGGGGATGATGATGCGGCAGCCCGAGCCGAGGGGCAGTTTGAGCCCCGAGGCTTCCATGACCAGCCCGTTGATGCGGGTCAGGCGGCCGGATACCTGGTAAGGCGGGGTGGCGCCGACAAGCTTGCGCCCATCGGCCAGAAAGGCCTTCCAGGTTTCCGTGCCATGTTCCATCAGGGCGCTTCCCCATCCCACGGAATGCTGCGGCTCAGGTTGTCCATGACGCGACGCCAGCGGGTTTGTACGGTGGCGTCAATCTGGCTGCCGGCCGCTTCGATGCGGACCCCCCCGCGGGTGATGGTGGCATCTTCGATCAAGCGATGGCCCGCATGGGAGAGGTGTTCGCCCAGATAGTCCTTTGCCATCGACAGATCTTCGGGGTTGATGTGGATCAGGGCATGGGCCTGGGGGAGTTGCAGAAGGGCTTCCCGGATCAGATCCACGACCGCCTCGGGTCGGAGTGCCAGGGTGTGGCGGACCATCTGGCGGGCCAGTTCGGTGGTCAGGGCGAGGATCTCATCGGCGACTTCCTGGTCGAGCTCGGTCAGGGACGTTTCCAGGCTTTCAACCAGCCCGTGGAACTGCATGGCTTCGATGCGACCGCGGGCTGTGCCTTCGTCGTAGCCGGCCGCATAGCCGTCCTTGCGGGCTTCCTCGTGGATGCGTTCGATGTCTGCGGCCGTTGGCAGATGGATTTCCGGTTCGGGGTCGGCGGTGATGACGGGGGCAGGCGGCTCGGGCTCGGCGGTATCAGCTACCTCTGTCAGAGTGTTTGCCAGCGCCTCGTCCTCGATCTCCGGTGGGGCGGCAGCCGGGGCGGGCGCATCGAAGGAGGGGGGATCCCAACGCTGGTAGGCGCCGACAGCCTGATGGCGGTTCATGGACATGATGATGGTGCGTCCTTAGACGAAGGCATCGTCGCCGCCGCCGCTGGACAGGGCGATCTGGCCTTCCTCGGCCAGCCGACGGGCTGTCTTGAGGATCTCCTTCTGTTCGGCTTCCACTTCCGACAGTCGCACCGGGCCGCGGGATTCGAGGTCTTCCCGCAGCATTTCGGCGGCGCGCTGGGACATGTTCTTGAAGATTTTTTCGCGCATCTCGGGTGGCGCACCCTTGAGGGCGATGACCAGGGAGTCGCTCTGGACCTCCCGCAGCAGGGTCTGGATGCCCCGGTCGTCCAGTTCCATGAGGTTCTCGAACACGAACATCTCGTCGAGGATCTTCTGGGCCAGATCCGGATCGTACTCGCGCACGTTGTCGAGGATGGCTGTCTCCGCGGCCGAACCGACGAAGTTGAGAATGTCGGCGGCATGGCGCACGCCACCCATGGCAGTCTTCTTGACGGTGGACGCACCGGCCAGCATGCGTGTGAGCGCTTCGTTGAGTTCGCGCAGGGCGACCGGCTGCACACCGTCCAGGGTGGCAATGCGAAGCAGCACATCGTTGCGCAGGCGGTCGGTGAAATGCTTGAGGATCTCCCCGGCTTGATCGAACTCCAGATGGACCAGGATGGTGGCGATAATCTGGGGGTGCTCGTTCTTGATCATGTCGGCGGCGGTCGGAGCATCCATCCACTTCAGGCTTTCGATCCCGGCGGTGTCGGAGCCCTGCAGCACGCGGCTGATCAGGTGGGTGGCCCGCTCGTCACCGAGGGCCTTGGTCAGCATGGCCTTGATGTGTTCGTGGTCGGCCTCGATGGGCGTACCCTTGTCGGCGAAGGCGATCAATTCGTCGAGAATGATTTCGACCTTCTCGCGTGGTTGGGACGCCATGCTGGCCATGGCTGCGCCAAGCTTCTGGACCTCTTTCGGGCCGAGTTGCTTCAGCACCTCGGCCGCTTCATCGGCTCCCAGGGTCATCAACAGCAGGGCGCCCTTCTCCTGGCCCTCATCGTTGCTGCTCATTGCTTCCCATCCATTCCTTGATCAGGTTGGCGACCACGCGCGGGTTGTTCTTGGCGATCTCGTGCACCTTGGCGAGTTTTTCATCGTAGGCCAGGCGGGCGGCAGCTTCCGGCGACAGGGCCACCTCGGCGCCTTCCTCGTCCGTCCCTTCGTCGCCTTCTTCGCCCTCTTCCCCGTCGGCCCGTCCCGCCGCGGCGGCGTCGTCTTCGTCCTTCTCCTCGGGCGGAGGCGGCATGACCTGCTTCATCAGCGGCCGGATCACCCCGAAGGCGACGAACGCGATCACGCCGGCGATGACCAGATACTTGATGAGTTCCTTGAACAGGGCGATGTTGTCCGGATCCTTCCAGATCGGGGTTTCGAAGCTGTCCTTGTCGGAGACCACGAAGGCGCTGCTCGCGACGTTGATGGTGTCCCCCCTGTCCTTGCTGTAGCCGACCGCCTCGCGGACGAGGTCTTCAACCTGCTTGCGCTCGTCGTCGGTCAACGGGACGGTCTTGATGTTGCCGTTCTTGTCCTTCTCTTCCTTGTGGTTGATGGCGACGGCCACCGACAGGCGCTTGATCTGGCCGAGGGCCTTGCGCGTGTGCTGGATGGTCTTGTCCACCTCGTAGTTGATGGTCGCGCTCTTGCTGGTGGTGAGCGGTAGCTGCCCGTCGGCGCCGGCCGTCCCCGGCACGGCGGGGGTGGTCAGGGGGGCTGTGGCAGGCACGGGCGGCTGGTTGCTGAGGGCGCCGGGAACCCCTTGCGGGCCCTGATCGCGGGTCTGGCTCTCGTTGCTTTGCTGGCTGCGGATGGCCTGCTCGGGAGAGGGGTTGGGGCGATAGGTCTCGGCGGTCTGTTCGGTCTGGTTGAAGTCCACGTCGGCGGACACCTGGGCGCGGAAATTGCCCTTGCCGAAAAGCGGCGTGAGGATGGCGTTGATGCGCCCGATGTAGCCTTCCTCGAGCTCGCGGGTGTACTTGATCTGGGTGGCGTCGAGGGAGGTGCGCAGGGGGTCGGGCTTCTTGGTGAGGAGGCTGCCGTCCTGGTCGATGACGCTCACGTTGTCATTGGACAGGTTGGGCACGCTGGACGAGATCAGGTGCACGATGCCGGCGATCTGGGCCTGGTCCAGGCTGCGGCCGGTGTGCAGGTTCACCATCACCGAGGCGGTGGGTTTCTGTTCGTCGCGCAGGAAGGCCGTTTGCTTGGGAATCGCCAGATGCACCCGCGCGCCGGCGACGCTGGCAATTGACGAGATCGTGCGGGACAGCTCGCCCTCCAGGGCGCGCTGGTAGTTCACCTGCTCATGGAACTGGGACAGACCGAGCTTCTGGGTCTCCATCAGCTCGAAGCCCACCAGGCCGCCCTTGGGGATGCCCTGGGCGGCCAAGCGCAGGCGCAGGTCGTGGACCTGGGTGGCGGGCACCAGGATGGCGTTGCCGTTTTCGGAGAATTTGTAGGGAATGTTCTGTTGCTGGAGGCTGGCAACGACGGCGCCGCCATCCTTCTCTGCAAGGTTGGAGAACAGGACGGAATAGTCCGGTTGGCGGCTCCACAACAGTACGCCGACGATCAGGGCAATGCCGAACGCCAGCGCAGCTCCGGCAGCGAGCTTCTGGCGCTGGGACAGATTGCGGATGTTCTCCTGCACCTGGGCAAAGGGTGAGGCGGGCGGTACCGGAGCGGCGGCCTCTTCTGCTGCCATGGAAACATTCCCCCTATTTCGGATGCTCGCATTCTGGCGTGCCGGATTGCCGTTCTACGGGGGGATTAGCAGCGTTTTTTGCCGCCTATTTGCCGCCTTGCCGGGGTGTTGGCGGGCCTAAGCTGCGAACCGGTGAATTTCGTCTCTGTCGTCCCATGACCGACCCTGCTGCTGAAGACCGCCTTGATGCCCGCCAACTGGCCGATGCCTTTCGCCAGTTCAGCCTGGCATCGGAGGCACTGACCGGCGCCTACGCGGGGCTGCAGACCCAGGTTGGTCAGCTGACCGAACGTTTGAGCGTGCTGATGGGCGCCTTGCCGGCAGGCGTGGTGGTGCTGGATCGGGATGCCCGGGTTGTTCAGGCCAACAAGGCGGTGGAGAGCATGTTCGGTGTTGTCCTGGCGGGGATCCACTGGACGGATTTCTGTGCAGGCCGGTTGGCTGAGACCGAAACGCCCGGCGAGTGGCAGCTCGATCAGGGAGGTGAAACGCGACGCGTCACCCGGGTCGACGCCCCTCTGGAGTCCGGGGAGGGACGCATCGTGTTGCTGACGGATGTGACTGATGCCCATCGCATGCGCCTTGCCGCCGAGCGCAACGAGCGTCTGGCGGCAATGGGCGAGATGGTTGCCGGCCTGGCGCATCAGCTACGCACCCCCCTGTCGGCCGCGCTCTTGTACACGGCGACCCTGGTTCAGCAGGACATGGGGCCTGTGGACAAGGAGCGTGTGGGCAGTCGTGCCCTGGAGCGCCTGCGCCACCTGGAAAAGCTCATCCGCGACATGTTGCTGTTTGCCCGTGGAGAGACGCTCGGGCGGGAGCCTTTTGCCATCTGCGATCTTGTGGCCGAGCTGGCCCAGACCCTCGAGCCTGTGGCCAGAGCCAGGGGGTTGCGCTTCGATGCCACGTGCACCTGCGGCGACACCCGTGTCGTGGGTGACCGCAAGGCGATTGCAGGTGCCCTGACCAACCTGCTGGAGAACGCGGTCCAGGCCCTGGACGCGGGAGGCACCATTTGCTTTCGTGCCGAGCAGGACGGCATGCAGGCTCGCTTCCGGGTCGCCGATGACGGGCGTGGGATTGACCCTGCTCTTCAGTCAAGGCTATTTGAGCCGTTCTTTACTACCCGACCCGATGGAACCGGCTTGGGGCTGGCCATCGCCCGGGGGGTTGCCCGTGCCCATGGCGGCGACATCGGCATCGAGTCGGAGCCCGGCCGAGGCTCCACCTTCACCCTGACCCTCGCCATGGGCGGCTGACGCCCTGCTCTATCCGAGTACTTGAGAGATCTCCATGTCCGAATCCCTCCACATTCTGGTTGTCGAAGACGATGCGCCCTTGCGGGATGCCGTGTGCCTGACCCTTGAGCTTGCCGGTCACACGGTGTCGGGGGTCGGAGATGGTCCGGCGGCGCTGGCCGAGGCGGATCGGCAGGCCTTCAATCTGGTCTTGTCGGATCTGAAGATGCAGCCCATGGATGGCCTTCAACTTCTGGCGGAACTGCGTCAGCGTCTGCCCCAATTGCCCGTGCTGCTGATGACCGCCTTTGGGGATGTGGAGAAGGCGGTCGATGCAATGCGTGGTGGTGCCTGCGATTTCCTGATGAAGCCCTTTGAACCCGGGGTCCTGCTCGAACATGTGCAGCGTTATGCCGTGACCCGCCAGGCCGACGGGATGATCGCCGCCGATCCCCATACACGCAATTTGCTGGCGTTGGCCGACCGGGTGGCCGAGACGGATGCGACGGTGCTGCTCAACGGGGAGTCTGGCACGGGCAAGGAGGTCTTTGCCCGCTATCTGCATGAGCATTCGCTCCGACGCAACGGGCCGTTTGTGGCCATCAACTGCGCGGCGATCCCGGATGCGCTCCTGGAGGCCACGCTGTTCGGCCATGAGAAGGGGGCGTTTACCGGGGCGGCTTCCTCCCAGGCAGGCAAGTTCGAGCAAGCTGAAGGTGGCACGCTGTTGCTTGATGAGATTTCGGAGATGCCCCTTGGTCTGCAGGCCAAGCTGCTGCGTGTATTGCAGGAAAGGGAGGTCGAGCGGGTGGGGGGCAAGAAGGCCATTCCCCTGGACATCCGCGTGCTGGCCACGACCAACCGGGACATGAGCAAGGAGGTTGCAGCGGGGCGCTTCCGGGAGGATTTGTTCTATCGACTCAATGTATTTCCCCTGGGAATTCCGTCCCTGCGCGAACGGCCAGGCGACATCGTTCCGTTGGCGCGGCACTTTGCGCTGATGCACGGGGTGCGCCTCAAGCGCACGGGGAGGCTCTCCCCAGAGGCCGAGGCCCTGCTGGTGACCTATCCCTGGCCAGGCAACGTCCGGGAGCTGGAGAACACGGTCCAGCGTGCGTTGATCCTGAGTGGTGGCGAGGCGGTGTCGGCGGAGACCATCCGCCTGTGCCTGCCCCACTGGAATGGTGAGCCGGTGCGCCTGCCGGTACCCGCCCTTGCCGTTGCGGCAACTTTTGCCGCAGAGTCGGCAGTATCTGCCGGAGAGGCGGCCAAGGATGCGGGGCGTCCAGCCAATATGAAGGATCTCGAGCGCGAGCACATCCTCCAGGTTCTGAAGGAGGTTGGCGGGTCGCGAAAACGCGCAGTTGCGCAGCTCGGCATCTCGGAGCGGACGCTGCGCTACAAGCTTCAGCAGTATCGCCAGGAGGGGCTGTTCTCCGGCTGATGGCCCATTGTGCCGCTTGGCACGTGGCTTGCTCTGCTATAGTCGAGAAAAAGGAGCAGGATCATGGATACCCGCGGAATCGACCAAATGCTGTCCGAGCTGCGCGCCACTTCGCAAGTGGCGTCGGGCAAGTCTGCCCAAGCGGCTGCGTCCGCCGGGGCCACCGATTTCGGGCAGGTTCTGCAAAGTGCCATCGCCGACGTGAGTTCGGCGCAGATGCAGGCGCAGGAGATGGCCAAGGGCTTCTCGGCCGGTGACCCGAATGTCAATCTTCAGGATGTAATGGTGAATCTGCAGAAGGCGAACCTGTCCTTCCAGCAGATGGTGCAGGTGCGCAACAAGCTGGTCACGGCTTACCAGGACATCATGAACATGTCGGTGTAAGCACCAAGGCGATCCGTCGCGTC
>ERZ724517.2159-NODE-2159-length-10519-cov-4.495986_pt1 | contig 10519 bp, 7 predicted proteins | sample MGYA00376050_ERZ724517 | MGnify/ENA primary metagenome ERZ724517 (study PRJEB28724, sample SAMN07190886) | activated sludge metagenome | isolation source: activated sludge of sewage treatment plant in Hong Hong | place: USA: Christiansburg, Virginia | collected... | reverse complement strand
CGGGGTCTGCGCAGAGGCGGAAGCCGCGGTCGCCGCGACCGGTATTGCGGGAGTTGGCGCAGCTATCCTGGAAGACGGTCCGGGCTCCGGGATGGCGGTGGAGGCAGGAGGGCTGTTCACCGCTTTGGAAGACGTGTCGCTGGCTAGGTGAGCAACCTCGGGTGGCAGGATATTCTCGGTGCCGGGGACAAAGGTGGCGTTGCTGCCCGGCCTGATCAGCGAGGGCGCCACGGTCTGCTCGGTCTGTGGCGGAGTGCTGCTGGACGAGATGGGCGGGGATGCGGGCGCTGCCGACGACCCCTTGTGCACGGAAGGGGGGGCGATCGTTTCAGCCCTGGCTGACTTGCCTAGGAAGGGCAGCCGCCCTTCGGCACCCAGCTTCACCGCGAAGACCAATGAGACAACGAGAAACATTGCAAGGATGCCGCCGAGGAACCAAAGAAGGGTTTGCCCGGGTGTAAGCAGTGCGGGTGGTGAGTAGCGGCTGGAGCCGTGTTTGGAGTGTGACGTCATCGAAGTGGGAGCAATCAGTGCCATTGCGACGGATTCTAGGGCGACTGATGTTTCCTCGCTGCGACTTAAGGCCTAACTGACGCTTGTTTGCAGATGGCAGTGCGGGCGCTCGCCGAAAGGCGTGGATTCGAGGGGTCAGGGCAAGCGCAGAAGTATCCGCATGCCTGTCGTAGGTTCGTTGCGGTCGAGGTAGCCGATCAGGTTGGGGGTATCGGTCAGCCATTGCCGAGCTTCCGCCAGGGAGCGGGCTTCCTTGGGGGGAAAGGCCCGCCCGGTGAAGACGAGGCGCGACCAGTATGCCTGGATTTGTGACGGGTTCTTTCCTGTCAGTTTGAGATAGAACTCGTCGCGGACGGGACCGTTGGGTAGGTCCACCAGGCTCGCGGGGGTGCCATCACTGAGGGTCGCGCTGCGGCCGAGGTAGAGTTTCTCGGCTTGGTCGCGGGTCAGTTCGATGGGGCCGCTGCGGTTGCTTGTCACAATGAGGATCTCGGCCCGGGCTGGGCTCGATATCAACAGTGCAACGAGCAGCAGGAAGGTGTTGAGCGGTCGCATCGATTCAGAAGACGAAGTCGGCCGAGACGCTTAGTACGTGCACCACCCCTCCGGGGTCAATGTCGTCACGGACATTGTCGCTCAGGAATATCCCCAGCCCCTTGGGGCCGGGCTGGATCCGCTCGAGCTGGGTCTTGATGGCAATGTTGCGGGCAGCATCCCAACGCACGCCGACCGCAGTGCTGCGTTGGGGTTTGTTGCGTGTGGCATTGAAGAGGTCGATGAGCCCATCGACCGGTGCAATCCCGCTGCGTGCTGCGGTGACCGGGGCGGTTTGCGACTGCCGGGCAACGGTGACGTAAGGGGTCAGCGGGCCGAAGCGGTAGCCCGAGGTCAGGTACCAGCCTGCAGAGCTTACTGTGTAGCGATCCACTGTGCGGCGAGCGTATTCACCGATCAGCAGAACCCGGTCACTGTCGTACTGGAAGCCTGCTGACAGGAAGGATGCCTTGCTGTCGTTGCCCGACAGATCCTGCGCGATGTGTGCGTTGCCCGTCGCCAGGAGCTGAGCGTTCAGCATCGAGAACAGGGGGTCACCCCAATAGACGGAGAGATTGGAGCGGGCATAGCCCGCCTGGAGCGTGAGGCCGGATACGCTGAGGGCCGCTTTCAGGCCACGGATGGCCTGCAGCTTTGCTGAGCCATGGCGGACGTCCAGCGTGCTCTTGCCGCCGAAAAGGTGCAGTTCAAGGTCGGTGGCGCCAATCGGTGTGCGATAGAGGGCATCGATGCCATTGAGATCGGCAAAGGGGTTGAGACTGTAAACCTCAACCGGCGGGCGAACCCAGGGGTTGGCGTAATTCAGGTTCAGGGAGTCCGAATACATGAAAAACGGGGTGCGCATCCGTCCCGCCCGGATGATGACCTCCGGGGCGGCCTGGAAACGCAGGAAGCCCCAGGTGAGCTGGGGGTTGTAGCTGTCGGCGACCCCCTTGCGGACAACGGACTGGATGGTCAGGTCCAGGGCACTATTGAGGGTCAGTGAGGCTTGAAGGCCGAGGACGGAGTCTACCGACGGGTCGAAGTCTGTGCGGGCGCCGCTTTCCTGCTCGGTGCTGCTGCGAAAGATCCGTGCGTCCTTGTCGGTGCGAACGGCCCCTACGGTGCCGAAACCGGAGAGGCTGAAAGGCGACGGGACGTCGGATGCATGGGCATTGGTCAGCAGGCTCGCAACGAGACCAAGGTGTAGGAGGTGCGCGGCGATTGATCTCATGCGTGACTCCGTTGAGCCGTGCTGGCGCGGGTGGTGAGCCACGCTTCCACCTTGTCGGCGGCTATGGCGGGGGAAAAGAGGTAGCCCTGCCCGAAATTGCAATTGAGCTCCTTCAGCAGATCCGCTTGGGCACTGGTTTCGATGCACTCGGCGACGACGCTCATGCCCAGTTCATGGGCCAGGTGGATGCTTGCTCCGACGATGGCGCGCAGGCGGGTGTCGCGCACGATTTCACGGATGAACGACCCATCGAGCTTGATGGTGTCGCAGGGAATGGAGTGCAGGTAGCTCAAGGAGGAGTAGCCGGTACCGAAGTCATCGATGAGGATCTTGAGGCCCTTGGCGCGGAGCTTGCCCAACTGGCTGGTGGCCAGTTCCTTTCGGGTGACCAAGGTCCCTTCGGTAATCTCGAGCTTCAGGGCGCCAGGAGGCAGGTCGTGTCGTTCAATGCAGGCAACGATCTGATCGGCAAGATCCAGCTGGGTCAGTTGCCGTGCCGAAAGGTTGACGCTGATGCTGATCTCGTCGTTGGCAATGCCATGGTCGCGCCATGCCTTGAGGCACCGGCAGCTCTGGTCGAGCATCTGCATCCCCAGGTCATGAACCAGACCGAGGGATTCAGCGAGGGGGATAAAAACGTCAGGGCCGATCTGGCGGGTGTTTGCCTGGGGCCAGCGGACGAGGGCCTCGAAGCCGGTGGTCAGGCCGGTGCTCAAGTCCACAATAGGCTGGAAATGGGCGACCAATTGCGCTTCACGCAGGGCTGCGCGGAGCAGGGACTCAAGCTGCAGGTCACGCATCACCTGCTGGTGCATGGCGGACTGGAATACCGTGATCGTGCTTTCGGTGCTGCTGCGGGAGCGATGCATGGCATTGTCGGCATCACGCATCAGGTCTTCGGCATTGTGGAATCCGCCACTTCCCAGGGCTACGCCGATGCGTGTCTTGGGATAAAGGGCGTGGCCGTTGAGTTCGGCGTTCTCGGCCAGATGGGTTTGCAGCCTTTCGGAGAACCGGATGGCTTCTCCCGCCTCGGCGATGTCGTTGAGAAGCACTGCGAACTGGTCGCCACCGATGCGCCCGACAACGTCGCCAGGACGGGCCAGGGTGCGGATGCGGGACGCCACAAGGCGCAGCAGATCGTCGCCGGCCGAGTAGCCGAGACTGTCGTTAACCACATGGAAGCGTTCGATGTTGACGTGAAGAACGGCAAACAGACTGCCTTCCACGCGGTCGGCGTGGCGCAGGGTGTTCTGCAGATGCTCGACAAACAAGGCCCGGTTGGCGAGGCCCGTCAGGCCATCATGGAGTGCGTCGTGGATGAGTTGATCTTCGGCACGCTTGCGCAGGTGGATGTCGCTGATGGAGCCTGCCATCCGGACGGCCCGGCCGCTGACCGGGTCGAAGACGGCAATGCCGCAGGTGAGAATCCAGCGGTAGGAGCCATCCGTGTGACGGATGCGGTGTTCGACCATCAATTGGGCCGATTCGCGTTTGAGGTGGGCGAGCAGGCGTAGGCGGAACGCTTCCCGGTCCTCCGGGTGAAGGTGCTCGATGAGCGTTTCCCTGGTGACGAGCGACGAATCGGCGGGCAGGCCGAGGATCTCCATGAAGCGCGGCGCAAAGTAGGTTCGGTCGCTGACAATGTCCCAGTCCCAGAGGCCGTCGTTGGCCGCGCGGGTGGCGAGGGCATAGCGCTCCTCGCTGATGGTGAGCTGGCGGGCGGTTGTTTCAAGTTCATGGATCCGTGACTGAAGCGCCTCGGCCATGCGGTTGAAATGCTGGCAAAGCTGGGCCAGTTCATCCTTGCCCTGTTCGGGTAGCCGGTGGGATAGCTGCCCGGCGGCAATGGCCTGGCTGCCCCGCAACAGGCGCCCCAGGTTACGCGTCATCAGATAGCCAACCGCGCCCAGCAGGAGCAGCGTCAAGAGCACTTCCGCACTGGCGATCGCAATGCCTTGGTTGAGGATGCGCTGTTTGGCCAGGCTGAGGGCCGATACGGAGACGCCGAACTGCACGTAACCCACCTGATTGCGTTCGAGGAGGACAGGGCGTCGGATGTGGATGAGATTGTGCTGCGCCCCCGAACTGAAATTGAGCGCCGAGGCATCGTCCGGCTGGGGGAGGGTGAGCATTTCCGGTAGCCCGGCGCGAACCCGGGTCTGGCCGGTGCTGTCCACGATACGGACGTAGATCAGCCCTTCATTGGTTTCGTTCAGGAGTTCGCCAAGGGCGTCCTGAAGTTCGTTATACCGTCCCTGGGGTACGAACGTGGCCGTTACCACGTTCAGAATGCCAGCATTCTGAGCGATCAGCGTGTTCAGACTTGCGGTGGTGGCCTCGTTCATGAGCCGGCCACTATTGGTCAGCAGAAGCGTCAGCATTGCAACCTGGACCACGGTGCTGGCCAGCAAGAGGCGAACGCGGATCGAAAGGTTGCTCAACATGCAATACGAAGGCCTGGAGAGGTGGTCGGGTTAGGGCCGCGTTCGTCCTGAGGTCCAGGCGGAGAAGGGCTTTGAGTTGTCTGCCCCTTGTAATCGGCAGAAAGGAGGCAAGCTTAAGCCCGACGCGCCGTGGCCCGGTCGCAGTTACTTCTTCCAGGTGTCGCGCAGCGTGACCGTGCGATTGAACACCGGTGCGCCATCCTTGGAGTCGATCCGGTCTGCCACGAAGTAGCCGTGACGCTCGAACTGGAAGCGTGCTTCAGGTCGGGCGGCTCGCAGGGCGGGCTCCAGTTGTGCGGTGATGATCTTCAGACTGTCACGGTTGATGTCCTCCAGGAAATCCCGTTCAACCCCGTCGGCATCGCCCTCGCGTCTGGCGCCGGGGTAGGCGCAGGCGAAGAGGCGGTCATAGAGGCGAACCTCGGCAGTATAGGCGTGGGCCACTGCAACCCAGTGCAGGTTGCCCTTGACCTTGTAGTTGTCCGCACCGGGGGTACCGGATTTGGAGTCGGGCATGTATTCGCACAGTACCGCGGTGATGTTGCCGTTTTCATCCTTCTGGCAGCCGGTGCATTTGACCACATAGCCATAGCGCAGCCTCGCCATGTTGCCTGGGTAGAGGCGATGGTAGCCCTTGACGGGGGTTTCCATGAAGTCTTCACGCTCGATCCAGAGCTCCCGCCCGAAGGGCATCTCGCGCTTGCCCAGTTCGGGGAAGAGCGGGTGGTTGGGGGCGTGGCAGCGTTCGGTGTGGCCTTCGGGGTAATTGGTGATGATCAGTTTGAGCGGGTCAAGCACGGCGACGCGACGTTCTGCGGCTTCGTTGAGATGCTCGCGCATGCAGTCCTCAAGGACGCTCATGTCAATCCATGAATCACCTTTGGATACGCCGATGCGATCGGCGAAGCGGCGAAAGCCTTCCGGCGTGAAGCCGCGACGGCGGGCGCCAACGAGGGTGGGAAGGCGGGGGTCGTCCCAGCCGGCCACGTGCTTTTCGTCCACTAGCTGGATCAGTTTGCGCTTGGACAGCACCACGTAGGTCAGGTTGAGGCGGGCAAACTCGATCTGGCGCGGAACCGGGCGGGGGAAGAATCCGCCATCGGCCAGGCTGTCCAGCAGCCAGTCATAGAAGGGGCGCTGATCCTCGAACTCCAGGGTGCAGATGGAATGGGTCACATCCTCAAGGGCATCCTCGATGGGGTGTGCAAAGGTATACATCGGATACACGCACCACCGGTCCCCGGTCCGATGATGTGTGGCATGGCGGATGCGATAGATGGCCGGGTCACGCATGTTGATGTTGGGCGAAGCCATGTCGATCTTCGCGCGCAGGATGTGGGTGCCGTCCGGGAATTCGCCCGACTTCATGCGCTGGAAGAGTTCGAGGTTCTCGGTGACGCTGCGGTTGCGGTAGGGGCTGTCGGTGCCGGGCGTCGACAGGGTGCCGCGGTAGGCGCGCATTTCTTCCGCAGAGAGGGAGTCCACATAGGCCTTGCCCACCGTGATCAGGTGCTCGGCCATCGCGTACATCTTGTCGAAGTAGTCCGACGCAAAGTACAGGTGCTCCCCCCAGTCAAAACCCAGCCACTGCACCGCCTCAATGATGGCATCGACGTATTCCTGCTCTTCCTTGGTCGGATTCGTGTCATCGAAGCGCATGTGGCAGGCACCGCCGTAGGCTTCCGCGAGACCGAAGTTCAGGCAGATGCTCTTGGCGTGACCGTAATGCAGGTAGCCATTGGGCTCCGGCGGAAAGCGCGTTTCAACCCGTCCGGACCATTTGCCGAGACGGCGATCTTCGTCAATGATGTTGCGGATGAAATTGCTGGGGGTGGCATCGGAGGCCGGGGCGGTGGGAGCGGTCATCGGGAGGCTTACCTTGACGGGCGCGGGCGGGGGTCCGCCGGGTTCGAAAAATCATCAGATTGTAGCCGATGGCGGGGGGGGCGATGGGCTCCGGGTCAGGCGGGCGCCCGGGTATCGAGTGTGAACGATGTCGCGTGGGTGGGCGCTGAAACGTTTTTCTCGTTGTCCGTGTGCAATGTTTGCCACCGGAATCCTTGCGTACAGGGTAAAAAGCCTGCCTGATTGTGTTGAAATTTAACAATCTGGTGCGGGCGATGTCGTGTTTCCGCGTGTCATTTATTGAGAGTCCCCATGACCATTCGATTTGCCCACTGCTTCCTCGTACCGGCATTGTGTTGCGGTCTTGCTGCGCGTGCCCAAGACGCATCGCTGGCAGACCTGAGCCTGGAGGAGCTGGTCAGGCTCGATGTCACGGCGGTATCCCGCAAGGCACAGAAGCTCTCGGATACGCCCGCAGCGGTGACGGTGCTGTCAGCCGCCGACATCCGGCGCAGTGGCGCCCGCAGCGTGCCCGAAGCCCTGCGCGAGGTTCCCGGCGTGATAGTTGCGCAGATTGGCGCCGGACGGTGGTCGGTGGGGGTTCGTGGCGGTGAGGGGCGGTTCTCCAACAAGCTGCTTGTCCAGATTGACGGCCGCAGCATCTACAGTCCCTTGTTCTCCGGGGTGTTCTGGGAGGCCCTTGATGTGGTCCTTGAAGACATCGAGCGGATCGAGGTGATTCGCGGCCCCGGTGCTTCCCTATGGGGCGCGAACGCGGTGAATGGGGTGATCAACATCATCACCCGCAAGGCAACGGCAACCGTTGGAAGCCTGGTGTCCGCCACGGTGGATGATGGCGGGCATTCGTCCCTGGCGGTACGCCAGGGTATCAGTCTGGGGGATGCCGGAGCCCTGCGCGTCTTTGCCAAAGGCAGTGAGCTGGGTGGTTCGCGGACCCGGGATGGTGCGTCCGAGCCGGATTACAACCGTGGCTGGCTGGCGGGCTTTCGCATGGATGGTGCGGGGTCCGGGGTGGACGCCTGGACGCTGCAGGGCAACAGCAGCCGCCGGACGAGTGGTGAGAACATCATTGCCACATCCCTGACGGGTGAGCCGGCCCCGCTCTCCCTCGATTTCGTGTTCGAGAGTGCCAGCCTGCTGGGGCGTTACAACTGGGGCCTTGCCGGAGGAGAAGCCTCCATCCAGGCCTACGTGGATCATCAGTTCGCCAACGTCGGCACCTACGGCAAGGGTACGGTCAACACGGCAGACCTGGATTTCCAGCATCGCCTGGTTCCTTACGGTGTCCATGAAATCATGTGGGGGCTTGGCGGGCGGATGTTGCAGACGGAAATCGCTGCGGCCTCATCGGTGTTGAGCATCACCCCACCGCGACGACAGTCCCGGGTATTCAGTGCATTTGTGCAGGATGAGATCACCCTGGTTCCCCAGACCTGGAAGCTGACTGTTGGCGGTCGCTTCGAGTATTCCAGCCGGTCACGCTTCGAGCCCCAGCCGACTGCTCGGCTGATGTGGACGCCCAACATGGAAGACAGCGTTTGGGCGAGCTGGTCCCGGGCGGCACGCACGCCTTCCATCGGCGAGAGTGATGCGACCATTCTTTTCGGCGCCCAGCCGACGCCGCCGGGATCCCCGTTTCCGATGGTGGTACTGGCCTCCCGGCCCGGAGAAGGCTGGAACCGACGTGCCGAGCGGGTGGATACGCTGGAACTGGGCTACCGCCGGAACCTGGGCAACGGCAGCTTTGAGGCCGTGTTGTTCCACAACGACTACCATCGCCTGATCTCCGAGCAGACAGACCCCAACGGACTGGTTTTTCCGACTTCGCCGCTGCCCGTCGCTCCCTTCGTCGCGCCGATCCAGTACTTGCAGCGGGGCAGCCAGTCTGCGGCACGCAGCCACGGGATCGAGGTGGGCGCGGATCTCCCCCTCACCGCCGCCTTGCGTCTGCAGGCCAGCTACACAGTCATGGATACCCGTGTCCGGCGCAGCGCCGATGCCGCCGCCAATGCGACGGCTCGACATCTGGAGGAGTCCGCGCCACAGCACTGGGGCAGCCTGCGCATGACGGTGAATCTGGGGGGCGGCCAGGAGTTCGATGTGGCCGCCCGACGGGTTGGCGCCATCGGCACGGGTAACGTACCCGCCTACACGGCGGTGGACCTCCGCTATGCCTGGCGGGTGAACCGCTATTTCGACCTGTATTTCATTGCCCAGAACCTGTTCGACCCGCTTCACCTTGAGTACGTGTCCAACTTCTTCCCTGGGCAGCCGGTATACCAACCCCGGCGTGCCTTCATCCAGGGTGTGTGGCGTTTCTGAGGACTTGCCCGGTGTTACGCCACCTCTCCCGGTTCGCATTGTTCCTGGCCCTCGGGCTGGCGGGGCTGCCCGTGGTGGTGGCCTCCCAGCCCGGCGAGTACCAGATCAAGGCGGCCTACCTGATCAACTTTGCCCGCTACGTGGAATGGCCGGCCAGTCGTTTGCCGCTGGGTGCGGTGCTGCGCCTGTGCGTGCTCGGCCGTGATCCGTTTGGGGGGGCTTTGCTTGGCCTGGACGGACGGCAGGTGCAGGGGCGCGAGGTGCGCTTCCGTCCGGTCGATAGTCTTGAGCAGGCCCTGGAGTGTCATCTCGTGTTTGTCTCCGGCTCGGAGGAGCGCCGGTTGGGCTTGATCCTGCGGGGCCTGGCAGGCCGGGGGGTGCTCTCGGTCAGCGACATCGAGGGCTTCGCCGAGGTGGGTGGAGGCATAGGGATGGTCACCGAGGATGATCGGGTCCGTTTCGACATCAATCAGGCGACCCTTGCCAGGGACGGCCTCCGGGCCAGCTCCCAGCTCCTGCGCCTTGGGCGACAGGTGTTTGGCACCGAAAGGACGTCCCGATGAAGCCGCTGCGAGACCGCCCCATCGGTGCCAAGCTCGGCATCGTGGTCATCCTGAGCGTATTGATTGCCCTCAGTGTCGCCTTGCTGACGATCTTCATCATCGAGGTTCGCACGGAACTGCGCCGTGCTGACGAGGATGCCATGACGCTTTCCGAAATCGTTGCGGACAGTGCCATATCCCCGCTGCGGTTCGACGATCCGCAGGTGGCACGCACGCTGCTGGCGTCGTTGCGTTACCACGAGCGCGTGGCGACGGCGATGCTCGTGCGCGCGGATGGTTCCGTGTTTGCAAGCTACCCCTCCGATCTTGGCGACGATGCGTCGCGAGTCGCCGCATTGCAGTTACGCGCCGGCCAGGAGTCTGCCCAGGGTACGGTACAAGGGGGGCTGCTGCAGCGGCTCGTCACCCAGCCGCTGCACAGTGATGGTGAGGATCTCGGGGTGCTGGTCATTGAATTCGATCTGCATTCCATCCTGCGCCGGATTGTCCTTTGGATCGGTTTTGCCTCGTTCGGGTTGCTTGTCGGGTTGGTGGCAGCGGGTCTTTTCATCCGGCGTGTGAGGGGGATGATCGTCCATCCGCTGCAGCAGCTTGCTCAGATCGTGCGCGAAGTGGGCGCCGAAAAGCGCTACGACCTGCGTGCCCCGGCGGGGTACGCAGATGAAGTGGGTGAGTTGATCGCCGGTTTCAATGGCATGCTGGGCGAGATTGCCGTCCGTGACCGGGAGCTCACCTTGCACCGGGAGCACCTGGCGTCCGAAGTGGCTGTCCGTACCGCCGAACTCCAGGCAGCCAAGGAGCAGGCGGAGGCCGCCAGCCGAGCCAAGTCCCAGTTCCTGGCCAACATGAGCCACGAGATCCGTACGCCGATGAACGGCGTGATGGGCATGATAGGCCTGTTGCGGCAGACGCCCCTGGTGGAGCGCCAGGGGCACTTTGTTGATATGCTCGACCACTCCGCCTGTGCGCTCATGGAAATCATCAACGACGTGCTCGACGTATCGAAAATCGAGGCCGGCCGCCTTGAACTCGAGAGCCTG
>ERZ724517.2157-NODE-2157-length-10523-cov-3.264903_pt1 | contig 10523 bp, 14 predicted proteins | sample MGYA00376050_ERZ724517 | MGnify/ENA primary metagenome ERZ724517 (study PRJEB28724, sample SAMN07190886) | activated sludge metagenome | isolation source: activated sludge of sewage treatment plant in Hong Hong | place: USA: Christiansburg, Virginia | collected... | reverse complement strand
CTTGACTTCGTGCACCTCCACTGGTTGTTCCTCCGTGTCCTCGATAGCCAGAAACTTCTCTGATACCTTCGGTCCCTTTTCAAATAAGTTGACCCTGTTGCCCTCCAAGCCCTTGAACAGATGCATTCTATTTTCAAAAATACTGTCCGACGACAATCACTTATTGATACTCTAGATCTTCTTGTTGATGTAGAGCAGTCGCCAACTCAACAGTCGCATGTGTGCATCAAAGTTGGTGACGGTCTGATCTAATACTTTTTCTCGTCGATTGCGAATGGCTTGCCGGTAGCGTTCCTCCATACCCATGAAGCCCATGAACAATGCCAAATCAACACTGAGATTCAGCAGGTAGGATATGGGTTCGGCAGTATCCCATCCCCATAAGGCGTAGGTGAAAGAAAAGAGCATGACCCACTGCCCAGCCATAGCAGCAAGCATGATATATGGAGTCTGTTAGCTCTCCTTCTTGATACGGTTCATCTGCTCTTCGTACCACTTCAAGAATCTATCCCGTTCCTATTGAAGAGGTTTGGCATATTCCTCCCACTTTGGTGGTGGACTCAGTGCAATATGCTTAAGTTTCGAGACTGGCACCCCGGTGGGGATCTGCTTTTCGAACTCTTCAAGCAAAAGTGCGTTGTACTTCGGCATCTAAGCTACCATGAAGTAGTACATAGTCGTACCGCTCTTCATACTACTTGATCTCGTAAGCGAGGATCTTCTTGTCGACCATTAGGGTCAGATTGTTCAAAATTGCAGTGTTGATGAACTACATGAATAGAGTTGTACGCTCTGCTCACCTTCCGTGGAGTATGTGCTATCCATCCGATACGTGATTTAGTCTGTAGTCTGCGCGCGGATCCTTTCAACGAACTGCTCGACTGTTGAGTTGACAGGAACATAGAACTGCAGTCGCCTTTTTCCGGGGTATGTTACCTCAACCTTCGTGAAAGCAGTGGAGCTCTTCCTGACAATGGGTGAAGTTCCGAAGAGCCTTTTGAAAGTTCTGCCGAACATATAAATAGATGTAATCCAGCAACAGCACCAAACAGATAAACAAGGAGGTGCCGCCGATGAAGGTGTTCCGAGCGCAGAGACAGTTGGAACGGCTGCAGAAATAGTTGACGGAAGTGGAGAAGGCTATCAGTAGCATCTAACAGCTCTCAAAATCGCTGGAGGCGCCATTGATGGTATGCAATTGGTGATAGCTATAGGCAAACATCAATTCGGTGTGCATGATGGATGTGCGGGTATATCACACTGCCGAGGTTATGGTAGCACTGGGTTCTGACTACTTTGCGATGGTTACCAAGGACAAGGCTTTAGAGATTGCTCGCTTGAGGCAGAACAGTAACTGTAGTTGTGACTCAGTGATCCTCGGCAAGATAAGCAAGATCAAGACTGCTCTGACAGCATACGATGCAGCCAACAAACCACTCCCAACAATACCTGAAGAACAACCCAAAAAGTCACATGAAAAGATTTTACTAGAGCAGAACGAAGCTGGCGAAGACGTATTCGAGATCATCGAATACCCAGACCAGGAAGAGGAAGTAGCTGAAACGAAACCAACACAACATAAAGTTGAGGAATTCGCCGATGTAGCCTACCCAGCTCAGCTTCCTCCGCAATAATAATCCCCAGCACCCGAGCTGCCTTTGGTTCAACCACCAAGTCAGACACCGAAGAAAGTATCCAAGTTCAAACAGGAACGGTTGCAGCAGAAACACTGACAATCACCCTTATAGCTTTCCACTTTTCGGTTCATTGTGCTTGAGCTGATGGCGAAGTCGCATCACCAACTTGACAATCTACTCCAGTATCTTCTCAGGGTTCTTTTTATCAGGAACGGGTTAGTTAAAGAGCTTCTTTCGGGTTGCTTGGATCAGCCCCAGAGTCCTTCGAAGGAACTCTCTGGTCTTCTCATCAGTGCAGAGCTAACGCTTATCAAACTCCATGTACTACAGCATCTGCAGGTACGAGTATTGCTTAGCCAGACAGCCGTAGTGGGACAGCACTTCTTTTTAGCTGTCAGTCTTATACTGCTCCCACTTCACGTAGATCTCCAAAATCTTGTTCTGCAGCTGGGTGAGTTCCTCCTTGCACTTCTTCAGGTTCTCTATTTCACGATAATCTAAAGTTTCGATGAGATGTCGACCGTCGACCATGCGAGTTAGTTAGGCTAACTGGTCCTTCAGTTCTTTATTCTCACGGGTGAGTTTGTCGACCTTTGCCTCCAGCGGACGTTTTTCGTCTTCAAAACGGTCGACAAGTTCTTTGTCTAGGTCGCCCAACCTCGTCAAACAGACATGCTCCAACCTCTTGTACTCTTTGAGTAACTTGCTGCATGTCAGATCTGGGTAAGCCTCTACCAACTCCTTGTACTCTTTGCGAAACTCTTTCAAATCGTTGGTTGCAGCCTTTGTTCTTTCCAGCTCTCTCACTGTTCGTTCGTATTCCAGTTTGAGTTCGTCGTAGTCGGTGCCCATCTTGGCTCGCTCAATCTCCTTTTTTAGCAGCTCGCTTTCATGCTATTCTGTTTGCTGCTTGTTCTGCTCTCGCAGTTTAGTCACTTCCTTTAGCATTTCCTCCATCTTCTTTTCATGCTCCTCATTGAGCTGCAGCATCTTCGCCTCGATGTTTTTACGATCGTTGCTGCTGATGTAGTTTGCCAGGGATTCCTTTATACGGTTCTTAATTTCTTGTACGATTGGTGTCTTATCCCTCTGGAAGCTCTTGGAGGGATCCTGCTGCCTTGTACTATGCTTACTGGACGAGGCCGTTCGGTTGAACGAGTCCATCTGCTTAGCCACCCTGCACTTCATTTACTTGCTCGACTCCAGGATGGTGTTCTGAGGCGATTACTTGGATGCGTGCCGGCTGTGGCTGCTGTTGTTCTTGCTGAAATCAAAGTCGAAGTGATGCCTTTATCAACCAGCATGTTACGTATGGTTGTGCTGCTTGAGCTTCTCAAACTGATTGAGGTCAAGCACTCTCTGCTCTGGTTGTTTATTCTCGTCTTCAATGAACTCTGCCATGTATGACAGTAGGTGCACCGCAGGTGAAGTCTTCCTACCGAGGTTTTGCCATGAATTCTGTTCGCGTACGCTTGTGACGAACGGATACCTATCACGGGTTTATTGCTGATGCCGAAGCGACGAGGTGTTTTCTCTCCCTTTTGAAGTTTCCATTTTGTGTTCGATTTTAGGAACCTAATTTCCTATATGGCTTGTTCGCTTGTTTGAATTAGGCACAATAAACAATTCGTTGGAGCATGAGTAGAGTCGAGCAGCATGGAAGTCGCAAGTACGGGGCATCAGCAGCTGGGCATGTACCTCCCGATCGCAGTTTTGGTGAGGGAAGTCCTCAAAGAATTGAGCCGTTGCCGGAGAGTCGCTTTGCAGGCAATCTTAATGGTAATTCTCGCTTGAATATTGTTGGAGTTGGCCAAGCAGTTAGTGCTAGTGGGAGTCCTGAGGGAAAGTCAGCTTGGGTGCCTGTCGCTAGTGTGGTGGGAACCGGTGCTTTTCAAATGAATACTTCGAATCATGAGCCAGTGGTCACGACAATAGATGGCTCCAGAGGAAAAGTGAGCATGAGCAGAAGGGAAGTTCGTCCTAAGTAATATTGGGAAGCACCAGTACCTGCGCAACAGTCTGAAAGGTCGGTTGGGAGGCCTCCCCGGAAAGGATATCTGTCTGATGAGTCAAATCGGAGAAGGGGATGCTGTAACTGGGTATGCTGCCTCTGGCTATCCTTAGCACTACTCGCACTTGTCGGATTAGCCTTTGGGTTGTGGAAAGCGTTCGGTAATCAAAAAAAGGTTGGTGTGGTGTCGACATAAGGATAAGCAACCCAACCAAGCACAACACCAGCAGCTGGTACACCGATCAATAGTTCATAAGCCCCTACATCAACAGCAACATAAACAGCAGCAGTGACAAGCAACACTGCCGAAGCTACAATCGACACAAAACCTATAAACCCTTCAGACAACTCAACACAGCAAAGCTATTCATCGAACACTACAACAACCACAACGACATCCCTCACAGAAGTTCAGAATATCAGCACAAACACAACAGCCAATGGCTCCAGTGATGTGAAGATACCCCAACCTGCAACTGCACCGGGCCCAATCGTAGATACCAATGTCTGTTCTCCAACCTTTTTCCGGTGGAATGGAAGGTGCATACATTGTCCTGATGACAGTCCCTGGAACGGCACGAATTGTGTACATCCACCACCTGAGCCGAAACTCATACGGTTTAACGAGAGTAGCACTGTCACGGCAGGCGCTGCACAGCTGCTGAACCAGTTCGAAGATCTCAGCAAGCACAAGGACTTCACTGAAGGTTCTGTAAGCGATTCCCCAAACTCTGCATCAAACCCATCAGGTGGCCTGTCGTAGACATTCCTGAATCCCAACAATGTTACTATCCTAAACCACTGGCGAAAGCCCCGACATCTCCGACAATGACCGCCGGCACTGTTATTATTCGCAACCTTAATATAACTATCATGGACGCTAACTCCGGCCTACTGTAAGCCTCTGCTCTACTCAGCCAGTATTACGTGCACCGAATGCTCAAGTACCGTCGGCAGGAAGAGTAAAGCGGTGCGCTTTCTCCGGGACGTCCATTAAGAAAATTCAGAAGCCGCGCAACAAAGTCATTCCTCGTGCACTAATACAACTTCTTCAAGAATGGTGTTGCTGAGACCAACAGCCTCGAGAGATCACCAAATATCGAGCGAAGCAAGGAAATCGACCGTACCAACACTCCAAACACGCTAAGCTATACTAAGTATAAGCATCAAAAGAAGCCCTCGCTGCAGAACGACGTCAGGCACCAAATAGTAGAAATCAGCAGAAGGACTGAAGTGAATTTTTACCGACCTTCGTTGCAGAACATGGCAGTCTAAGCTATGAGAATAGGAAGCCCACCGCGAACAGCCAACTTCGAACAGGAGACACAGCTTCGGATAACTGCAATGAGGCATGAGGGTGGTTCGTCCCCGTCACCCCTGGACCATGTTAGCGGAATAGTAGGCACGGTAAGATGCTTAAAGCGAGGAACTGCATTGCTGGGTTTAGAGGTTCGGAGGCTCCAACTGGAGAACGAACGAGATACCATAGACAAGGAGAAGAAGCAGCAAAAAGTAGCAATATCCATAAGTAAATGTGAAGAGCCAGTGACAGTTTTGAAGCAGAATCCACCTACTGTATTTTCACAGGAACTTATTCGCCCAAGCAAACGGCGACCACCTGAACGAACGATCGTCAACATCAGCAATGAAGAGTCAATGGATACAGTCTTCGAAGAAAAGGCTCGTAACTATCGCGAAATGATCTTCATCGTGTATCTGGGATGTGCCTCCTACAGGGACATAGAAGTGTGCTCAACTCGGTTTGACCGGAGGCAGGATGTTCGGTATGAGTACTTCGTCGGTCGAGGTAACAATGCAAACCTAATTCGCAGCCTGATGAAGAAAAGATGGTGGTGGCAACCAACCAATTAACTTACAGCCGAGACCAAGTTCATCTGGACACAGCGCAAGATCGACAGTTACTTCGAGCGGCAGCCTTCCGGCGAGTGGTACCAACCAGAAGGTCGTTCTCCAAACAAACTACCAAAAGCGATCGACCAGCTAGTGAGACTGTAGAACGAACAGTAGCTCAAGAGAATGCTGCATCCTGAAGACGTGGAGGTGTACAAGCAGTATATAAAGGCACTGAAGAAGCAGCCACAGTCCTTGGCTACTCGAATGAAGCTGCTTAAGAAGCGACCAGTGCAGGAACTGCTATAGCAGCCCTCAATGCATAACCACTTCGAGTGTAACTTCCACTTAGGGAATAAGAAAGCGTTGCTGCGCAACCTCACCAGCTACTACACCTTTCACGGCATACCGGAGGAACAGTGGAATATTCCACTCACCTTCCACTGCACTTCTCCTCAAGATAAGGAGTTCAAACGCTTCGCAGCTGTATTTCGGTAGCGATAACGTGTCAACAAGAAAGCCAACGTATGGATTGTCAAGCCTGGAGAAAACAGCAATCGCGGGCAGGGGATCCAAGTAAGTCGGAGCCTCAAAGAAATAGCAGGTATGCTTCAGAATAAGGATCATACGTTCGTGGTGCAGCAGTACCTCGGCGATCTGCTGCTCTACCAGCGTAGGAAGTTCGATATTCGTACGTATTGCCTGCTGACAAGAGTGGGAGGCGTGCTCAAAGGTTATTGGTACCAGGAGGGATACATACGGACCAGCTCGGAGCTGTACCAGCTGGATAACCTAAGTGACCAGATGGTGCATCTCACCAACGACGCTATCCAGAAGTTCGGGGAGAATTACGGAAGGTACTAACCAGGAAACAAACTATCGTACGCGGAAATGCAACGCTATCTGGAAACAACCTTTCCTCAAAGCAACACTTACGATATGGCAAAGCTCACAGAACAGATGAAAAAAATCGCCACAGAGGCTGTTCGCAGCTGTTACTTTCGATTGGACCCTCACTGCCGCAGCTACAACTTCTAAGTCTTCGGGCTTGACTTTCTCATCGATTAGAGGTTCAGACCGTGGCTGCTCGAAGTCAATACCAACCCCTGCCTTGAGTTGAGTTCACCTCTGCTTGCTCGATTAATCCCGCAGATGGTCGATAATGCATTGCGATTAGGCCTTGATCCAATATACCCGCCGACTGCCTGCCCTTACAATTGCAAGCCATACCTGTCTGACAATAGCATTGATCGCAACCGGTTCGAGCTGATCTTCGACTCGCAGTACGATCGGCAACCAACATACTAGATCTCGTAGCATGAAGCATGCAGCTACGGCAACGACGATGAACTCTACGAAAATGAAGGGCAAATACTGAACGTCGCCGACTGATTTTTAATAACAATTAGTTAGAGTCAGTTTGGTTGGGTATTCTCAAGCTCGGCTATGCGCTCTTGTAGTCCCAACAGCCTACCTTCGTAGTTGGCTGAGAAGAATCTCTACAGCTACTTGCGCAGGTAGTCCGATTCGGATTGGTCAGCTGGTCGCACCTTTCCGATGATCACCTGCTGGATGAACTCATCCTTCTTACGTAGCTATTCGCCACGGAAGTCGGCTTTACGTTGCAGGCACTCAAACTTTCGCTTCTGACTCTCCAGATCACTCTTGAGATTCTGCAGGAGGATTTCGTAGTGTCCCTTGAGAGTCTTCTATTCAGTAAGTCCACGCAGCTTGTCGAGCTCTGTTTGAGACTTGATGCTATCCGCTCGGCGTCGTGTGTCCTCCAGCTGGTTACGCAGAATCAATAGTTACTCACTCTTCGTCTTAAGCTGAAGACGTAACTGCTAGTTTTCAGTGAGTTGCTGCTTCAAAGCAGCCTCAAAAGAGACAGGTGCAAGCTGATGCCTTGCTACTTCAATGTCCGAACGCAACTGCTCATACTCCTCAGACTTCCTCTGCAACATAATCTCGAGTTCAAGAATCCGAGCCCGGTATTCCTAAGCCATCCTACTTTGGTCTTCGTAGAGCTAGCGGCATCTGGCTTCAACCTCAATGTGTGGGTTGCGCTCCATGAGTTCACGCTGCTTCTACAGTTCTCGAATGTAGTTGTCTTTCTGACTGCTGAGTTCCTCCAGAGTTTTGAAGTCCTATCGTTGTCGTTGCATCTCACCGTGCAGCTGATTCAGTTGGATTTCCAGGGTTAGCACTTGCACTTTTGTGCGGTGCAGTTCATCGTTGGAGGTTGGGTGGCTCACTGTTTGGCTCCTCGTGCGTTCGTGCTGTTGCTACCGACATTTTTGCTCGTATCGTTTATGAGCCTCTACCAATGAAGATTCGAGGTGCTGCACTTTGGTTTCAAGCTCTAACAGTTCATTGCGGTGGGCCTGCGATATTTAGTTATGCAAATGGCGGACCTTTGCTGCCATCTCATCGTTGATGTGACGCTGCTATTCGTACTGTACACGCAGCCTTTCTACCTTGCCTAGAAGCTCGTGGTTCTCTGATCGAAGGGTCTCTCCTAGCTGGCGGCTGCTGAACAAAAGTTGCTCCAACTATTAGAGTTTGCTCTTGCTTTCGAAATCTTCTCTGGGTCGACTCAGCTTCTGCTCCAATTTCTTGAACTCGTTGAGACAGCTGTTGTACTTTGCATCTTTCTCCCTTATGGTAGTCTGATGCTATTCGCACGTCTTGCGAAGTTCAAGCTCCTTCTCTTTGAGACGTCCTGCCATCGCCAGTCTTTCCTTCTCGATATCGTGCATCCTCCTCCTTACATCGAGTACTTCGTCCTCATTGTGTTGCGTATCTTGGTCCATCTTTGGCCTCTGCAGCTGTTCCACAAGCTGTCCTAAGCGAACGCACTCATCATGCAAGAAGTTGCGTTCATCCGAAACCTTATCAAACTCCCTGCTCAGTTGCTGTATTTTTTGTGTCTTGATATCTTCCTTCAGCTGAGTAGACCTCTGGGCTTCCAGCAGTTCCTGCTGCAACTTGACCAGCCGTTCATTAATGATTTCCTTTTCACGGTCAGACTTATATCTATCTTCTGGCTGCTGCTGCAACTTGCTCCGACACTACTTCAGTTCACGACGTAGCTCTTTTTCAACTTGCTTGCCGTGTTCAAGTTCATCCTTGAGAGTCTGCACCTCCAAACGATGGCTAATGCTATTCTCCGTACAGTTCTCCTCGGTGAATAACTTCTCCACGTCTTGTTTGACCATGTTGAGGTCTTTCTTCATGGTGTTGAGGAAGGCATTGTTAGTCGCTACCTGCCTATTACTATCAATTGTCTTCAGAGCACAAACGTCCCAATCTGAACGATGAGGACTCGTCTCTGGCATCACCTTGAAAGTTGGCTTACGTGGCGCCAACGAGATTGGTTGCACAGGTCTGTCTGTCTTAGCTGGCTTCTTCATCCCCACCAACGGAAAAATTATAACTAAAGGACGATAGTTAGTGAAACAGTTCAGGCCAGCTCGAACATGTCAGAGCTAGCGCAGGTGACCTGGCTGAGATCGTGGAGCTTATCGTGGAAGGTTTCCTTTTCGACCTACTCACAATCGGAAAATATGCTGGGTTGGTGGGCTGCTTGCGAACCACGCATGGAAATGAGTCGCTGCAGCTTCTCCAAGTATATTTCATGGGGTTAGTCGGAAACGACCGTGCAGTACTCGATGGCCTTGATAAGACAATTTCTACTTTATTGCACAGTTCCATGAGCCTTGCGGTTATCTGCTCGCACGGCTTTTTGGCTAACATTTCCTCGCAGTTGCGGATATGCTCGTTGAACTGTTCACAGTTTGTGGGCTCGTGGGCCGATAGTGGTAACTTCCATTGTCTCACTATTGTGTTCTCGTAGTTGACTGGCAACTTCATCTTCCTGTCGATGATGCTCTGAGCGATTGCTGAGCAATTTTCCGAGAAGAGCTCGAGTAGAGCCTCACACCTTTCCAACTTAATGGATAGGAGCAGCCTATGCTAAGTTTCCTGACGGTGACTCATCACCATGCTCACTGACCGTAGACTATAGCAGTCAACCAGCCTCAAGTAGCCTGGGATGTTGGTTGGTTCGAATAGCAGTAAATCGTAGCGATGTAGCACTAAATACCGTTCGGCAGTCGTTTCGTCTTATAGCACCACGAGCACTGGATAGAACTAGCAGGAACGTTTGCCCACGAAACAAGTGTAATCGAAGAACTCTCCGCGTTGATAAACTGCTAAGGATTGCGGGTGGCTTATCGACTGGCAGCTATTCAGAAAACCAACGAATCGAGGCAGCAGTTCATTTAGTGCTAGCTTCTCCTCCCAGGGTTATGGCCACAGTACTGCGAAGTAGTCACGTCCAGGCACTGTATAACGCTCGTTGAGATCCTACAATAGCTTCCAATGTACCTCTGATTCGAAGTAGATCCGTGGCGGAAGTCGTGGATACTAGCGAGGGAACACTAACCGTACCAGTATGCCCTCCTCCTGCTGGACATCTCCTCCGAAGAGTTGTACGAACGTTCCGTTGAGCCGTACCTTGAGAATAAACTGTTCATCGGCAAGGTACAGCAGTTCCACAGATAGGAGCTTTGCTAGGTGAGGCAGTTGGCAGAAATCATTGATGTCTAAGTTAGCGATGCCAACTTACCTTGCTCCAGCTGTTGGCATACTTATGCTTCCTCGAAAATCAGCGCAAGCTGGGACTGCATGAGAATACGATAGTTTTAGTTTACTAGACGTACGATGTTGTTACGAACCATGCCATATCAGGTTTTAGCAGGTGCGGGAACACCAGTTGTCGGTACAACTACAGGTTCCGGGGCGACCACTGGTAGTTCATTCTTCTTACCTTTTGAACAGGTATAAATGTAGTGGACGTTTGGGATATCCTTGTCCGTATTGGGTTCAGTTATCTGTGCCGCGATAGTCGGTTTCGGGACTTCTACGACCTGGATCTTCCAGTCATATTACGGTCTCTCGAGATAAGTGTTACGGAACTCTGGTGCACCAGCCGAGACGAGGATATACACACCGTTAGCAGA
>ERZ724517.2155-NODE-2155-length-10527-cov-3.765374_pt1 | contig 10527 bp, 8 predicted proteins | sample MGYA00376050_ERZ724517 | MGnify/ENA primary metagenome ERZ724517 (study PRJEB28724, sample SAMN07190886) | activated sludge metagenome | isolation source: activated sludge of sewage treatment plant in Hong Hong | place: USA: Christiansburg, Virginia | collected... | reverse complement strand
TTCTAAATTAAAATAAAAGCAAATATACAGTTTTGAAATTACTTTTTAGGGTTTAGATTGCAGATTTTAGAATACAGCGTTTATAAAATTAAAAAAGAAATTTAGATTGAATTATTTTCGAAAAGAAAGAAACTGAAGCACTGAACTTAATTCTTATCAAAAAGTTTAAACCACATAGAAAAACAATCATTTTTTTAATAAAAAGACGCTTTGCTCAACATAGAATTCATAGCTATGAGTAAATAAAATACCTATGAAAAACTTTATAAATAATACTCTTTGATGAACTTCTATGTGGTTAAAAATTATTTATTGAACTCCATTTATTACTAAAAAATAATGTTTCGAAATCCCAATTACTTTAGGTAAATTTGCGCCTTATTTGAAAAACGTGAGCAAAGAAATTATAGTCATTATAGGCGGCCCTGGAACCGGAAAAAGCACTATCATCGATGGATTAGTAGAAAAAGGTTTTTGCTGTTATCCCGAAATTTCAAGACAAGTAACCTTAGAAGCCAAAAAACAAGGTATCGAACAATTGTTTCTTGAGAACCCTTTGCTTTTCAGCGAATTGCTATTAGAAGGAAGAAAAAACCAATTCAAAAATGCTCTAGAAGAAACCCATAAAATAGTTTTTATCGACCGTGGAATTCCAGATGTTTTGGCTTATATGCACTACATTGGCGACAGTTATCCTGCGCATTTTGACTTGGCTTGCCGCGAAAATTTATACACAAAAATCTTTATTCTTCCGCCTTGGGAAGAAATTTATGAAAGTGATGAAGCCCGATATGAAAACTTCGAACAAGCAAAACTCATCCACAATCATCTCGTCGAAACCTATCAAAATTACGGTTACGAACTCATAGAAGTTCCAAAAGACTCGCTTGATAACAGAATTTTATTTATCTTAGATGAAATTTCTAAATAATTTAGGAGTTTTAATTGCTGAGTTTTTAATTTTTTAAAGCTAATCAACAACTTTTTTAAATGGCTGAAGCATTAGCAATCCTTCAAAAATATTGGAAACACGACAAATTTAGGTCGCCACAAGACGAAATTATCAATTCCGTTTTGGATGGTAAAGACACTTTTGGCTTGATGCCTACCGGTGGCGGAAAATCGATTTGTTTTCAAGTTCCAGCTTTGATGAAAGACGGAATTTGTCTAGTTATTTCACCCTTGGTTGCCCTAATGAAAGACCAAGTCCAGCGTTTACAAAACCTTAATATCAAAGCCATAGCATTAACTGGCGGAATTCAATCGGACGAAATGATTACGCTTTTGGATAATTGCGAATTTGGCAATTATAAATTCTTGTATTTATCGCCAGAACGCTTGCAATCGGATTGGATTTTGGAACGAATTAAAAATCTGCCCATTAATCTCATTGCCATCGACGAAGCGCATTGTGTTTCGCAATGGGGACACGATTTTCGTCCAGCCTATTTGAAAATTTCCAATCTAAAAACTCATTTTCCAAAAGTTCCTTTCTTGGCTCTTACAGCTTCGGCTACGAAAACCGTTTTAGACGATGTAATTCTTCAATTGGGATTAGAAAACCCAGCAATTTTCCAGAAATCTTTTGCTCGAAAAAACATTGCTTATATGGTTTTTGAAGTGGAAGACAAACTGTATCGAATGGAGCAAATCTTGAAGAAAAATCCTCAGCCTTCTATAATATATGTCCGAAATAGGAAATCATGCTCCGATACTGCTTCGCAACTGCAATCCTTAGGATTCAAAGCTACTTTTTACCATGGCGGATTATCGGTTAAAGAAAAGGAGAAAAATATGAGTCTTTGGATGAATGAAGAAGCTCAGATTATTGTTGCCACCAATGCCTTTGGAATGGGAATTGACAAATCGAATGTAAAAACGGTCATTCATATTCACCTTCCCGAAAGTATCGAAAGTTATTATCAAGAAGCTGGGCGCGCTGGTAGAGATGATGAAAAAGCGTTTGCCATTATTCTCACCAGTCCATCTGACAAACTTCAAGCGCAAAGTCAGTTTATTAATGTATTGCCTGATAAAATAATTCTTACCCAGATTTATATTAAATTATGTACTTATTTCCGAATCGCTTATGGCGAAGGAATCAACGAACAATTTTCGTTCAACTTGAATCATTTTTGCCAGAAATATGGATTTCCAACCTTGAAAACATTTAATGCCATCCAGTTTTTAGACCGTCAAGGGATTTTGAGTATGTCACAAGAATATACCGAGAAAATTACGATGCAATTTATCATCGAATCAAAAGAAGTTATTCGATATATGAGTTTGAATTCAAATGAAGAACCCGTTATTTTATCTTTGCTTAGAACGTATCCGGGAATTTATGAATCGCAAACTCCCATTAATTTATCTTTAATTGCCAAAAAATCCAGTTGTGATGAAACGATAATCCTTGCTGTTTTTGAAAAGTTGAAAAATCTTGAAATCATTGATTATCACAAAAAGAGCAATGACGCAACGATTATTTTCAACGAAGTTCGCGAAGACGAAAGAACCATTAATCGAGTTTCGAAATATTTGGAAAACCAAAACAAACAAAAAGTTGCCCAATTCGAATCGGTTTTACATTATATTAATGAAAAGAAAGTATGCAAAAGCAAGCTGATTTTGGATTATTTTGGAGAAAAAGCCGAAACAGATTGCGGAATTTGTTCCTATTGTATTTCCAAAAAAAAGAAATCTAGCGACAGTTCTTCGATTTCAGAAAAAATAATTGGACTATTAAAAATACAAGAATTGAATTCAAGAGAAATTCAAAAATTGGCAAAAATAAGCGAAGACGACATTATCTTTGCCTTGCAAAATTTATTAGAAAACAATAAAATTGCTGTAAAACCAAACAATAAATATACTTTAAAATCATAATGGAGCAATTACGAATCGTATTTATGGGAACTCCCGAATTTGCCGTTGGCATTTTGGACACCATAATCAAGAACAATTATAATGTTGTAGGCGTTATCACAGCAGCAGATAAACCGGCTGGTCGTGGTCAAAAAATAAAATATTCGGCTGTGAAAGAATATGCTATGGCCAACAACCTAACTTTATTGCAACCTACAAACTTAAAAGATGAAAGCTTTTTGAAAGAATTGAAAGCCTTGAATGCTAATTTGCAAATAGTTGTAGCCTTTAGAATGTTGCCCGAAGTAGTTTGGAGAATGCCCGAATTTGGCACATTCAATCTTCACGCATCATTATTACCTAATTATCGTGGAGCCGCTCCAATAAATTGGGCAATTATAAATGGTGATACAAAAACTGGAGTTACCACTTTCTTCATTGATGACAAAATAGATACTGGCGCAATGATTCTTAGTTCCGAAATTGAAATTACTCCCAACGAAAATGCAGGACATTTGCACGATCAATTAATGCAATTGGGAAGTGAAACCGTTTTAGAGACTTTGGCATTGATAGAAAAAGGAAATGTTACCACAACTATTCAGAAAGAGAATTCAGAAATCAAAACGGCTTATAAGTTAAACAAGGAAAATTGCAAAATCGACTGGACAAAATCGGCAAAGGAAATCTACAATCTAATTCGGGGTTTGAGTCCGTATCCATCGGCTTGGTGTTTTTTTCAGGACAAAAACGAAGAATGGAATGTGAAGATTCACGAAGCAAAAATGACTTTGGAAGAACACACTAATGTAGTTGGAAGCCTGATTTGCAGTAAAAAAGAAATGAAAATTGCAGTCAAAGATGGGTTTATTGAGGTGATTAGCATACAATTTCCTGGGAAAAAGAAGATGAATGTAGGAGAATTATTAAACGGAATTGCATTTTCTGAGGGAGCAAAAGTAGTTTAGACCAACAAAAACGGGTGTTTTGAAGCTGTTTTAGAAGTTTTTACATTGGTTTATGAACAAAAAAAATAAGTTATCAACAAAACAGACTAAAATTAAACAAAACGCTTGCAAGCGACGTAAATCCTACTAAATTTGTTATTATTAACAAAGTTTTTTTAACCAACATTTAATAACTAAACATTATGAACAAATCAGAATTAATCGACGCTATCGCTGCTGATGCAGGAATTACAAAAGCTGCTGCAAAACTAGCTTTAGAATCATTTTTAGGAAACGTAGGTAGTACTTTGAAAAAAGGTGGAAGAGTATCTTTAGTAGGTTTCGGATCATGGTCAGTTTCTGCAAGAGCTGCAAGAGACGGTAGAAATCCTCAAACAGGAAAAACAATACAAATTGCTGCAAAAAATGTAGTAAAATTTAAAGCTGGAGCTGAATTAGAAGGAGCTGTAAACTAGTTTAAGTTTTCTTAGATATAATAAAAACCTTCCTATGGAAGGTTTTTTTATACATTTTATCGATTAAGTTTTGTTTTGTTTGTTTTATTTTATTAAATTTAAATAAAATATGACCTATGATTTCAGAAAAATTAAAAAAAGGAAAACTACTTATTGCAGAGCCTTCTATAATTGGAGATTTGTCTTTCAATAGGTCAGTAATTTTATTGGCAGATCATGACAAAAAAGGATCTGTGGGTTTTATCATCAACAAACCTTTGAAATATACCATCAACGATTTGGTACCAGATATCAAAGCCACTTTCAAAATCTACAATGGCGGTCCAGTCGAGCAGGATAATCTTTATTTCATACATAACGTACCCGATTTGATTCCGAATAGCATAGAAATATCGAACGGTATTTATTGGGGAGGCGAATACGAAATCACAAAAGAGCTTATCAATAACGGCAAAATAAACAAGAATAACATCCGATTCTTTTTGGGCTATACGAGTTGGGATCAAGACCAATTAGAGACTGAAATGGCAGAGAGTTCGTGGATTATTGCAAAAAACAATTATGAAAATAAAATAATTGGAAAATCAGCTTCTCAATTTTGGAAAAAACAAATTATGGAGTTGGGCGGAGAATATTTAATATGGGTCAACGCTCCCGAAAACCCAACTTTTAATTAAGCAACATTTATACTATCATTTAATTTTTGCACCAATAACTTCGAAAAATCAATCGTAAACTCCTTTTTGCGGTATTTTGTAATAGGCTGAATTCCTTTAATCACATTCGTAATAAACAATTCATCCGCTTTTTGAAGATCAAACGGAGAAATTGCTTCTTCAATAACTTCTAAATTTTCTATAGTTCGAGCCAAACTCAATATTTGTTTTCGCATCACCCCATTCAAACAACCCTCAGAAACAGGAGGCGTTACAAGGGCATTCCCTTTGAGCATAAATAAATTTCCTTGTAAGGCTTCAATAACATTTTTGCTATCATTTAGTAATAAACAATTATCCAAATCATTTTCGGACGCATAAATACTTGCTGTAATATTTAATAATTTATTTGTGGTTTTTATAGAAGAAAGCAACTGTTTTGCCACATAAAAATCAGTGTATAAATCTACTACATATTCATTTTGAACAATTGAATATAATGCATTCTCAAGACTTTCTACCGTAATCAAATAAGAAACTGTATTGTTTTGTGGCAAATAATACCCGCCATCATTGCGATACACGGTAATTCTGGCACGAGAAGAATTTTCTATTTTTTTGGTTTTAGCCAAAGAAAGGATTTGTTCTTCTAAATATTCCAAAGTAAAATTCATTGGAATTTCCATTCGAACAATTCGCATAGAAGACATCAATCTAAAATAATGATCTTCTAAAAAAAGAATTTTTGAGTTTACAATTTTTACTGTTTCAAAAACAGCATCGCCATACAAAAAAGAACGATTGTGAATCAACAAATTAGCGTCATCAGACACTATTGAACCATTAAAATTTATCATAGTATTCAAAAAAAAGTCCCGATTTAATCGGGACAAATATAAACTATAAATAACAATATTACTATACCGAACCAATTACGTGTTTGAGATCAGAAATTTGATTCTCCCATAAAAGTTTAGCTTCGCCAATTTCATCTTTATCTGCATAATCGATAACCATCAAGGAAACATCTTTTGTAATTTCGTCAACCAAAATATTGAGTTCAAAAAAGTATTCTGTATCTTTATTATTACCATCAACCCATTTAAACCTTACTTTCTCTCCAGATTTTTTAGAACAAAGCCTCGCTTTTTCTTCGGAATCATTCCATATGAAGGTAAAAAACTCTCCACGTGAATTAACATTATCTGCAAACCATTCTGACAAACCCGACGGAGTCGAAATATATTGATACAACAATTGAGGTGATGAGTTTATAGGAAACTCTATTTCGTAACGTACTTTCGGATCCATGTATTCTATTTAATTTTTGTGAAATGTATAGAATATATAGCCAAAAAAAAAGCCTTTTTAAAAATATTTTTTTTTATTGGATATATGCTTGTAACCTCTAATTTAATTTTTATATTTGCACCCGCATTGAAAGATGGTTTTCATCTGAAAATATGGCGAGATAGCTCAGTCGGTTAGAGCGCAGGATTCATAACCCTGAGGTCCCGAGTTCAAATCTCGGTCTCGCTACTAAAACAAACCCTTAAACATCAATTGTTTAAGGGTTTTTTATTAGAATTGTGTTTCTAAAACAAAGACTTCAAAACTCTCAAGTGAGAAACTCCAGTGAGGAATTTTATAAATTGGGTCACAAAAATTACTAAAGTATAAACAGAAAAAGTATAAATGAAGTCTGTTTTTTCAATCATACTTTCTCTATTTTTCCTAAAATGGGTTCAAAATAAATCTATTTACTGAATGTGTTCGTAAAATTCTACTTCAATTATGGGTAATCTTTGGATAGTTTTTCCGCCTTCATTCAAACCTGCTTGGTCTATTTTTCCCGTAATTTCAACTAAATTAATTCCGTCACTTTCTTTGGCAGATTCGATTAATTCTATTTGAACTTTTTTTCCTTTGGTTGGTGTAAAATCAATCGTTGCATATCCTAAATTTAGAGGGGTTAACCCTTCAAATACTTTTTGATTATCGACCAAAATCCGAATAGGATATTTTTTGCTTCTCCATCCTGCAAGCTTGATTACCACCTGATTTACTTTCGCTTCACGTTCTAATTCATACTCAATAATGGCAGCATCATTTTTGCCATAAGACCATTGCGTCAGCTCATTGTCGTCATAACTTTTTGCTACATCAGACTCATTAGAAGCAGTTTTTACTCCAATTATAGCAACTGGTATTCGGCTTTTCTTGAAAGATGGTGTTGCAGGAGTTGGCCCTTTTTCAGTAAAAGAAGGCAAGTTTTCACTTGGTAAATTTTTAGACAATTTTTCAATATTGGTCTTGACAGTTTTAATCGTAATCTTATCCGTTTTCAACAAATCCGAGGTGGCGTTTATAGTTATATTTCCTGCTGCATTAGTTGACTTAACTAAAATTCGATTGACACCACATTCAACAGGAAGACTTGATTTTCCTATATAATTATCAGGCCCTTGAGCGATTCCGCCAACAAAAGTACCTTGCCCTTGAACATCAAAATTTATTAGGTTTAATGCGGTGGGACAACGACGCCCTTTGTCATCGACCACTTCAACTTGTACTAAAACCAAATCGCTAGCATTGGCTAAAGTTCCTCCTGGTCTTTCGATAGTACTTAACTTGATTCCATAAGGTTTTCCAGCCGTTTGAATCTCGTTTTTACAAACTTCTTTCCCTGTTTTATCGTAACCAATAGCTTTGATAATTCCAGGTTTAAATTGCACATTTTTAAATGTAAACAAGAATCTTTTATCTTGAATTCCTTTGCCAAGACTTTGATTATTTACAAATAATTCGACCACATCGGCTGTAGAAATTACCGTAATATCTTTCGTAACACCATTTTCATAATTCCAATGTCCCACAATATGCAAATCGGGTGTTTCTGTATCTACCCAACCATTCCAAATTACTTGATGAGTATAAAAATTATCTTTAGGGATTCGCATGGCATCTACTTCACCACTTCTGCGATAGTTTTCTTGCCCTCTGTAATGCGTATTCGAATCACTGAAGATAATATTCACTCCACCTGAATTTACACGTTCTCCTGTACCTGGACGCATTTCCCAGTAATCAAACCAACGTACCACATTTTCTACAGCATGTTTGTCCTGATTGTGGTTATAAGGGCTAGCATCGGCAACTTTGCTTCCGTTTACATTTGAATGTGCTGTTCCTCCAGTTCCTTCTTTATGATAAGGCGGCGTAAATTCGTCCCAATATTTACGCAAACCCTCATCCCTACTGTATTCGGTAGCCCAAAAAGGAATTTTTGCACTTTTATTTATGTACAACATTTCGCCACCATATTCAGCCACTTTGCTGTCGAGCATTTCTCTGCTGCCTATAGCACGTCCACCGTAAGGATCATATGTGTTTCTAATGTCTAACATTTCTTTCATATGAGTTTCTGAAATACTTTCGTTTCCAGATTCATAAAATACAATACTTGGATTATTGCGATTGTAAATAATGGCATCTCTCATCAATTCGGTGCGTTGTCCCCATCTTCGATCTTGAACATCTGCTTCGGAATCTCCTGCGGGCATAGCTTGTAACAACCCTACTCTATCGCAAGATTCAATATCTTGTTTCCAAGGAGTCACATGCATCCACCTTACTAAATTTCCATTACTTTTTACCATAAGGCTGTTGCTGTAATCACTCATCCAAGCCGGAACCGACATTCCCACAGAAGGCCATTCGTTACTGGTTCGCTGAGCATATCCTTTGACCATAATTACCCGATCATTCAAGTAAATCATCCCTTTTTCGAACTTGGTTTTTCGAAATCCTGTGCGAATCGCAACTTTATCTACCGATTTATTATCTATCAAAAGTTCGCAATTCACGTTGTATAAATAACCGTAGCCCCAACTCCAAAAATTTAAATCATTGATAGCTTTGGATGCCTTTAATTCCTTTATTTCATTTGGTGCCAAAGTAGAAGTATTTCCCAAAAAAGAAGCTACCGTTTTTCCTTCCATATCTTCAACAGTTATTTTCAATTGCGCATTAACCGGTTTTGAAAGTTCATTCTTTGCTTGTGAAGTAACATTTATAACCGCTTTCTTTTCGGGAATATTGATTTCTGTTGCATAAACATAAGTCCCTGTTGTACCCAATGTAGAAAACAAAGGAAGTGTCTGAAATACTTTTGGAGTTATATGAAGAAATACATTCTTTGGAATTCCGCCGTAATTAGCATTAAAGTTATTATTATTCCATTGAAAACCAGAACCCGTTAGTTTTTCTTTGTATTTCCAATCATTATCCGTTTTTACAGCGATAACATTTTCCTGTGGATACGGTTTTATATAAGGTGTTAAGTCAAAACCAAAGGCCATAACGCCATTTTCATGTCTTCCTATAAAAGTACCATTGATGTAGATTTCTCCCATTTGACGTACACCTTCAAACTCAACAAAAACTTTCTTACCGTTTGAATCTTTTGGCAGTTGAAAAGTCTTGCGATACCAAGCAATTCCAGTAGATAATTGAGTAATATCTAAACGAAAAGCTTCGGATTGATTCCAAGCATACGGAAGATTTACAGGTGTCCATTTTTTATCATCGAAAGCCGCTTTTTTAGCCTCTTCTACATCTCCTATATTTAATTTCCAACCGTAATTGAAGTTGTATTTTTCTCTACCTGACACATTTTTCTGTGCATTTACCGTAAGGACAGCAATTATAAAGAAACATAAAACATAAAAAAAACTTTTATTTTTCATTATTAAATTTTTAACTAATTATTTCACTTTATTTTGATTCGAATTGGGTTTCAATTCATCAGGACTGTCTTTAGTATAGGTATTAAATATTTCTTTTGATGGACTGATAAATATATCTTGAATTACCTCCAAACTCAAACTATTTTTAGGATTAAAAGCATCCGAATTCATATAGTTTTGTAGTGATAAAAACAGTTGTTTAGCTGCTGGTTTATTTTCTAAATTGGGACCTAAATCAGCACTGCTAACAATGATTTTTCCTTTTCCAACTTGGGCTTCAAAAACCAAAGCCAATCTGCGATTCATAAACCAAGTGTCGATGGGTTGAATTAATGGGCGGAAATCAACTGGAAAATCTTCCAAATTCATCACTTGCGAGCGGTTTTGAATTTCCCACCATTGCAAATCAGAGTGAAAACTGGTTGGGAAATTAGCGAAAGCTGGACTTTTATCCTGAATCAGCATTCCCGTAACGTGTGGCGGACGCATTTTGAACCAAGACGTATTCCAGAAAACAGGCAGAAAATGCATTTCCACTTCTTTGCCTTTTACCACTTTTCCTGAGGCGTTCAAGAATACTTTTCCTCCATTATTCAAGATTTCTTTTGCTTTTTCGTCCAATACTGTTGTGTAATAAATAGATGGAATAATTTCAGTTTTATGGTCTGGATATACCCAAAAATCCCAATCGTTGGCAAAGTCGGTTCCATTTACTTTTACTTCCAATTTTAATTTTGAAGCTTCCTTGATTTCAGTCAACGGGAAACTAAGGTTTCCAGCAAAAAGTCCATTTCCATTTTCGAAAGTTTTAGGATCAAAACTTCCTGAAGAAAGA
>ERZ724517.2154-NODE-2154-length-10531-cov-3.690531_pt1 | contig 10531 bp, 12 predicted proteins | sample MGYA00376050_ERZ724517 | MGnify/ENA primary metagenome ERZ724517 (study PRJEB28724, sample SAMN07190886) | activated sludge metagenome | isolation source: activated sludge of sewage treatment plant in Hong Hong | place: USA: Christiansburg, Virginia | collected... | reverse complement strand
AATCATTTTGCAAATCATTTTTTAAATCTCCATATATCAAATCATTTAACTTGTTTAAAGATCCTATATCTGACAAATTATTAGTCCACTTTGATTTAATTAGATAACTGGAAAAATTTCCATTTCTATTGGCTATTCCAAAGGTTTTCTCAAATTTTTCTTTTATTATTAAGCTTCGTAAATCGTTGATTTTTGTATTGTCAATGTATATCAAACCAAATAAAATATCTCTATAGTTGCTAGATTGATAATCGAATCTGATACTCAAATTTTCATTGTCTAATTTGTCATTTTTAAATGAAAATCCTTTGTAAGTAACACCAAAATAAAATCCTTCATCAACAGTTAAAGTAAGATTATGTTTATTTGCAATATTTTGGAGGATATTATCAGCAAATTCTTTTTTTAATATTTCAGCTTTCAGTTTATTTTGGGAATTAATCAACGTAACAAATGAATCAAAACTATCCTTGTCTTTCATTAATATTTTTAAAATCTCTTCGCTCATTTTATTATTATTTGATTGGTTAGTTAAACTTTTAATTAAAAAAAGATATTGGTTTAAAGTTTCTCGAATAATGGGTTTATTTGCCATTTCTTTGATGCATTTTTCAAGCCAGTTTGTAATATCAACTTTATAGGAAATACAAATAAAATCAGCATCTAAAACTAAATTTCCTTTTGAAGCTTCACTTGGTGTATCTCCATTAAGAGTAAGATAAATAATAGGGTCATTTTTATATTGATTATCATATCTCATAAGTTGTTGGTCTTGGTCTCCAGCATAAATTTTGTTTTCTATTATAATATGCTTATCACCAGAACGAATCACAATATCAACACGACCTCCTTCCGCTTTTTGTAAATTTACTGCTCCTATGTGTATTTCTTTGTTAGCGGTTGCTTTTTCTGTATCAAAAGAATTAATATGTTCGTTGTATTTCGAATTTTCTAATGAGGGTTTGATTTGATCAATAAACAACTTTAAGAACGTGTCTTTTTGACCGTGTTTCCCTTGGGCATCCATAAGATTAACAAGAATTGCAGAATGACTTAATTCGTCAGACCTTACTCCAATTATGTCAAAAATATTATAATGTTCACCAGAATATTCAGCTAAGTCATCATACTTATTTTGAATAATTGAAACTTGTTGTAATAGGTTTTTAATTTTATCCATAAATTTTATTTTTTAATTTCATTCAACCTCCTCAACCACAACTCCCCACAAGCCCGAGCATCACTCAACGCATCGTGATGATTCAGTGGAATGTTGTATTTTTCGCACAAGTTAGCTAAATTTGACCTATAAATCTTATAAGTACAAAATTTAGTGTAATTTGGAATGATTAAACCGTAATGCAAAAGTGTTTTGTCTAAAACAGGAAAATCAAACCCAAAGCCATTGTGTGCCACTACGTTTTGGTTTTCGATATAAGGCGCGATTTGATCCCAAATTTGGTCGAAAGTAGGCGAGTTCAACGTGTCTTTTGCGGCAATTCCGTGAATGTCTGTAAAGCGATTCCAGTAATAATTATCGGGTGGTTGCACCAAAATATTAACTTCTTGAGTTACAATTCCGTTTTCTACTCTAACCAATCCAACTTGGCAAATGCTATTTCTGTAACCTGTTGCGGTTTCAAAATCTATAGCGGTAAAACAATCCATAAGTTTAATTGCTATTCATTACAATTTGTAATATTCATTCCTGAAATTTCTATCTTATATAATCTACCATCAATTACTAATCGATTTAGAAAACCTAACGGAATACTCGCTGTTGTTCTATCATCTATCCCGTCAGGGAGTTTTTCTTTAAAAGTACTCTCTAGCTTATCAATCCGTTTTGAAAATAAGCGCACAAATTCTTCTTTTTCCATAATTATTTATAAAGTTTTGACATTTCCGAAATCCTGTTTTTGATTTCATTTTGAAGTGAAATAGGGGAGAGTACTTTTACATCATTTCCATATTTCAACAATTCCATTTTAATATCGTTGGTGGTATGAATATAAATTTCTAGTATGACATTATCTTCGGTTTCTTCCACAATGCGTTGGGATTCGTGCAACGGAAAGGTTTTGATGTAGTTGCCTTGTTGTTTGGAAAATTCCAAAAGCACTTTTTCTGCTGCCTCATAAGTTTCAACTCCAAAAGCGTGTTGAAATTCCTTTTCTACGTTATAAGCAATGGGTTTAAACTTGGTATCGGTAATTTTTAGGTTGGAAATTCGGTCTAGACCAAAAGTTTTTATTCTATCATCTTTTTTATCCCAAGCCACTAAATACCATCTTTGTTGCGATTCTTTAATAGCAATGGGTTTTACTTCCCGTTGCGTTATCTCGTCTATCCAATGTTTATGATGGGTAAATTGCAGGATATTAGCATTTTGTATAGCGTGAATGATGCCGTGAATATGCTCTGTTCCCAATGATTTTCGGTTTTCTAAAAACACGCTGGGCGACAATTTATTACCTTCCTGCAAGGCGTGATGAATCGAAAAAGCATCAATCATTCGTGTTACCGATTGGTCTTCGATTTCAGCTTCGTCAATAGCATAAGTTTTGTCTTTTCGGTTGTAATGAATGTCAATCCCAAAAAGGGTAGCAATGTCTTTCTTGTCCCGCTCGAAAGTGCGTATGGCATATTCGAAAGTCGTATCAATATCATCGTTTTCCAGTTTACGCATCACGTGTTCTTGCAAATCATTGAAACTGCAAGGTCGGCTTCGCAAGCGGTCGATAACATACAAATACCTTTTAAAATAGATTAATTTTGACATACTGTTTTGATTTATTTTTCAAAGATATGTTGTTTGTCTGCCATAATGTGGCGGACTAATATAATTACACGGCATTCGCATTTAAAAAAAGTTAGGCACGACCCGAACGATAGTGAATTGGCGGAGCAATTACACCAATTGTCACGAATTGTCATCAAAATTGAAATCGAATGGCACGAATTTTATCTATTTTCATTATTCGTGTAATTTGAAACGAGGTATAATTTGTGACAATTCGTGTAATTTGTGGCTGAAACTCTTAAAAGCGAATGCAGTGTATCCAAGACAAATCCTTTAAAATTCGTGTCATTCAATTTTAAGAATGAATGGAATTTGTGAAAATTCGTGTAATTTGTGGCTAAAACTCTTAAAAGCGAATGCAGTGTATCCAAGACAAATCCTTTAAAATTCGTGTCATTCAATTTTAAGAATGAATGGAATTAGTGAAAATTCGTGTAATTCGTGGCTTACTTTTTTTTAAGCGAATGCCCTGATCTAATCTTTGAATCTAAAGAATACATTTTTCAATTGCCGTTGACTTTAGTCAACGGAATTCTAGTTACTAGGTTGGTTTGGACTCAATTCAATTGCCGTTGACTTTAGTCAACGGAATTCAGGTTTGATGTCTAACTGGCTTTAGCCAAAATAGTCATTCAATTTTAAGAATGAATGGAATTTGTGACAATTCGTGTAATTCGTGGCTAAAACTCTTAAAAGCGAATGCCGTGGCTTCAAGATAAATCCTTTCAATCTTCGTACCTTTGCACTTTAGAAAATTAGAATAAAATGATTGAAATAGGAAAATACAACACGCTCACCATATTACGCGATACCAAAGTAGGATTGTTTTTGGGAAATCCTGAACAAGACCCCGAAGGAATTCACGACATACTCTTACCCAACAAATACGTTCCCAACGAATGGGAAATAGGCGAGGAGATCATCGTTTTTGTGTATTTAGACCACGAAGAACGCCCCGTTGCCACCACATTGGAACCTTATATTTTGTTGAATGAATTTGCGCTTTTGCGCGTCAACTACGTCAACCAAGTGGGTGCTTTTATGGATTGGGGAATGGAAAAAGACATTCTCGTACCGTTCAAAGAACAAGCCCGTCCGATGGAAAAAGGAAAACGCTATTTGGTGTACCTGTATATGGACGAAAAAACCAAACGTTTAGTAGCGTCTAGCAAAACCAACCAGTTTTTAAAGAATGATCATTTAACAGTCGAAAAAGGCGAAGAAGTCGATTTAATCGTATCCCACATCACCGAATTGGGAATCAATGTCATCATCAACGAGCAACACAAAGGCTTGATGTACAAAGACGAAGTCTATGATGATGCCATTCGAACAGGTGACAGGATGCGAGGTTATATCAAAACCATTCGTCCCGATAATAAAATTGATGTGTCCCTGCAAATTCAAGGCTATCAAAACATCGAACCCAATGCCGAAAAAATTCTGGACGAGCTACGAGCCAGTCGTGGTTTCTTGCGCCTGACCGACAATTCGCATCCCGAAGACATCAAAACGGTTTTGAAAATGAGCAAGAAAACCTTCAAAAAAGCCATTGGAGCTTTGTACAAAGAAAAATTAATCGAAATAAAAGAAGATGGAATTTATTTGGTAAAAGAGTAAATTCTAATCTCTTGGATGTTGAGCAAACAAAAAATAACGAAATGAAAAAGCTAAGCTTACAAGAAATTCAGGATAGAATGTCGGAAATCGATACTGCTTGGTTGGTAAAAGGCAAATTCCTCCATCGGGAACTTCTTTTCAAGGATTTTATTGAAGCCTTTTCGTTTATGACGGCTGTGGCATTGATCGCTGAAAAGGCGGCACATCATCCCAATTGGAAAAATGCTTACAACAAGGTAACTATTGACCTCACTACCCACGATGCTGATGGAATAACTACAAAAGATTTTGACTTGGCCAAAGCAATAGATAAGCAGTTCAAAAAATAGATATAAACTGTAGGTTCTAATTACTTTTTTGGGGTTTTCATTTGTCACACTGAGCTTGTCGAAGTGCTCCTAATGTTTTGTTAGAAAATTATAAAATCCAAAATAAAAATCCCAAACACTAATTATACAATCAGTGCTTGGGATTCATTTTTTTAAGGCTAATTTTTATTTCAAAGAAGCGATATCAATCACAAAACGGTATCTAACGTCACTTTTAAGCATTCTTTCATACGCTTCGTTGATGTCTTGCATTTTGATGATTTCAATTTCTGAAACGATATTGTGTTCACCACAAAAGTCAAGCATTTCTTGAGTTTCGGCGATTCCTCCAATGATAGAACCCGCCACCGATTTTCTTCCTAAAATCATCGGAACTGTATTCAAAAAAGGTTCTAAACCACCCAAATAACCCACCAAAACTAGGGTTCCATTAATGTTTAGCGTTGCCACATACGGATTAACATCGTGTACATAAGGAACGGTATCAATAATCAAATCGAATTTTCCGCTTACCGATTTCATATAATTTTCATCAGTTGAAATAATAACTGCATCGGCTCCTAAAGCCAAAGCATCTTTTTCTTTACCAGGACTTCTGGAGAAAAGAGTTACTTCGGCTCCTAGACCTTTGGCCAATTTAATAGCCATATGACCCAATCCACCCAATCCAACAACGGCAACTTTACTACCTTTCGTAACATTCCAATGACGAAGTGGCGACCAAGTGGTAATTCCAGCACAAAGTAGTGGAGCAACGGCAGCCAAGTCTAAATTGGCAGGCACTTTCAATACAAAATGTTCATCGACCACAATTTTTTGAGAATAACCACCAAAAGTGTAACCACCCAAATGTTTGTCGGCACCACCATAAGTTCCCGTGAATCCAGTCAAGCAATATTGTTCCAAATCTTTTTTGCAGCTTTCGCAAGTTTGGCAAGAGTCAACTAAACAGCCAACACCCGCTAAATCACCAACTTTTAGTTTGCTTACTTCGCTTCCTACTTTGGTTACTCGACCCACAATTTCGTGACCAGGAACTGCAGGATAGGAAGTAAATCCCCAATCATTTCTCGCGGTGTGCAAATCAGAATGGCAAACGCCACAATACAAAATTTCGATTTCAATGTCTTTAGAAGTGACATCTCTACGAGCAATCGTCATTTCTTTCAAATCAGCATCGGCAGCTTCAGTACCAAATGCTTTTACAGCTGTAGTATTCATAGTTTTTTTAGTTTAATTAAAGTTAAGAGCCCACTTTTGAAAAACTATTTCAAAGGTAAGACTTCATTGGGACAACTTATGGCATTTAAGTTTACTTAATTTATTTTTAACTAATGTTGAATAAATTTAATGAATTATAGAAATACTCATCACTTTTACGGATTATTTATAAAAAAGGTTTATCAAATAAATGCTTTAAGATAAACCTTTTTGAGTTTGTTTTATTTTAAATTCTTCTTGAAAAACTGTTCCAGTTTATCAAAAGGAATTACTTCCACCTTGTCATACAAATCGACGTGAACCGCATTGGGGATAATCATTAATTCTTTGGGTTCGGAAGCCATTTTATAGATGTCTTCGCTCATATAACGAGAGTGTGCCTTTTCGCCAGCAATCAAAAGTATTGGTCTTGGAGAGATTTCTTTTAAATGAGCTAATATTTGGATATTAATCAATCCAATAGCAGAAGTGTTTGCCCAAGCTCCGTTTGAATTGATGGAACGCGAATGAAAACCACGAGGTGTTTTGTAATAATCAAAATATTCTTTAACGAATTGAGGTTCATTCCCTGTCAATTTATTTTTGTTGGGTTGTGCATCATATTTCGGTTGTCCATTTTCGGCATCTTCCCAACGTTGCTGTGATAATTGTTCCAACATTTTTGTACGTTGTTCCACTGTATTGGTATCGTTGTAGCCATTTGACATCACTCTGGGAATATTATACAAACTCGTTGTAGCCACAGCTTTTACTCTTTTGTCGACCGCTACGGCATTCAATGAAAATCCCCCAAAACCACAAATTCCGATGATGCCAATTTTATTTCTATCCACATTTTTTTGCAATCCTAAAAAATCAACTGCGGCGCTAAAATCTTCGGTGTTAATGTCGGAGGAAGCAATATTACGAGGTTCGCCACCACTTTCTCCAGTGTAAGACGGGTCAAATGCCACAACAGCAAAACCACGTTCCGCCATTTGGTTGGCATACAATCCTGATGATTGTTCTTTCACGGCACCAAAAGGCCCACTGATTGCCAAAGCTGCTAATTTTTGGTTTCCTACATTTTTTGGAAGATATAAATCGCCTGAAAGCGTGATACCGTAACGGTTTTTGAACGTAACCGCTGTTCGTGTAACTTTCTCGCTTAGTTTAAAGGTATAATGTTCGGTTGTTTCCATTTTTTTAGAATTTTCTTTTTTGTTTTGCGCAAATGCTTGTCCGAAAGTCATCAGGAATAAGATCGCAATTATTGGTATATTTTTCATTTTATTACTTCTTTAAATTATTTATTATTGATTGAATATTGTTCATCGGTTACCGCTTCGTTCCATTCCACAATGCCTTTCTCTGTATTGGGAACTATATACAGTTGCTGTAAACCCACGTCGGGGCTTGCTCCGTGCCAATGTTTTACGTTTGGTGGACATTTTATCACATCACCTTTTTTGATGATTTCAATTGGTTTTCCTTCTATTTGATGATAGCCAATCCCATCGGTAATAATTAAGATTTGACCAGCAGGATGACTGTGCCAATTGTTTCTTGCTCCAGGTTCGAAATAAACGTTGCCAACCAATGTATTGTAAACACTATCGGTATCGACCAAAGCAGTATGATAAGCATTGCCTGTGAATAAATCGGTTGAACCTTTTTCACCTTTCGGAAAAATGGCGTTCAATTCTTGTTTTGTATTTTCCATTGTTTCTTGATTTTTATTGTTGCACGATACTATCGCCAATGAGGCAAATGCTGATAGCAACACTGTTTTAAAATTAGTTTTCATTGTGTTGTATTTTTATTGTTTTTCAAATTTTACAGTTACATTTCCTGAACCTAAAGCAGCAGCAAGTCCCTTAGGATTGTCAATGTATCCAAGTTTTGTATAGCTGTATGAGGTGTTGAAACTTTTATAAAAAAGCACCAAAACATTGTTTCCGTAAAGCATCAAATCGCCAGCTTTTATATCGCCACCAACTGATGCATTCGTAAACAATGTGCTGGAAAAATTATAGTATTTTTCATTGCTATTTAGTTCAGTCATATCTATTGTAAGCGGTAGCATTGCTTCAAATGCAGTTGCACTTGGGTTGTCATACAAAGTTGCTGTAAAAACTGAAGAACCAATTGTTATTTTCATTTTGGTAGTTGAAGTGTTATCATTATTGTTGTTTCCGTTGACAGCCAACTCATTTTCATTGTTTTGGACTGAAGTCATTGCATCATCTTTACTGCAACTTGCAGTACAAAAAGAAAAAGTGAAAACAACAACTATAACTGTTATTAAAGATTTCATAATTATGGCTTTTAAGGTTGAATGTTTTTAATAATTTTCGCAGGAATTCCACCTACGATAGTATTATCCGGAACATCTTTAGAAACTACCGCTCCTGCTGCCACGACCGCATTTTCGCCAATGGTAACACCTTGCAAAATGGTTGCATTGGCACCAATCCAAGCATTTTTTTTAATGTGAATAGGTTTCGGAATTAAAGAATGTCGGTCTTCAATGGCGATTGAATGTCCTTCGGTTAGCAAACTTACTTTTGGCGCTATTAGTACGTTATCTTCAATGGTAATTCCGCCTAAATCCAGAAAGACACAATCGAAGTTGATGAATACATTCTTGCCAATTTTGGTATGTTTCCCGTAATTGATATGTAATGGTGTAAATACGGTTACGCTTTCGTCAATTTCGGTATCCGTAATTTGGCTTAAAAAATTTCTGATTTCAGCAGGATCTGATGAATTATTCATCTGAACCAATACCTTTTTAGTAGTAAAAGAGGCTTCTCTCAATTGATAAGCGTCTGGGTCGTTTGGCAATATGGTTTCGCCACTTTTTAATCGTTCGAATATTGTTGTTGTCTGCATTGACTATTAAGATTTACAATGCAAAGTTAAAGACAAAGTCTCGCAGTGACTTTACTGCTAGGCTCAAAGAATCTTTCTGATAAGCTCAATTTTAAACTTCCGTAGGCGAAATTCCGTATTGTTTTTTAAAAGCTGTAGAAAAATGCGACGGATTTTTAAATCCCACTTCCACATACACATCCTGTACTTTTTTACCTTCTTCTTTCAGTTTAAAATAGGCTACTTCCAAACGTTTTTTGATTAGCCATTTTTGCGGAGTAAGGTCGCTGATTTTCTTGAAATCTCGTTTAAAAGTGGCCAAACTTCTACCCGTGAAGGATGCAATTTGTTCCATCGTCAGTTCGTCCTGATAATTTTCATTGAGGAATTCCAAGATGTCCACTTTCCAGGGTTCGGCAAAATCAAACAGTATTGGATATAATAATTCATTGCTGTTGAGCAAAGCATAAATACCTTCCAATAATTTTAGTTGCGTTACGCCTTCGGTTGGCTTTATATTGGTGTCAAAATAGGGATTCAGTGATTGGAACAAGCTTGTGATATCTGGGCGTGGCTCCATTTTAAAAACATTTTTTTCTGAAATAGGAACATTTTTCGGAATTTCAGCCTTATTCATTTTACTGTAGAACTCGCGCAAAACATTCCGTTTAAAAGTCAACGAAATGCCTTTGTACAACTCTTCGCCCTTGCTGTTTTTGTACATTTTCAAACGATGATCTCTTCTGATAAAAGCACAATCGCCCGCCTGAAGAACTATCTTTTCGTTTCGATCTTCAATGAGCTGTTCGCCCGAGTACAAATACACCAATACGTGTTCCGGAGTAGCGTGAATACATTTTTCGCTATAGTCCGAAAAGCAAGATAAAAATAGGCCTGAATAACTTATGGTTTTCAACTTATCTGTTTGTTCCTGTGTCATATTTTACTTCTTTTGATGGAGATTAAAATCTAACAAAATTAACGATTAACTTTTAATTCATCTTTGTTGTGCAGCTCATTTAACATTGCTTAGAGGCTCATTCAAAAAATTGCTTTTAATACATTTACACAAAGCGTAAGTAAAAAAGACAAAGGACAAACACAAATCAATTTCTTGACTATGCCTAATATTTATTTTCCGACCCTTTGTTGCAAATGAGCCGGATAACGATCCCCCTGAACGTTGGTTTTGGCGAAAGCATCGTCAATTGTTGTAATGTCTTTAGCTGATAATACAATGGAAGCACCGCCAATATTTTCGGTCAGTCGATGCGATATTGTGGTTCCCGGAATGGGTACAATCCAAGGTTTTTGTGCCAACAACCAACCAGGCAATTTGTGCCGGAGTCGCATTTTTTTGTTGGGCAATTGCACCTAGTAACGTCACTAATTTATGATTGGCTTTTCGATTTTCTTCAGTAAATCGAGGGACTATATTTCGAAAATCAGTAGGGTCAAATAGAGTGTTTAAAAAAATTAACTAATTAATATAATCATAATCAGTTTTTCAACAAATTTAATTATATGTCTTTTCGAAATGTAATTCAGGTAGAACAATCTTTACTTCAATTTTTTTGTCTTCATCTGTCCAATGAACAATGAAGTTCACTTTGGCTTCTTTCAATTCAAACCCTTTATTCTTTAACTCTGTTATTCTTTCAAGAAATTTCTTTGAGAACTTTAAAACCATTTCACCTCTATCGTT
>ERZ724517.2153-NODE-2153-length-10531-cov-11.508973_pt1 | contig 10531 bp, 10 predicted proteins | sample MGYA00376050_ERZ724517 | MGnify/ENA primary metagenome ERZ724517 (study PRJEB28724, sample SAMN07190886) | activated sludge metagenome | isolation source: activated sludge of sewage treatment plant in Hong Hong | place: USA: Christiansburg, Virginia | collected... | reverse complement strand
TCATTGTTCATTCGAATTATCTTCGCTCCATTCAACATTCAACATTCGTCCTGACGGGTTCCACATGCATCGAAACATAAATAATACCCCATCCACAGGATTTCAACTTATCCTCTACCCTATGGGCTATCTCATGGCCATCGAACACAGAAATAGAACCATCCACTTCCAGATGAAGGTCGATCAAGTAATTAATTCCCGCCTTCCTTACATAGCACTTTTCTGTATCTTTAACACCTTCGATCTCCAGAGCACAGACCTTGATTTTTTGTATCAATTCACTGTGATTTTGCTCATCCATGATCTCGCCCCAGGCAGGCTTAAAGATCATAAAGCTATTGTAAAGAATGACGAAGGCAGCTATTAATGCCGCCCAATCATCTGCTGCTTCATAACCGGGACCCAAATAGATGGCAATACTTATGCCCACAAATGCAGAAAGGCTAGTGATCGCATCACTCCTATGATGCTGAGCATCTGCTTTTAATGCCGTACTATTAGTAGAATTACTTTTTTTAATTACCCAACGGTACATCAATTCTTTTGCAATTATTACAATCCCAAGAATGATCAATGTAAAATGTGCAGGTAATTTATGCGGTGTCATAATATTGATGATACTTTGATAAATTATAACACCTGCTGTCAAGATAAGAAATCCCACGACGACAAAAGTAACTAATGGCTCCGCCCTTCCATGACCAAATGGATGCCCTTCATCTGGTGGTTTGGATGCATACTTCAACCCCAACCATACAAGCAAGGAACTAATCACATCAGATACTGATTCCAGTGCATCTGCTACTAGCGCATATGAATTACCAAATATACCAGCTACACCTTTTATAATAGCCATAACCAAACTCAAAAGCATGGAGCTTTTCATGGTAGACATACCTATCATCCATAGATTGGCGGTATCTGTCGTTTTAGTTTGATCTATGCTATTCATTTCGAAGCAAAGGTATAATATATCAAGACCTTTTAAAATAAGAAAAATAAAAATGTGTTACGAGAGAATTATGTACTTTTGCGCCTTATTTGAATAAAATGAGCAATATTCCTATTACATCAGCTTTAATCTCTGTCTATGACAAATCTGGGCTTGACATTCTTGTCAAAGAGCTCCATAATCATCAGGTTAAGATCTATTCAACAGGAGGAACTTATGATTTTATCAAAAACCTGGGAATTGAAGTAACATTGGTGGAAGATCTGACAGGATTCCCTGCTATGCTCGATGGGAGAGTTAAAACTTTACACCCTGCAGTTTTTGCAGGTATTTTGGCACGAAGAAATGATGACCATCTTGGTCAGTTACAAACTCATAATTTACCCCAAATCGACCTGGTCGTAGTAGATCTTTATCCATTTGAAGAAACATTGAAGCAAACCTCTGACGACGCCCTTATCATAGAGAAAATTGATATTGGCGGTGTTTCTTTACTTAGAGCAGCATCCAAAAACCATGCTTCAGTAGCAGTAATCAGTAAGCAAAGCCAATATCCCATTGTTGCTGATTGGCTTAAAGAAAATAATGGATCTACTTCTATTGAACAAAGGATTCAATTGGCTTATGAGAGTTTTATGGTCACAGCTCACTATGATACAGCCATTTCATATTATTTTGCAGAAAAAGTAGGGCAAGCCAAGCACCTGAGATATGGTGAAAACCCGCATCAAAAGGCCTCATTTATAGGAAATCTGGATGATATTTTCAGACAGATAAGTGGTAAAGAGATTTCTTACAATAACCTTGTGGATATAGATGGAGCAATAGCTCTAATTAGTGAATTTAAAAGTAACGATCCAACATTCGCAATCATAAAACATACAAATCCATGTGGTGTAGCTACAAGGGATTCAGTCAAAAATGCCTGGGATGCAGCCTTAGCATGTGATCCTACCTCAGCTTTCGGTGGTATAATCATCAGCAATAAGATGATTGATGGAGAAACAGCTGATGCTATAGATGAAATATTTTACGAAGTGCTGATAGCCCCTTCATTTGGTGAAGGTGTTATCGAAAAGTTAAGTAAAAAGAAAAACAGAATTATCCTTCATTTGAGCACTTTTGAAGTAAGCCCGGAGCAAAGAAAATATATTCTTGGAGGTCACCTTTCACAAAGTATGGATAACCATAAAGCTGAAGATGAATCCTTGCAACAGGTCACCAAAGCAACCATACCAGCGTCACAATCTGATGATTTAATATTTAGTTTAAAGTGTGTTAAACACCTGAAATCTAATGCTATTGCAATCGTCAAAAACCAACAAATGATCGGTGCCGGATTGGGCCAGACATCCAGAGTTGATGCTCTTAATCAAGCAATTGAAAAAGCAAAAAGAATGGGATTCGATTTGGATTCATCAGTTCTTGCTTCGGATGCATTCTTTCCATTTGCTGACAGTGTGGAAATCTCTTACAATGCAGGCATAAGATATATAGTCCAGCCGGGTGGTTCAGTGAAAGACAATGATTCAATTGTGTTTTGTGATGATCATGGTATGGCAATGTATTTCACGGGAATAAGACACTTCAAACACTAAGAATAACAATGGAATTAGCAATAGATGCCGGTAATAGCCGGGTAAAATATGGTGTTTTTCAAGAAGGTGATCTAATGAAAGTGATCGTCAGAGAGCACCTAACATCTATGGATATCGATGAGATCTGCACCGAAAACAAAATCACTTCCAGTATTATCTGCGCAACAAGAACACTTACTCCTGAGAATATAGCTTATTTGCATGCAAGAAAGACTATTATACTGGATGAAAATACGCCAATTCCAATAAAGAATAAATACAGAACACCCAAAACACTTGGAAAAGATCGTTTGGCGGGTGTAATTGGTGCACATTTCGCCTTTCCTTTTGCTAATAATGTAGTTATTGATTTTGGAACAGCCATGACCATCAATTTTATCAATGTCAAAGGTGAGTTTCTTGGTGGTAATATATCTCCAGGATTGAAGATGAGACTGCAAGCACTGCACAACTATACAGATCAATTACCACTTACTGCCACAGATGGTGAATTCAGCTTATATGGCATGGACACAGAACAGGCATTGAGAAATGGTGCCATTCATGGCATCGTAGCTGAAGTAGAATACTATCGTGCAAAATACATGGAGATGTTCTCTCCGTTAAAAATAATACTCGCTGGAGGTAATTCTGTCCTGGTGAGCCACTTTTTGAAAGATTCGTACGTTATTAAACCTGACCTTGTATTGGAAGGTCTTAATGAAATATTAAAAACAAATGCTTAGAAAGATATTCATCACTATTTTAACCATCGCCTTAATCGGTGGATTGAATGCACAGCAGCTACACAACCCAATCTCCAACTTCGGGATGGGTGATTTCCTGGACAATGACCAAACTGCTGTTTTTACCACAGGCTGGGCAAACAATACGTTTACCGATCGTTATCATGTCAATTTATCCAATCCTGCTTCTTATTCTTTTCTGCAGTCAACATCGTTTGAGGTTGGGTTAAATGGCAAGTATTCAACTTTAACTAATGAATTTTCCAACTATTCATTTTTTAGCGGACAACTAAGTCATTTATCACTCGCCTTTCCAATATTCAGTCCTTACAATGAATTGATGGAAAAGAAGGTTAAAAAAATACATTGGGGAATGGGTCTTGGTTTAGCGCCTTATAGTCAAGTATCTTATAATTACCAATTTAAGACCACGGATCCTGAAGCAGGAAATATTCTGAATTCACAAGTTGGCAGCGGTGGGATATATAAATTATTTTACAACAACGGTTTGTCTTACAAGAATTTCTCTTTTGGAATCGGTGCACAATATATTTTTGGAAAGATAGAACGCAAAAAGGAAATTGGTTTTTCTGATGTCTCAGCTCAGTTAAGTAATATTACTGCTTTAGAGTCTGAAGTTTATGCCAAGGGATTTCTATTTGATTTTTCAGCTATGTATGTCCATTCATTTAATCCTATTACCAATGGTAAAAAGACAGATTACGATAAAGAGAAGAAGTTGACCTTTGGTGCATCGTTCCAACCACTTTCAAAATTAAAGACCAACATCTCTCAACTAGACTATGTCTACAGTAACCAACTTGGCTTATCCTTAAGTGATACCATCAGCAATGTAAGCGGAAAGATCTCTAAGAATAATTATAATAGCGCATACGGAGCAGGAATTTCATATCAAGATGGCTCGAAATGGAAGATAAATATTAACTATGACGCGCAGCTTTTCGACGAATACGCTGTGGCAGGTTTGGATGCAAATTATAAAAATTCTGGTGTATTTAAAGTCGGTGGCGAATGGTGCCCTGAACCAAATTCTTATACTTCCTTCTTGAAAAGATCTAAGTACCGTGCTGGTTTCAGGACAGGTACAATGCCTCTTACAATCGATGGATCTCAAGCAAAAGTTGTCTCAGGAACTATAGGCTTTGGCTTTCCAGTCTTTGTCAACAGACAAATATCTCATGTAAATATTGGGTTGGAAATGGGCAAGAAAACTTATGGTAGTAGTTTCTCGGAACAATTTTACAAACTACAGATTGGATTTAACTTGAACGATGATCTTTGGTTCCTGAAAAGGAAATTTGAGTAATCAAACCTGGATTTTAATCTTTGGGTTCGGAGCAATTATTGTTATTTAGGGAATTTGATATTACACAGATTAAAATTAGAAATTAGAAATTAGAAATTAGAATGAAACTCCGATTATTGTGTTAGGCAGATATTTGAGAGTTAGATATTTAGATATTATATATCTAGTTAATTGATTTCCAATTTTATAAGCAATTCAAGACTTTAAAAGATAATTATAAAAAAAGCTATTGGTCAATTGGATCAATAGCTTTTTTTGATTGCTTATGTTTGTCTTATCAGAAATATAGCATATAAATAATAAACAGGACAACTAATGTCAAAAATCCGAGGATCATGTAGAACTTCTTCTGATCTTTAGCATCCTCAGCTAATTGTTCTTTGGTAAGCTTGACATCCTGAGGGCCTCCCTGACTAAAACTTGATGTTCTTCTTGTACTGCCACTTTTTGAGTGACTTTTTCTATTGGATCTGGCCATTACTTTATTTTTTAATTTTATAAAAGGCAATTTTAAAAAAAAGAAGTGAACTTTATATCATTTCAGGTTTAATTTTTTAAAATAGATGACTTTAATCTGATAAAAGTGCCTCTATCATAGATATTAATACTTTGTTCAAGTTGTCGAGCGCCAGTTCAACTTTCCAATTGGAACGATTTCTAGGTTCTATGTAGTTAGAGATTGCTCTCAATTGCAAATATCTTTGGTCAAACTTACTACATACAAATGCAAATGCAGCACCTTCCATAGATTCCACGTCAGCTGAATAAGCAGCCTTCAATCTCATTATACCTGAACCTGATCCGGAGACACTGTTGACAGTAACTGCGGATCTATTTGGAAGAAAATCACTATTTCCATCCCTATTTTCTATCCAACCATTCGTATATGGTAATTCATTTGCATCTATAAATTGTAAGTCGAATACAGAAACAAAGTTATCGTCTTGCTCTATGACTCCAATGTCTGCAAAAGTGTCTTTGACTATATTCACTACATCACCAAGATTCGAATTTAAATCAAAAGCACCACCCAAACCCGCATTGATGGCAAGATCATAAGACTGCCCTGAGGTGAGTAATCCCGTCATAGAGTAAGTCATATTCACCATGCCTACACCGGCGATAAGCACTTGTACTTCTAATCCATTTTTATGATATGTGCCTTCCTTAGTTTCAAATGATTCAGTAAGAAAATTAAACAATGGTGCAATTTCGAAAGAAGTCGCAGCAACTATTAATAATTTTTTCATATAATTATTTATGTGTGAGTGAAAGCCTTTTAATTAAAAAAAACTCAACGCGCAATGGATCGATAATTAATTGCTAATACCTATGGTGTGCTATAAGTATATGTGGCACCCGGAGAAAAACCTAGTTGCAGATGCTGTGTCCCACTCAAATCAATAGACGACCCTTTACCTAATGGAATACCTATTCCTAGCCCAATAATACCCGGATTAGCCCTTGCACTTAAATATAAGAATACTTTTTGGTTTATATTGTAAGCGATACCTCCAGCCACACCTAATGGATGGCCATCATCTAATATTCCGGATAGGTATAATCTTAGATATTCTGCAGGAAAATAGCCGACTCCTAATTGAATACTATGAGTGAGATCATTTGATTCATTACTTCTAAAGAAACCTACCGGATTGAAGGTCACCAAGCCAACACCGAATTGAGGAGACAATTGAGTTTGAGCACCTAAGCTAAAAGTTGCTGAAAGTTCTTTTTTATTCTCAGGCGAGGTTACTACAATGCCATGGAGTCTTAATCCAAGTGAAGTCTGATCAGCTAGTTGAAGCGCATAACCCAAGCTTGCCTTTATTTCATTGAATGTCTTATTGCCATTATAATATAGCTGTAGTCCTAAAGCATGGTTCTTTTTAATTCTATATGCAAAATCAAAATTACCTTGATTTATATCACTAATAAGAAATGACTGCTGTGCGCCTACTGAAATATAAAGTTTGGAAACCTGAACTAGAGCAGCAGGATTCAAACTAAGTGCTTTGACCCCGGGATCTGCAACATTTGAATTATTCAAACTTGTACTAACGGAATTATTAAATATGTTAATTCCATTTTGACCCTGGATAAATCCAGCCCATCCAATTATTATTGATAAAATAAGTACTCTCATGCCGGAACCAAAGATAAACAAATATATTGTTTACTTTTGTTCCTTATTATTTATAAATACAATTTAGATCTATGTCAGTGACGAATGAAGAATTTGTAGCAACCATCAATGCAGGATATACCTTTGCAGGGCCTCAAATACAATTGGGTGCAGCTATATTGAATGGTGAAGTACATAAAGATGCCCAGGTAGGTATTCCTTTAAAGATGATGAACAGGCATGGATTGATTGCAGGTGCCACTGGCTCAGGAAAAACCAAAACTTTGCAAATCCTTGCAGAACAACTTTCTCAGCAAGGCGTACCTGTGTTGATGATGGATGTCAAGGGCGATCTAAGTGGTATCGCTGCTGTAGGCGTTATGAACGATAAGATCCAAGGCAGGATGGATAAGGTAGGAATTCCTTATAAGCTGCATGCTTCACCGGTAGAATTTCTGACATTATCTAATGAGAAAGGCACTAGACTGAGAGCTACTGTTACAGAGTTCGGGCCGGTACTTTTCTCCAAAATTCTTGAATTAAATGATGTACAGCAAGGAGTTGTCTCATTGATTTTCAAGTATTGTGATGATAATAGACTCCCGTTATTAGATCTCAGTGATTTTAAGAAAACACTTCAATTTCTAACAAACGAGGGAAAGGCTTCCATCCAACAGGATTATGGAAGTATTTCTTCTGCTTCCACCGGGACCATAATGCGGAAGATTCTCGAATTGGAGCAACAAGATGCAGAATTATTTTTTGGTGAACCATCGTTTGAGGTAGATGAATTGTTGAGAAAAGACGCTCAAGGTCAAGGGATCGTTTCTATCATGAGACTAGTTGATATCCAGGATAAACCAAAATTATTTTCAACATTTATGCTGCAATTGTTGGCTGAGGTATATGCGACATTCCCGGAGGTTGGCGACCTGGATAAACCAAAGTTGACCATCTTTATTGATGAAGCACATCTAATATTTGATTCTGCAACACAAACTCTTTTAAATCAAATTGAAACCACCATCAAACTCATTAGATCAAAAGGTGTTGGTATATTTTTTATAACTCAGAATCCTTCCGATGTTCCAAACAGCATACTTGGCCAATTAGGTCTGAAAATCCAACATGCTTTGAGGGCATTTACAGCAAAAGACAGAAAAGATATCAAACTTACCAGTGAGAATTTTCCGTTGAGTAAATTCTATGTGATAGATCAGGTATTGACAAATATGGGTATTGGAGAGGCTTTCGTCACAGGTTTGAATGACAAGGGTATTCCTACCCCACTTGCTTACACTATGCTTAGAGCTCCTGAGTCAAGGATGGACGTGCTCACAGAAGACGAGATCAATTACATTGCCTTTAATTCTAAGATAATAAGTAAGTACAATAAGACTATCGACAGAGAGAGTGCTTATGAGATCCTGAATGACAAAATAGAACAATTTAATAATTCTAAACAGGAAGTTGCAGCAGATAAACCTGCACCTCGAGGTCGCCAGGAAAAGACAATTTTCGAAGAGGTGATTAGCAATACCACTACCAGACAAGTTTTGAGAACTGTAGCCAGAGAAGCGACGAGAGGATTATTAGGAGTATTTGGATTGGGTGGTAAGAGTACAAAGAAATCAGGATGGTTCTAAATTAGAAGTTAGAAATTAGAAGTTTGAAGTTTGAATAGGTCTTCGATGAATATGTCTAATAAATAAAATATAATACGTAACTCAGGAACGTTAGTAAATATACAATGAGAAAAAAAGATCTTTATACCTTAATCGGTTTTATATTATTTGCCACAGGATTGACATCTATCATTTTAAATGTAGTGGGAGTCGAATGGTTTCTTCTGCAGTGGATGAGTGGCATTCCTACTCTGCTCGGTTTTATGTTAAAGTTGATAATGATAGTCGGAGGTCTCGTCATTATTTATTTGAACAAGATTAATTGGAGGGAGTAATAGCGAATGGAGATTCGTAATAGCCCAAATAAATTTGGTCAAACAAATTTCAGCTCGGTAATATACGGCAAAATTTTGGTCAATTATATAATTCTGTTTCCTATAAGATTATAGTTTAACAAACTTAGTGCTTCCTGCATACCGACCAGATATCACTCTAATACAGTAAATACCCGGCGAAAGAGAATTGACTGGCTGAATAATCTTTTCAGCCGTTAAATACTTTGTCTGTCCTACTACCCTGCCTTGTATATCGATGAGCTGTATTAATATATTATTTGTGAGCATGTCACCGAGTTCTACTGTCAATGACTCTTGCACAGGATTAGGATAAATATCAAATTTTATGGTGTTATATGATGATGTCGAGGCCACACAGTTTGTAATCATCCTTAATAAGTTTAATCGTCCTCCAGTCACTGTTACCCCATTTAAACTTGGCAATTTATCCACATTATTTAAAATGGCATTTCTAACTGCCCTGGCAGACTCTACAGGATAATCCATATATGTAGTTTCAAGCGCGCATGTGGACGCTGCATACATCAACGCAATTGCACCTGTGACGTGAGGTGTGGCACATGAAGTACCACCAAAACTAGCATAACCTATCGGATCAGCTGTAGAAGTGCAGCCATCTCCTGGCGCACCAAGATCCACAGATTTAGAGCCATAACCTGCACTTCCGTATTTAACATCGTTTTGGGTGGTATTTGTAACAACTATCAAGAATTCGCTTTCACAAGTACTAGGCAGGTCTCCTTCTGCATCCACATCAGTGTTTGCATTGGCTGTAGCCCCTGTGCTTAAGACACCAGCATAGCCAAGACTATCATACATATTACACCAGATAGGCTGGTCTATTGGGAATTTCTTGCTTATTCCCGCAGATAGATTAGAAGCCACGATAAAGGCACCTTCCTGTCCATGACTTTGATTGAATTTTTTTCTAAATTCCTTAATATATTCATATCCTTCGATCAATGCTGATACATTAGCTACTGCTCTGCTCACGGGCATGATCTTGACATTCCAATTCACTCCAGATATTCCCATACCATTATTTCCGCTTGCACCTAATATACCCATTACACCGGCTCCATGAGTGGCATTTGAGTGCGTCCCATTATTGGTTTCAAGATTGGCTCCATGAACATCATCTATATAACCATTGTCATCATCATCTATGCCATTCCCAGGTATCTCTGCAGTATTGGTAAATAAATTTTCTATGAGATCAGGATGTTCAGGATAAAAACCATTATCCAATACGGCTACTACTATCTCATGACCTAGAGGTGTTTTGCCACCAGTAGTAAAATCCCATGCTTCAGGTGCTTTGATGATCCTCATGTCCCACTGATCGCTGTTAAATAGAGGATCATTAGGTGTTTTAGACCTTTCTTCCAAATAATAATCCTTTTGGAAAGCAACTACACCATCAAGATTTGAGACAATCTCCTTTAAATTCTCATAAGTCAGATCAGGAGCATAAATGCTCACAATACTTGAATTCTTCCCAAGGGTTTTGCTTTGGATAAAAGACCGATCAGACGCAAGTTTATCGTGAAATTTATTAAGATTTTCGTGACTATTAAATTGAATCAAATATTGACCTGGAACTTGATCCGCTCCATCCAGGACCTGAGATAGTGCATTTGACAAAAATAAAAAAGTAGAAATACTGATAAAAACCACTCTATATAAAGACCTCATTGGAAATTGTATTAAAATATCAAATTATAACTTATTTACGATAGAAAATTAACTTCTATAACAAACAACGTAAAATTAATCAAAATATCGATGCTTAATCATTGATATCACAAACATATAGTAATATA
>ERZ724517.2151-NODE-2151-length-10535-cov-3.429008_pt1 | contig 10535 bp, 5 predicted proteins | sample MGYA00376050_ERZ724517 | MGnify/ENA primary metagenome ERZ724517 (study PRJEB28724, sample SAMN07190886) | activated sludge metagenome | isolation source: activated sludge of sewage treatment plant in Hong Hong | place: USA: Christiansburg, Virginia | collected... | reverse complement strand
CCGAGAACTGTACGGAAGCATTGGCATTTGCGGTGGCGCTCGCCGTGATCGTCGCCGTGCCGACCTTCGTCCCGCCAAAACCGACCACGGTGGCGAGGCCGTTGGCGTCGGTCGCGACCGCCCGTGCGTTGGCGCCGCCCCCGAAGCCGATGGAGATGCCGGCAGCCGGCGCGACGAAGTTCACCTGGGCATCGGCGAGGAGGTTTCCGGCGCCGCAGCCGTCGGTCACGCGGACGACGAAGGGGTTCGCGAACGGGGCGGTCGGCGTCGTCGACTGGCCACCGCCGGAGACGAGCGTCACGCTCCCCGGCGTCCCCGGGCGGACGGTGAGGTTCGACTGCTCCCCGTAAAGATTGAAAGAATTGTCGGTCACGGTGACCGTTTGGTCGCCGACGCGGCGGAGGGTCACCGGGAAGGCCTTCACGCCGTTGTCGGCGGCGACGAACGTATAATCGACGGGGAGCGTCGCCGTCGGATCGCTAGAAGCGAAGTGAATTTTGCCTCGAAAACCGGTCGCAACGGTCCCGGCCGGCGTCCGCGCGGTGACGGTCACGTTCTGGACCGCGCAGGCGTTGCTCGGCGACGCGAGCCCGCCGACGTCGAGGGAGGCGGCCGGCGAGAGGGTCGCCGCGCCCGGCCCATCGATGGAGAAATTGACCGTCCCCGAGGTCTCGATTTTGTACGTCGAAAGAACGAGGTAATAGATCTGTCCAGCATTCAGCGTTTGAGCGCGGATCGCCGAGAGCACGGAAGCCGGTTGATCATCGTTGGCGACGAGACCGTTTCGCGTCGGCGTCCCGGGGGCGAAGCCGGGCGTGTAAAGAAAGATGACGGTGTCGCTGGTGGCGCCATCGAGGCTGTTCAAGTTCGCCGCGGTGACGACGAGGTCGTAGCTGCCGGTCTGCGCGACGGTGAACGGCTGCACCAGGTACCGGAACGGGCCGGCTCCGTCGATCCAGGTCGCCGCCGCTTGGTTCCCCTGAGTTGCCGCCAAACTGGGGCGCACATAGCTCGCGGAGGCGGCGGAGAGCGTCGCGGAAAACGTCGTAGAAATCGCCTGTTGGCTCGTCCCGAGTTCGCGCTCGCCGCCGAAGTCGCCCCCATCGTTCGCGCACGCCGCCAGCAGCAACGCGGCGATCCCTCCGAGGGAAGAGCGGCGCGGGGCGCGGTCAAAAACGGAGCGCGAACGGGTCGAGGCGGGTACTGCGGGCGTCACGGGGGCGCAACCTACTCGTCACCCCACTCGCCGCAACCCTCCACTGCGAAAAGCGGCGCTGTAGACGTGGACCCGCTCAACCGGGCAGCAAGCGACGAAGCGCCGTCTCCCGCTCTTCTTTCGAGGGGATCTCGTCGATCGGGGTGAAGCTCAAATCGGCTTCCAAGCGAAACCCACCGACGAATTCCGGCTTCGTCAATTTCCATTCCCGGGGGGCCATAATGCTCCACCACAGGTCCCCACGCTCCCCTTTGTAGAGGAAGTAGACGCCGCCCGGCTTCTTCTCAAAGGAACATCTCGCCCGATGGAGCTCGGCATCCCGGCGCGTCCGTTCCAGGACCTCGCGGGCCTTGTCCTGAAGGGCGCGAATTTGCTCCGCAAGGACGAGGAGCTTCCCGGTGGTGACGTTGCCGAGCATGGTGTCGGCCTTTTCGATTTCGGAGGCGACGTCGACGAGGGAGAACGACGGCGCCATCCGCGAAATCGGGTACGGCGACGCATGCGCCGGCCCCTCCCAGCGCCCGGGGACCATAAGCGGGCGATGTTCCGGGTGTTCCTTGTCCGAATCGGCCTGCCGGACGCCCTCCGCGGAGGTCGGCCCGGCGACGGCATCCTGGGACCGGATCGAAGAGTCGCGCGTCTCGCTCATGGGGGCATCTTGCATGGAGCCCCGTTAGAGGCCAGCCCCGCCACCCCGTTGCGTCGACCTATCTGTCTCCATGCGTCATCGAACGTTTCTGTGTGGCCGTGTATGTAGTACGACCCGCCCGCATCATGGCGGCAACGTTCGCCCCCCCGCGCGGTAGCGCTTTCATCGTCGTCGCTGGTGTTCTCCTCACGGTGGCCGTCCAGGTGTTTCTTTGCCGAAATGCCGTTGGCAGTGCGCCATTGGCGGACGTCGATTCCGTCTGCCACACCGCTTATCTCGACTACTTCACCCGCGAATTCTTTCCAAATACCGGCTCGCTTCTCGGGTTCACGCCGCGCTACAATCTCGGCGCGCCGTTTCTTTTCTTCAACGTTCCCCCGGGTACGACGGCGCTAGGCTTTTTGCTCACAAAGCTCGGGCTCTCCCCGGTAGCCGCCATCAAGGCAATACTCGTCTTGAGTTGGCTTGCGGTGACGCCCTTGGTAGCCGCGATCGCAGCAACCTTCCGGCAGCGCCGTCCGGAGGTGCCGATCGTCGCGGCCGTAGTTGTTGCTGCACTCTCGTCGAACCTCTCCGGGCTCGACTTCTACTTTCGCGATGGGATGGTCAACCCCTGCCTCGCGCTCCCCCTTGTGCTCGCAACATTTCTCTGCGCGCTTCGAGCGGAAGTCTCCCGCCGAACGCGCTTCAGGTGGCTTGCGGGCGCCGCTCTCCTCTTTGCGGCGACGGTGCTTGTGCACGTCCTCTCTGGATATTTCGCGGCACTTGCCGTCGCCGCTGTGCCGCTGGCTGCCGGCCGACGAATCGGCCGGGCAGCTCTTGGGGCCGCTCTCATCCTCGCGCTTGGCGGGGCGATGTCCGCATTCTGGACGGTGCCAAGCGCCGAGTTCGCGCCAAAGGGGGAGGCGGTTCTCAACTGGGTTCGTCCTCCCCGAGAGACACTTGAAGCGTTCCTGGACGGATCGCTCCTTTCTGGATTTCGAGGTGGGTTCCTCCCCGCCCAGCGCAGCAACATTGGTATAGTCACAGTCCCGTTCGGGGTGCTCGGGCTTGCACGTGCATGGACCCGCGACCGGTCGTTGCGCGCTGTAGCGCTCCTCTTCGCGCTATCTCTTCTTATTGCGCTCGGTCCGAGTCCCGCTTGGGGGCTGGGATGGCTGCCTGCTTACCCGCGCCTACTCTGGTTGCGTTTCCTCACGCCCGCACTGGTGCTCTGGCCCCTGCTCGTGTCGCACGGCGTTTCGGTGACCTTCGATGCCGTTGCGCTATGGTCTCCGCGGCACGCGCCGAGGGGACTTCGCGGCCTCCTCCTGGCCGTTGCCGTCGTATTGTTTGGTGCGGCGTTTGTTCGTTCGCGCGACATTCTCACTGTCGCTGCGTACCCTCGTCAACTCGAGGACTATCAAGAGGTTGTTCGTTGGCTCCGCGACCACGGTGACCGCCGCGACCGCGTGTATGGTGAGTTCTTGGTCCCCGAGCCGGACGGGCATCGGTGGCTTTCTGTGAACTGGCTTCGCCAGCGCCTCGCGGTGGACACAGGTCTCCGAGAAGTTGGTGGCTGGATCTACGAGAACAATCCGGCAAGCGTCGCGTTGGTCCGTGGTGGCGAATTTTGGTGGAACAGCCGGTTACTTACCGATGACGCCGCCCGCCTAGGAATGCGATGGGTAGTGGTCGGAACAGCTGCGGGCCGGACCGCATTCGCGTCCGACGTCCGCTGGGAACGGACGCTCCATACCGACACGTTTGATGTCTTCCGCGCCCGCGGGGACGCTGTCGGTATCGCTACCCTTGCCGGAACCCCCCTCCGTGAGGTTGACGATTCGCTCCTTGCGGGGGGCGGGTATCGCGTTCGCTACCAAGGAAACGGCGCCCCCGGGCACGTGGAGGTGCGCATGAACTGGAGCCATCGCTGGTCGGCGCTCGTCGACGGCGTTCCAACCGCCGTTGAGCCGGCCGCTGATGGCTTCATCGCCCTCGACGCAGGTAGCCCCTTCAAGGAACTTGAACTCCGTTGGTCGCCGCCTCCTTCCGCACGCATCGGCCGAGTGGTCAGCGCCATCGCCCTTCTGTTCGCGCTTGGGCTGCTCGCTCGCCCTCGCTTTGGGGCACGCTTTCGCGGCGGCCCGGCGCTCACGGAAAACGTCGGGCGTGTCGGTGCGGCGGTCGGTCTGACGGGGGCTCTCCTTCTTGGCTTCCGTCAAAGCGTCCCTACGAGCGGGATGGGGGTGGTCGGAGGATTCCTACCGATCCATAACCCCACTTCGCTCGTTCCAGGCACGGCTTGGGAGTCCGAACCCGGTCCAATTCAACGAAAAGGAACGAGTCCCGTCGGGTTTGATGGTTCTCCGCGGATCGACGCCGACAAAGCCACGTTTGTATTTCATCTCGGGCCGCGCGCGAGCGTGCAGCTCGATGGCGACGACGAAAGTGCTTTTGAACTGCACTTTGGCGCGCAGCCCGCGTGTGTCGTCAAGGGGCGTTTCGGTGCCCCGGTCGCGATACCTGACGGATGTAAGCACGTCGTTGAAGGCGATCCGACGCCAATGATCGACGCAACCGTTGCCGCGCAACCTGGCGCATTAATTCGTAGAGTTTCCGTGAAAGACGCGACGTTTCTCCTCGAGGCTGAGCAGTTTGAGAATGTTCTGAATGATGGGCGTTCCGATGCGCTGTGGTCAAGCGGCTTCGATCGCAGTTTTCCGTCGGGGGGCCTGACCGTCTTTGCCGACGCGCCCGTGGCCGGAGCGGTGCGGATGCGAACTCGGGCACCGGCAAACCTCGGAGCCGCTCGGTATCAGGTCTATCTGCGCGTCGCCGTCGCTTCAGCTCGGGACGCTGCCTGGCGCGGACTTTTCGAGGTTTTCGTGGACGGCCGCTCGATCGGCGGTACTGACGCGATTCTGCCCAACGCTCCGAGACTCCCCACGCCTGCGGCCTCATTTCAATGGATGCACGTTGGCAGTGCGGCCATCCATGGAGGTGCGAATCTCGCCGTTGACCTCCGGCGTCACTACGGTTCTCCGGCGGGGTTCGGCGAGTGGGATGCCATGCTGCTGGTGGCAGAACCGTGAAGTTCTTCGCTTCGGTTCGTTCCCTTCGCGTTGACCCCCTCGTCCTCACGGTCGCTGTGGCTTGCGTGCTTCTCGCCCGCTACCTTCGCCACGCCCTTTTCGACGACGTCGGACATATTCAAGATGAGCTAACGTATCTCGTTCAGGCCAAGTCCTACGCCCATGGACGTCTTGCCGAGCCCGCGCTCCCACAAGGCGCCTTCACCATGTGGTTTGTGGAGGACCGGGCAGAACGATTCGGAATTTTCCCCCCGGGATGGCCCGCGCTCTTGGCCGTTGGGCTCCGAGTTCATGTCGAAAACTGGTTGAATCCCGTGCTCCACGGGATCACTACTGTGACGATTGCTACCGCCGTTTCACGAACCGCAGGCTCAACTGCGGGACGTGTAGCCGGCGTCCTCCATGGCGCCACTCCGCAGGCGCTTCTGTTGGCGTCGTCGTGGATGTCCCACGGCGTCCCTACCCTTACCGGGGCCGCACTCCTTCTGTTCGTCGCGACACATTGGAAGGCGAAGCCTGCGGCAGCCGTCTCTCGCGACGCCGCTCCAAGCAAATTCGCTGGCGGTCGCGAACCGACGGGACCGTCTCTCGCGCAGGCGCTCGCGAACGGACGGGCCTCGCTCTTCCCTACGGCACTCTTTGCGTTCGGTCTCGCGATTACGGTGCTGGCGAGACCGCTCTGTGCCATCGTCCTCTCCGTCACGTTTCTTGCGACCGTCGTTTTTCTTCGGCGAAACAATCGGCGGGTCCGGCGTGAAGTGGTCGTCGTCGTTGGTGTCGCGTTCATAGCTATGATCGCTTTTTTTCTTTGGAATAAGCGACTTACAGGGGCGTATTTTCTAACGGCGCAAAGTTTGTACTTTGACACTCATCTCCCCCCCGTCGATTCCCCGCTGTTTCGCTACGCTCGCGGCTGCAACGATCTTGGCTTTGGGCCTACCCATGGTTGCGAATACACTATCGGAAATGCGCACCACACACTCGGCCAGGGGTTACTCAATACGGGAGATAATCTCCGTGGCTGGGGACTACTGGGCGGACCATTGCTCCTCGTTCCGGCGGTACTTGGCCTCCGAACTCTCCGACGCGATCCCGTCGCCCCGACCGCGCTTCTCCTCATTGTGCTGACCGTTGGTGCCTATTTTACGTACTGGTATCCCGGAACAGCTTTGGGGGCCCGCTTCTACCACGCGGCCTTTCCCGCTCTGGTTTACCTCGCCGCCCCTGTTGTCGCTGGGATGCCCGAACGGCTCCACAGAGGTCACGCGGCACTCCACGTTGGTTACGCGGCGTTCGTCCTCCTGCACGTCTCTGATGAAGTCTCGGGGATGTTTTGGGGCACGGATAGCCGGTTCGCCGCTTGGCGCGCCGGTCGCAGCAAGCCCGCGCTCGTCTTTGTGGCCTTTGATACCCGGTCAGCGACGTTTACTGGCCCCCAGGCAAAGCTCTTCTGGACAACCCAGTTGACGCGGAAGGGGTTTTGGGCGCCGAATCTTCTAGCGGCGAGCGCGATCGCGACGAACGAGCCGGATGGCCCCGTCGTTTTTGCAAAATACCATCCTGCCCTCGTGTCGCTCGTCCAGTCGCGCTTTCCCGATCGCGAGCCCCTTCTCTGGATCGCGACTCCTGATGGGGTCCAGGACCGGGTCGTCCCTCTCGCGGAAGCGCCCGAGGACCCGCGACCGGTTGACCTCCCAGTCCCAAACTTCGACGGATACCTGATTGGGCCATCCCAACTAGGGGACGGCCCCCCAGTACCGTCCTGGAAAGGTACTCCGTGAACCTTCGTATACGGCTACGGCCTCTTCAAGGCTTGCTGTCCGTCGCCCTCTTGGGGGCATGTGGGCGTCACCCACAGCCGCCAACGCTCGACGAAACCCACGAAGGCCCGCTCCACGCTCAGCTCGTTGCAGGCGCCTCGCCGAACGCCGTCGATACGCGCGCCGTTCCTCCGATCGTCGAGGCGACTCGCGTAGGGCGCCCGGACCTCCTCCGCGCACTCCTTGCAGCGGGCGCCGACGTAAGCGCGAAGGATGCCGAGGGAAAGTCGGCCCTCCACGTCGCATCCGAGCGAGGGGATGAACTCGCCATCACCATGCTCCTTGCCGGGGGGGCTGCCGTCGACCAGCCCATGGCCGTCGGAAACGTGCTTCCGCTGCACCTGGCAGCGCGTGCAGGCTGCACGAGTTGTTTGACAGCCCTCGCCGAGGCCGGTGCTGCCCTTGATGCCCGGGACGGCTGGGGCGCAACAGTTGTCCACTATGCAGCGCGCGAACACCGTCGTCGCGACGGGGCTGCGCTCCGGTGGGTTCTCGATAAGGGGGCAAGTCCCCACGCAAGGGATGCTCGTGGTCAAGGCCCGGCCCACTACGCCGCGTCGACCGGTTCCGTACCAGACCTCGCCCTTCTGGCGGAACGGGGGGGCAGCCTCGACGAAGAGGACGCCCGCGGCTTTGCACCGTGTGACGTCGCTCAGTGGACACGAGCCGACCCCGCACTCCGCTGGCTCCTCTCGCGCGGCCATCTGCCGCACAAGGTCCCCCCAATTGACCCACTTGAGGATGCCGCCCGCCGGAATGACGCCGACGCTCTGTTTCTACTCGCCAGCATTGAACCAATCACGCGCACGGAAGCTGAGCGCTTGACTCCGCTTGTTCGGGGGCGCCCGACGGCCGCGCGTGCGCTCGAACTCTTGCGGGCGCATTCGCCGAAGTAGTCGATCCATTCAAGAACGTATCCGCGGCATCAGCCCGTTCTCTACAGATTGAGCGTGCTGCCGCATCGTTCCGCGTATGAAACGAGCGATACGTGATGAGTGGACTTGACGAATTACAAATCTTTGAGTTGCGCCGGCACCCCGGCGGTAGCGCCCAGTCCGGTCGCAAACCGCGTCAAGTCATGCGCTTCGCTGCGCGAGCACCCGGCCGAAGACCTCTGACGCATAGCGCATGATTCCAAAAATACTCGATAACCGAGTGAACGAAGTTCCTGCCGCTTGGGGGACGGTACGTTTGGATCATTGGTGGGAAGATCGAGGACAAACCCATGTTTCGCCCCAGATCGGGCGATTACCCCCGAACGAACGCCGAATAGTCGCTCGCAATCGTTCGGGCGGTCATCTTGGCCGACATCATGACGGCTGGCGTTCCTGCGCCCGGTTGGGTGCCGGCGCCGACGAGGTACAAACGCTCGACGTCCTCGCTTTTGTTGTGCGGGCGGAACCAGGCACTCTGGGGGAGCGTCGGCTCGGGACCGAAGGCGTTTCCGAGGTGGCTCTGGAGATTTTTCTCAAAGTAATCCGGGGTTAAGAAGAACTCGGTCGTGATCCGCTTTCGGAGATCGGGGATGTACCCACGCTCTTCGAGGAAGGCGTAGATCTTCTCTTTGAAGCCCTCGCCGATCTCCTGCCAGTTGAGGTCCCCTTTGGCTTTGTTGGGGACCGGAATCAGCGTGTAGGCGCTGTGGCAACCCGGGGGGGCGAGGGTCGGGTCGGTCAGCGTTGGGATGTGGAGGTATTGACTGAAGTCCTTCGCGAGCGTCTTGTCGACGAAGATCTCCTGGAGCAAACCTTCGTAGCGGGGGCCGAGGATAATGTTGTGATGACGGAGGTCGAGAGGGCGCGCCGGATCGTCTTTGAAACCAAAGTAGATCACGAAGAGGCTCATCGATTGTGCCGTCAATTTGACGCGAAGATCGCTCTGAAGAACGCGCGCGTTCTTCTCAATGAGCTTCATGTAGGTGTTCGCATAGTCGGCATTGGAGACGACGAGGTCGGCCGTCAGCTCTTCGCCCCCCACGAGGCGGACGCCGCGCGCGATGCGTCGGGAGAAGAGGCCGCTTGGGGCGTCGCCGTCGCCGTCGGTCACCAGGATCTTTTCCACGGGGGAGGAGAGCCGCAGCACGCCGCCCAAGTCCTTGAACTTCTGAACGAACCCACGGACGAGGGCGCCGGTTCCCCCCATCGCGTAGTGAATGCCCCAGGTCTTCTCGACGAAATGAATCATCGCGTAGATCGCCGGCACGCGGAGCGGGCTCCCACCGACAAGGAGCGTCTCAAAGGAGAAGACCTGGCGCATCTTGTCGCTTTGAAAGTACTTGCTCACGAAGGAGAAGAGCGTCCGTACGGCGCCGAGGCGGAGCAGGTCGGGCAGGATCGTCACCATCGACGAAATGTCGTCGAAATAGCGATAGCCGAGCTCGATGAATCCGCGCTCAAAGATCGCCTTCGCGTCGGCGTGGAATCGCTCGTAACCATCGAGATCTTCAGGGGCGAGCTGCGCGATCTGGCGACGGGTCGACGTCGGGTCACCGTCGTAGTCAAAGAAGGTTCCGTCGTCGAAATAGATGCGATAAAACGGCAAGATCGGGACGAGATCGACGTACTTTTTCGTCGCCGGCCCCGCGCTCGAGCCTTTCGTGATGCGGGCATCGGGCCGGAGCGCCTCCGCGGGGAAGTCGGCGGTGTGCTCGTCGCCGCCGTCTCGCTCCAGGGCGAAGAGTTCTTCGATGAAGTGGGGGACGGTGATCACCGTCGGCCCGAGATCAAAGGTGTGGCCGTCCTGGATGCGGACGTTGGCCCGCCCGCCGGCGCCGTCGAGCGCCTCGACGATCGTCGTGTCAAACCCTTTGGCTTGCAGGCGAATTCCGAGGGCGAGGCCGCCGATACCGGCGCCGACAATCACCGCTTTTTTACGTTCCATCGGGCTGTTGCGATGCGCGACGCAGCGGCGCCGTTGCGTCGTAGGCGGTCAGGAACGCGTCAGAGTTTCGCTTTCGCCTTCTTCGGCGCGCTGTCGGAAAGCACGGCGACGAGGCGGTCCCGGACGACGGCGACGGCCCGCGAAAGGTACCGATCTTTCACGTAAACCAGGTTCAAATGGGCGCCGGGCGCCGCGTACTCGGGGAGGACGCGCACGAGGGCCCCGCGCGCTTCGGCCCGCTGGGCGAGCTTGATCGGCAGCATCGCGATCCCGGCGCCGCTCTCGGCGGCTCGCAGGCAGAAGGAGAGGTCGTCGGCCCGCAAATTCCCGGCGGGGGCGATCGGGAAGCGGCCGAGGGGCCCTTCGAGGGTCGGCATTCCGAGCTGGATCGCAGGCGAAAACACCACCATCCGGTGGCCGGTGAGATCGCTCGGCCCTTCGATCGGTGCCGCCTTCTCCAAGTAGCTCGCCGCCGCGTAGACGCCCCAGCCTAAACTCGCGAGTTTCTTCGCAATAAGGGAGCCTGCCCCCGGATCTCCGGCGCGGATGGCGAGGTCCCAGCGCTCGGCGACGAGGTCGACTCTTCGCGAAAAGAGCCCCAGCTCAATCACGATTTCCGGATATTCGGCGGTGAGGGCGGCGAGCGGTTCGGCGAGGAGCTCCTGGCCGACGTCGACGGCGGCGGTGATCCGGACGGTCCCCCGCGGCGGCCCCTCGCTGTCCCGCGCGGCGGCGACGGCGGCATCGAGGGTCTGCAACGCCTCGCGGGCGCGATCGGCAAACGCAATTCCTGCGTCGGTCGGCACGACACTCCGGGGGCTCCTGCGCAAAAGCTGCACGCCGAGCTGGGCTTCGAGGGTCGAAAGGCGCCGGCTTACCGTCGACTTCGGGACCCC
>ERZ724517.2150-NODE-2150-length-10535-cov-4.045515_pt1 | contig 10535 bp, 8 predicted proteins | sample MGYA00376050_ERZ724517 | MGnify/ENA primary metagenome ERZ724517 (study PRJEB28724, sample SAMN07190886) | activated sludge metagenome | isolation source: activated sludge of sewage treatment plant in Hong Hong | place: USA: Christiansburg, Virginia | collected... | reverse complement strand
TGAGGACATTATTGTTTTAGGGGAAACCAAAGAAGAGAATTATAGCTCCTTGTTATTACAAATAAAAGGCTTAATAAATGGTGAAGAGGATGTTATTGCCAATATGGCAAATATTTGTGCAGCTTTAAAGTTTGGTATGAACTTCTTTTGGGTTGGCTTTTATATCGTAAAAAATGATATTTTGGTGCTTGGGCCATTTCAGGGTCCAGTTGCGTGCACAAGAATACAAAAAGGAAAAGGTGTGTGTGGTACAGCTTGGGATAAAAACGAAACAATTATTGTAGATGATGTAGATTCATTTCCTGGACATATTGCATGCAGTTCGCAATCAAAATCAGAAATTGTTATACCAATTATAAATAAACAAAATGATGTAGTTGCTGTTTTAGATATTGACAGTGATTTATATAGCACATTTGATAAAATAGATGCAAAGTATTTAAGTGAATTAACCCAAATGCTAGTATTTTAATAATTGTTACATTTGTATATTAAAAGTTAATTTAATAATTAGTTAGTATTAAGTAATTAAAGAAAACAACATGGAAATAAAACGTGTATTTGATATTTTAGAATTATATAAAAAAGAATTTATTAAAGATGATATTTTATGTTCTAAAGTAAATAAACAATGGAAAAAATATAGCAGCCAAGATTTTATTAATTATAGTAATTGGGTTAGCTCTGGTTTATTGGCATTAGGCTTAACTAGTGAGGATAAAATCGCTATCATTTCAAATAATAGGCCTGAGTGGAATTTTTGTGATTTTGGTTGCCAACAAGCAAATATTGTTACTGTTCCTATTTTTCCAACCATTAGTAACCATGATTTACAGTTTATTATAAACCATGCCGATGTAAAAGCTATTTTTATTTCAGATAAAATAATTTTTTCTAAACTATCAGCCATTGAAAAAGAAATTCCAAATGTAAAGCATATTATTAGTTTTAATGGAGTTGAGGGAACAATGGCTTTTACTGATTTTATTGAATTTGGAAAGAAGCATGAATCCAAAGAAAAACTAGAAGCAATAAAGCAAACTGTATTACCTGAAAGTTTATTGACTATACTTTACACTTCAGGTACTACAGGTGTTCCAAAAGGTGTAATGATTACCCATCATAATTTGGTAGCAAATGTTATTGGTTGTCAAGATTTTGCTCCATTTTCAAGTACCTGGAGGGCATTAAGCTTTTTACCTTTAAATCATGTGTATGAGCGTATGGTTTGTACACTGTATTTATATAAAGGAATTTCTGTTTATTATGCCGAAGGTATTGAAACCATAGGCGATAACTTAAAAGAAGTTCAACCACAAATTTTTGTTTCAGTTCCACGTTTAATAGAACGCGTTTACGAAAAAATTACCGCTACAGGTGAAAAACTAACTGGCTTTAAACGTAAAATTTTTGATTGGAGTATGCGTATTGCCAATAAATACGAACCAAATCACAATTTTGGTTTGTTTTATAATTTGCAACATAAAATAGCTGATAAATTAGTGTTTAGTAAGTGGAGAGATGCTGTTGGTGGTAAATTAGTTTGTATAGCATCTGGTGGCGCAGCACTTAATCCAAAATTAGAACGTATTTTTTTATGCGCAAATATTATTTGTTTGCAAGGTTATGGTTTAACAGAAACATGTGTAGTTGTTAGTGTAAATCAGTATGGTGATGATAGAATAAGGGTTGGGACATGTGGTATTGTTGTAGAAGGAACTGAGGTTAAAATTGCTGAAGAAGACAGTGAAATTTTGGTTAAAGGTCCAAGTGTGATGTTAGGGTACTACAAAAACCCAGAGGCTACATCAGAAGCAATTGATTCTGACGGATGGTTTCATACTGGTGATGTTGGAACTTTTGTTGAAGGAAGGTTCTTAAAAATTACAGATCGTAAAAAGGAAATATTTAAAACGAGTTCTGGTAAATACATTGCGCCTTTGATGATAGAAAATAAATTAAAGGAATGCAGATTTGTAGAACAAAGTATGATAGTTGGCGAAAATCAAAAATTTGCCTCAGCTATAATTGTACCTTCATTTATTAATTTCAAAGAATATTGTAAAGACCATGGAATAACATGGACAAACAACGCTGAAATGAGTAAAAATGAAGAGTTAAAACGCATTATTAATGAACATGTAAAAGCAATGAATAAAACCCTTGCTCCTTATGAACAATTAAAACGCGTAGCTTTATTAGAAAAAGATTGGTCGGTAGATGGTGGAGAACTTACCCCAAAAATGAGCTTGAAACGTAAAGTGATTAAGGAAAAGAATATGGATGCTATAAATAAGATATTTGCTGTTGAAGATTAATTTTAACTGATGCATCCTATATCTAAATTATTAACGGCATGGTATAAAAACAATAAAAGAGATTTACCTTGGCGCCACACAACCGACCCCTATAAAATTTGGTTATCTGAGGTTATTTTGCAGCAAACACAGGTTATTCAAGGGTTAAATTATTATTTAAAATTTATTGAAAATTTTCCAACAGTAGCTGATTTAGCAAAAGCTCCCGAGGATAAAGTTATGAGTCTTTGGCAAGGACTTGGTTATTATTCGCGTGCTAGGAATTTGCACCATGCTTCTAAAGAGATTTATAAAAATTATAAAGGCGTTTTTCCTAATACTTATAACGAAATTAAAGCTCTAAAAGGAATTGGTGATTACACAGCTGCGGCAGTTTCTTCTTTTGCGTTTAAATTACCTTATGCTGTTGTTGATGGCAATGTTTACAGGGTTTTAGCGCGAGTGTTTGAAACTGATACCCCAATTAATTCATCTGAGGGTAAGAAAGAATTTCAGTTGTTGGCCGATGAACTTTTAAATAAAAATAAGCCAGATATCCATAATTCAGCAATAATGGAATTAGGCGCTTTGGTTTGCAAGCCGCAAAATCCACAATGTAGTATTTGTCCAATTAATTTGCACTGTTTAGCTTTTCAAAATCAAACAGTTTTAAATTTTCCTGTAAAAACAAAAAAGACAAAAATTAGAGATCGATATTTTAACTATTTAGTTTTTAATTATAAGGAACAACTATTTATTAAAAAACGAATTAGTAAAGATACTTGGCAAAATCTGTATGAGTTTTATTTAATTGAAAGTGATAAAGAAATAAGCACAGAAGAGTTGTTTTTAAATGAATTTTTAAAGAAGTTGAAGAAAAAAACAATCATTTTATCAATTACTAAACTACCAAAACATATTTTATCTCATCAACACATTTACTCAACATTTTATGAATTAGAGTTAAACGAAGCAATAAATCTGGAAGGATTTGTAAAAGTTAAAAAGTCAGATCTTCATAAATACGGCACCCCCCAACTTATTCAAAAGTATTTATTAAAAAAGAAATAGAGTAGCGTAACTGTAAACGCTTTGTTTTTTATATATTTGAGGCTCACAATTATTGTAATGGTAAAGAAAATACTTTTTAATATTTTAATCTTTTTTTCTTTATCATCTGTTGGCCAAAAAGACTCTTTATACACTGCAAAATCGATTTTTAACGGTCATTTATTAACTCCAATACATAAAGACCCTATTTTTAATAATTATGATTTATTAATTTGGCCTATAATTGTCATTTTTATTTCCTTGGTAATTTTTGTTTCTGTTAGAGTATCAGATTCCAAGAAAATTGCAGAATTAGTTATTTCTCCATTTAGTATTCAGGTTTCTAAGCAATTGTTTCGCGAAGACTATAAATTAAACAAACGAATACCTCTATTTTTAAGCATTAATTTTATATTATTAATTTCATTTTTAATTTATGAAACTAATAGGTATTTTAATAATGCGTTATTTACAGAATATGGTTCATTTGCTCAGTTTTTGCTATTTATTTTAATTGTATTTACGGTATATTTAATTAAGTTTTTAGTTACAAATTTCTTATTTCTGTTTTTAAGTATCAGTGAATTAGGTAAAGAGTATTTGTTTAACGTTTTAGTTTATAGCCATACTTTATCTATAATATTATTTCCCTTTATTATTTTACTGCACTTTTCGCATATACCAGCCTATTTTATTCTTTACCCTGCTTTAATTTTATCTATCGGATTTTATCTTTTAAGGCTAATTAGAACATTAATTATTTCATACTCAGAACAAAACATAGGAATTGTTCAGATTTTTATGTACTTTTGCACTTTGGAAATTCTGCCTCTTTTAGTTCTAATAAAGTTTCTATTAATAAATTTTTAAGTATTTATTTTTTATATGCCAATAAAGAAAAAAAAATCGCTAAAAGTAAATGTTGCCAAAGCAAAAAAAAGTAACGTTGCTAAGAGCAGTAAAAAATCAGTAATAGTAAAAAAAGCTATCATTAAAAAGAAACAAGCGCCAGTTAAGAAAGTTGCAGTAAAAAAGGCACCAGCTAAAAAAGTTGTTTTAAAAAAAGTTGCAAAACCACTATTAAAAAAAGTTGCTAAAAAATCTTTACCAAAAAAGGTTGTAAAGCAAAAAGTAAAGCCTGCTGCTAAGAAGATAGTAGTAAAAAAGAAGTTAGTTAAACCTGTTGTAATAGTAAAACCAACAAAAGCTATTGTTAAGCCTGTATTGGCTGAAAAAGCAGTTAAAAAGGTAGTTAAAGCACAAAAAGCAGAAGCGCCAATTTTACCTGTAACTGAAAAAACAGTTAAAATAGGGGTTAAAACACGTAAACAACTTATTGCTACGCCGCCACAACCAGTTATTGAAGTTGCTAATTATCCAAAATCAAAAGTTAAAACAATTTTAATTTCTCAGCCAAAACCCGAAAACGATAAAAACCCGTATTACGATTTGTCGAAGAAATATAATTTAATTGAAACATTCCGTCAATTTATAAAAATAGAAGGTTTGCCTGTTAAAGATTTTAGAAATCAAAGAATTGACATTTTAGAGCATAAAGCTGTAATATTAACTAGTAGATTGGCTGTAGATCATTATTTTAGAATGTGTAACGAAATGAGAGTTACAGTTCCAGAATCAATGAAATATTTTTGTATCAATGAAGCAACAGCTTATTATTTGCAAAAATACATTCAATACCGTAAACGTAAAATATTTTTCGGACATCAAACCATTAGAGATTTAGTTGATGTTATAAGAAAAAATAAAGAAGAAAAATTTTTATTACCCGCATCTGATGTTCATAAAGAGCAAATTTGTGAGTTTTTAGATGCAATAAGCATTAAATACACAAAAGCTGTAATGTATAGAACCGTTAGTGCAGATTTATCGGATATTAAAAATTTAAATGAATATGATTTACTAGCATTTTTTACTCCAGCTGGAATTAATTCATTAAAACAAAATTTCCCTAATTTTAAGCAAGGTAATACTCGTATTGCTTGTTTTGGTTCTGCAACTGCAGAGGCTTTAAAAAAGAACGGTTATCGTTTAGATATTTATGCGCCAAACCCAAAAAACCCTAGCATGTCAGGAGCTATTGATGAATATTTAAAAGAGGCAAATAAGAGGTAATAAGATTATTATCAAAACTCTTTTTAATCTATTTTTAATTATTTCTAAATTATGTTTTCTTTTTTAAAAATAGAGCGTTTGTGTAGCAAAAAAGCTATAGACACTTTATTTTCTAGTGGAAAATCGAAAACGCATTTCCCAATAAAATTAATTTATAAAATTTCAGAATTTGAAAGCCCTTTTCCTGTAAGAGCAATGTTTGTTGTACCTAAAAAAAAGCACAAAAGAGCTAATAAAAGGAATACAATAAAAAGACGAATGCGAGAGGTCTATAGACTAAATAAAGCAAATCTTTATCAAAAATTAGACAATAAAAAGTATGATGTTATGTTTTTGTATTTAAGTAATGAAGTACTTGAATACAATGTAATAGAATCTTCAATAAAAATATTGCTAAAAGAACTAGAGGAAAAAAAGTAAATTTCTTCCTCTAGTTTTATTATTACTTAAATACGTTAATAGTTCCTTTTAAGTTATAGTCTTTGGTATCTAATCCTTTGGCGTTAATTATGTAAAAATAAGTACCATCAGTAACGTAATTTCCACCTTTTGTTTTTCCGTCCCAAATCATTTTACCATTATCGTTTCCTTCAAACATCTTTAAGCCCCATCTGTCAAAAACAGTCATGTTAATTTCACCCATATTAATACAGTCTAAATAGAAAGTGTCATTTTTACCATCACCATTAGGAGTAAACACGTTCGGAACCGTTAAAAATGAAACTAATTCTACATAAATTAATCTAACTGCTGTATCAACACAAAAACCTTTAGTAGCAGTTAAAACAACAGTATAAGTACCTTGGGTGTTATAAACAGTAGAAGGATTATTTGTAGTGTAAGTTGTACTAGAATTACCTAAATTCCAACTATATGAAGTTGGTAAAGGATTTACGCTTGTATTTGTAAAAGAAACGCTAAGTGGCATTAATCCACTATAAGGGTCAGCATCAAAAGAAGCTGTTACTGTTTCGTGAGACACGGCTTGTGTTGCTGTTGCCGTACAACCATTTGTAGTATTTAATGCCATTACAGAATAAGTGCCAGCGTTTGAAACACTGTAAGCGCTACCTGTTGCTGCGGGTGAAGACCAAGCATAAGTATAAATACCACCACCAGTACTAGAAGCATTTAATGTAAGGCTATTAGTTGAACAAGGAATAATGGTAGATGGAGATGTAATATTTACATTTGCATTTGTATTAGTAGTAATACTAATAACAGATTGTGTTGAACATCCTCCTGGAACCCCTACAATAACTGTATATGTACCTGAATTTGAAATTAAATTAGGATTAACAGTTGATGTTGTTGAACCATTTAACCAAGAAATACTTGCTGATGAAGGTGTATAAGAGGCTGTTGCAGTAATAGATGTTACTGCACAGGTAATAGTGTTTTGTGGAACCACCGAAACATTAACAATTGGCACTAAAGATTCAACTGTATATGTTGTTTTACAGCCTGTGCTTAAATTAGTGGCAGTTAAAGTGAAAATACCAGCAACTGCAGAAGTTCCAGGATTACCCAAAGGCGTAGGCGCAGGAAGTGTAGGCGCCAACCAACCTAAGGCGATGCCAGCACCAGCAAATGCATTTAATGTAATTGTTCCTGACGAGCAAGTTGAGGAATACGTTGCAGAAGGAGGAGTTGTATTACTAGTAACGGTTACGGGTACTGTGGTAGTACACATACTTACAGTGTTTGTTAAAACTACCGAATATGAACCCGCTGATGTTGCAATAAAACTAGATGTTGGTGTATGTGTCCAAACTGCTGTGGAATTTGTTCCTGTTAATGCACTTATGGTTACACTTGTAGTTATACAGTTTAATATGGATGTTGTAGGTGTAACGGTATAAGTTGGACCATTAGTAAAAGATAGAATAGAAAGGCTTGTTGTTGCTCTACATCCAAAGTTATCTATTACTTCTACAGTATAATCTGTGCCAGGACTTAAACCCGTTCCCAATGAACTAGTAGAGGCGGATGGAGTCCAACTATATGTGTATGGGGTAGTACCACCCACTGCAAGTATTGTACTAGAACCTGTTGCATTTGTACATGTTGCTTGTGAAGTAATATTTGTAACCGTTGGATTTGGAGAAATATGTAAATAAATATATTTTACAGTTGTATAACATGCACCAGGAGGACTCATTGTTAAGGTATAAATTCCTGCAGTAGTAGTAATAATACTTTGTGTTGTAACTCCAGAAATTCCACTACCAGCTGGGCCATTCCATGTATATGGACCAAGCCCCGTTGTGGCATTTAAATAGGCTGATAATGCACCACAGGTTGATATATCAATAGGTATTGAAGGAGTTGCATCAAAAAGAGTACCGTTTAACTCAACCTCTAAGGGTAAACATCTACAATCAAAATATCCATAACCATAGTGGCCAGAATAAATACAATTAGCAACAGTAAGCTGTATAGTAATATATTGACCAATATATGGCGATAAATCTAATGTTCTTGTATCCCAAGTGTGGTAATAAACATCACTACCTGATGAAATAGGGTTCCAACCAGCAGTAACACTAGCTGGTGCAGTACAAGAGGTACTTGGAGCTTGAATGTCAATTTTAGGACATGGTAATACATTACCAGAACTATCATAAACACTAATATTAATATATGGTTGTTCATCACAATTATGACCGCCTGAATTTAAAACGCCAGCATAAGCAATTTGGAATACTGCGTTACTAGAAGACACGTTGAATGTTTGTAATACACGTTGAGCTTGAGTTCCAAGGGTGCTATTATTCATTTTTAATATTTTTGTTCCACCAAAAGGAGAAACTAAGCTTATTGCTGGTGCAATTGGGTCGGTACCAGCTCCTGTAATAATAGTTGATAAGCCTGTTGGAGCGGTTGGACAACAACCTGCCATTGTTAAAGAGTTAAGGTTATTTCCACTACTTACAGCCCAACCAGCCAAAGTTCCTGTTTCAAAATCAATATTAGTGCAACTAGGTTGTACTGTTACGGTTGCTAAGGATAAGCCAGAACCGCCACCTGTAGTTCTATGGTGATCATGCGTTAAACTGTATTTATGGTTTACGAACTCTCTTTTTGCATGATATAAGAAGTATTTATATTCTTCGCCAATTAAATGTTTAGATTTAGCCAAATCAATAAAGCCTTGTTCACTAAAACCACTTAGAGAATCGCTAGTAAACATGTAATTGGTTTTCACCTGTGCTTTTAAAGATGTAGAAGCTATAAAACAACCTACAATAAAGTAAAATATTTTTTTCATATGGTATTGATAATAAAGTAAATGTATAAAAAAAAATCTAAATTCCAAATTGTTGGAAATGGTGATTAGTGTGTTTATAGAATAAATTATTCCATTCTGTTGACGTTAAAGCTCCCATTGATGGATTAGACTTCCCTTCAAAATAAGAGGCACCATTTTTCTCAGTTTCTTTAACATTGGCTATATATAAAGTTTTTTCTTTTTCGAAATCGCGTTCATTTGCAATTACAAATTCAGGTGCAGTGCGGGAGTTTTGAGGATAAGGTTTTTCACTAACGATAACGTTTTTAATAAATAACTTCATCATTAGTTTAATCATAAAGCCCGGATTGGTTTTTGTTTTACCGTATGCAATATCATAAGCAACGTTTAAATGAGCCAACATTTGTGCAGCATTCATTTTTCCCCATTTTGGTTGGGAATTAGGAGTTAAATTTTCTAATCTTTTTAAGGTTTCTTCTGTAGTTGCAGTATTAAAAATGTTTGGTAAAGCCATGGTTATTATAATTATATTTTAGTTAAGGTTTAAGATTTAAAAGTTCGTTTGTTTTCATTATTAAATCCATAAATAATATTTTTGGATTCGCATTACGCTCTATATAGTAGAAAGAGCTATTAAATTCGGAGCTTAATTTCTCATAATTTTTATGATGAATAAACTTAGAAAATTTGGTAATAAATGTTTTTTCATCTCCGGAGTGCCTAACTAAATCAACACTTCCAAAGTTAAACATTAAACAGTCTCTAAATATTTCTAAGCCATATTGTAAAAATTGTTTTTGTTTTTCTCGTCCTGTGCGGGCATTATCATCTATCCAAGTAACAGCTTTAGCAGCATCAAAATTCAACGAAATCATCATAAAGTTCCTGAAATTTTGAAGAAAATTTTGACCCTCATCGTTATGTTGTAAAAGTAATTGAGCTTCTCTATAATTTCCGTCACACATTAGAGCAGCTTGTTTCGCTAAAGTTTCGTCGCAACCAAATTTTTGTACTAAACCATTTATAATACTAGTTGTATCAATTTTATAAAACAATAATTGTTGTACACGAGAAATGATGGTAGTTAATAATTGTTCAGGATGATTACAAACTAAAACAAATAATGTTTGTTCTGGTGGTTCTTCTAAAATTTTTAATAGTTTATTGGCAGATTCAATATTCATTTTTTCTGGTTGCCAAATCATCATAACTTTATAACCACCTTCGTAACTTGTATATGACAGTTTTTTTAAAATAGAACCTGCTTCTTCAGTAGGTATAATTGGTTGTTTGTTTTCTGCATTTAAACTGTTAAACCAATCATGTAGTGTAATATAGGGGTTTTCTAAAAAGCATTCTCTAAACTCTGGTAATAAGTCGTTACTTGTTTTTACATCTTTGCTTTTAGCAATAGGAAAAACCAAATGTAAATCAGGATGAGAGAGCTTTGATGTTTTGATGCATGATGGACAAACGCCACAAGAATCGTTATTGTTTTTTTGAGTACAAAACAAGTATTGGATAAAAGCAAAGGCTCCAACTAAGTTACCGCTTCCTTCTGGGCCTGTAAGCATTAATGCATGAGGAATGCGATTATCTGCAAACATGCCCAGTAATTTGGTCTTAGCTTCCGGTTGCCCAACTATATCTTTAAAAAACATAGGTTAAAAATACATTTTAATTTTTAAAATAATACGTATTTTTACAATATGCATATTGGTTTATTTTTTTTTTTTTTTTATCCAATACATATTGGACATATGATGCTTGCTAATTATTTGGTAGAGTTTACAGATCTTGAT
>ERZ724517.2148-NODE-2148-length-10539-cov-3.010683_pt1 | contig 10539 bp, 10 predicted proteins | sample MGYA00376050_ERZ724517 | MGnify/ENA primary metagenome ERZ724517 (study PRJEB28724, sample SAMN07190886) | activated sludge metagenome | isolation source: activated sludge of sewage treatment plant in Hong Hong | place: USA: Christiansburg, Virginia | collected... | reverse complement strand
TGGGGCTTTGCGGTCCAATATCCGGGGCGGATTGCATGTGCCGGGCTCTCATTGCTCGTTGCGGCTGCGGCCACGCTTGCCATTCCCAACGGCTTTCGCCTGGTGATCGATCGCGGTTTTGCGGCTTCGGGCGGCGATATCGGGCGCTGGTTTGAATATCTCCTCATGATCGTGAGTGTGCTTGCAGTGGCCACTGCAAGCCGCTTCTATTTCGTTTCATGGCTGGGGGAGCGTGTCGTTGCAGACGTCCGCAGTGCGGTGCTCAACAATCTGCTGCGGCTGTCTCCCAGTTATTTCGAGGTCAATCGCCCGGCTGAGGTCGCGTCGCGCATTACCGCTGATACCACGCTGATCGAGCAGGTCGTCGGAACCACGATGTCGGTCGCGCTGCGCAACATCGTGCTGGGGATTGGTGGCATTGCCTATCTCTTCACGCTTGCACCCAAGCTGACGGCCATGCTCCTGCTCGGTATTCCGCTGGTGGTGGTCCCGGCAATCCTGATCGGGCGCAGACTTCGTGAAACATCCCGCAAGAGCCAGGATCGGATTGCCGATGTCGGCGTGATTGTGGTTGAAGTGCTGGCGGCCATGAAGATTGTCCAGGCTTTCGGGCAGGAGCGCCGTGAAGGCTCCCGTTTTTCCGGTGCCGTCGAACACGCCTTCGGCACGGCGCGCAGGCGGATCGTCATTCGGTCCGTCCTAACAGCGTTCATGATCCTGATGATGTTCGGCGCAGTCACGATGGTCATGTGGCAGGGTGCGCTCGATGTTCAGGCTGGCCGGATGACCGGAGGCTCGATTGCTGCATTTGTGCTTACGGGCGGCTTTGTCGCTGGGGCATTCGGTGCACTGGCCGAAGTTTATGGCGATCTCGTCAGGGGCTCCGGCGCAGCGGCGCGCCTGACCGAGCTACTTTCTGAACAGCCCGGGATAGCAGCGCCCGAAAAGCCGGTGAGCCTGCCGGAGCCGCCGCAGGGGCGGATCGAATTCGATCACGTCCGCTTCCACTATCCGACGCGCCCGGACACAAGCGCGCTTGCCGATTTTTCGCTGGACATAAAACCGGGCGAGACCGTGGCCGTCGTCGGGCCGTCAGGGGCGGGCAAGACGACGCTTTTCCAGTTGATCCAGCGCTTTTATGATCCCGAGAGCGGAACTGTCCGGGTCGATGGCGTCGCGCTGCCCGATGCTGACCCCTCTGCCGTGCGCGCCCGCATCGCAATGGTGCCTCAGGAAACCGTGATTTTTGCGGCCAGCGCGCGTGACAATCTTCGCTATGGCCGCTGGGATGCAGACGATGATGCGCTCTGGGCGGCAGCAGAAGCGGCCAATGCAGCAGAATTTCTCCGCCAGCTTCCCGATGGACTCGATACTTATATGGGCGAAGGTGGTGCGCGCCTCTCTGGTGGCCAGCGCCAACGGATAGCCATTGCCCGCGCCATCCTGCGCGATGCGCCAATCCTGCTCCTCGATGAAGCGACATCTGCGCTCGACGCAGAGTCGGAGCGGCTCGTCCAGGATGCGCTTGACCGGCTGATCCACCAGCGGACGACGATCGTGATTGCGCACCGGCTCGCGACGGTGCGCGCCGCGGACCGCATCATCGTGATGAGTGAAGGCAGGATTGTCGAAGAGGGCAATCATGAAAGCCTGAGCCGCGCCGGTGGCCTTTATGCGCGGCTGGCACGGATGCAATTCGAAGGCCTTGCGGCTTGAGCTCTTACACTCAGCTATAGCGATTGGCTGGGGCGGCAGGATTCGAACCTGCGAATGCCGGCATCAAAAGCCGGTGCCTTACCGCTTGGCGACGCCCCAACATGCGCTTGCAAGGAGGCGGCCCTATAGCAGCCCGATTGCCAATGACAATTCCCTCAGTCCAGCCGCATGACCCAATGATGCGGATCGGGAGCAAGTCCGCGCTGGATGGCAACGAGCTTCTCCTTCATTCGGGTCGTGAACTGGCCCGGCCCGCCCGCGCCGATCGAGAAGGCGCCGTTGGCCCCCGTCACGCTGCCGATCGGCGTAACAACGGCGGCAGTGCCGCAGGCGAAGGCTTCGGTCAGGCGTCCGCTTTCGGCATCGGCCTGCCACTGGTCAATTGCATAGGGTTCTTCACGCACGACAAGGCCGTCCTCGCGCGCCAGCGTGAGCAGGGCATCGCGGGTGATGCCCGGCAGGATCGTGCCACCCAAGGGTGGTGTCTGGATAGAGCCGTCATCGAAGACGAAAAAGAGGTTCATCCCGCCAAGTTCTTCGACCCAGCGCCGTTCGGCGGCGTCGAGGAAGACCACCTGGTCAAATCCCTTCGCAATCGCTTCGGCCTGCGCAACGAGACTCGCGGCGTAGTTGCCGCCGCATTTTGCCGCTCCCGTGCCTCCGGGCGCTGCCCGTGTGTGATCCTGCGAAACCCAGAGCGAAATCGCCGGGGCTCCGCTCTTGAAATAGCCGCCGACCGAGGATGCTAGGACCAGGTAGATATATTCGGAAGAGGGCTTCACGCCGAGGAAAACCTCGCTCGCAAACATGAACGGCCTCAAATAGAGCGAGCCCCCTTCGATGTCGGGAAACCAGTCTCGGTCAATACTCACGATCTGCCGGAGCGATTCGATAAACAGGTCTTCGGGAAGTTCCGCCATGGCCAGCCGTTGTGCCGAATCGCGGAACCGTTTCGCGTTCGCTTCCGGCCTGAACAGAGCCATGCTGCCATCGGCCAGCCGATAGGCCTTGAGCCCTTCGAAAATCTCTTGCGCATAGTGAAGCACAGCAGTTGCGGGATCGATTGACAGCGGCCCCCGCGGCATGACTTTTGCGTCGTGCCAGCCCAGCGTCTCATTGTAGCGGATCATCACCATATGGTCCGTGAACACCTGGCCAAAGCCCGGATTGGCCAACAGGCGCGCGCGTTCGGCCACGTCGACAGGATTGGCGTTGCGCTCCACGACGAACGCAGGCGCGCCTGGCGTTTGCGGGGAAGTGCGTTCGTCCATCGGGGCTCCTCTCAGATGCGGCTTGCATTCCGGTAATCGACGCGCCAAGATACGTCAATATGGCTGTCCTAAATGTTCAAAGGGAAAAATCCGTCGCGTCGCCGACCTTTTTGGCCGAAGCGGATATCCGGCGGGGAGTCGAGTCCCTCTACTTCGGGTATAGTCATCTGACGCGTTCAATCGATGAAGAGCTGGCGACGCAGGGACTTGGTCGCGCGCACCACCGCGCGCTCTATTTCATCGCTCGTCAGCCTGATCTGACGGTCAGTGACCTGCTCAAACTGCTGGCGATCACGAAACAATCGCTTGGCCGCGTTCTCAACGATCTGGCCGAACGCGCGCTTGTCGAAAGCCGGCCCGGCCCCGTTGACCGGCGGCAGAAACTGCTTCGGCTGACGAAGGCTGGCGTGGCACTCGAGGCCCGACTGTTCAGCAGCCTGCGGGACAAGATGGCTCATGCCTATGACAATGCTGGCGAAGCGGCTGTGACGGGTTTCTGGCACGTGCTGGAAGGCCTCATCCCCGAATCGGAACTCGACCGCGTCATCGCCCTCCAGCGCGGACCCTAGGTCCGGCGGGCCGCGTCGCCCATTTCGGCGCTGCGCTTTTCTGCTGCCGCCAGCGTATCGGTCAGCAGCCGGACAAGCGCTTCGTCCGCATCCAGCACGTCTAGCCCCTCACGCGTCATGCCGCCCTTGCTCGCGACCCGATCGGCGAGCATGGCGGGTGCTTCGCCGGATTGAGCGGCCAGCATCGCCGAACCTTCAACCATTGCCAAGGCCAGTCGCGCTGACTGATCGGGCGCAAGCCCAAGCCGAGCGCCGGCGATGCCGAGTGCATCGATGAACCGATAGAGGAAGGCCGGCCCGCTTGCCGCAAGGGCAGCGACCAGATGGAGCAGGCCCTCATCGTCGATCCATTCGACCAGCCCCAGCGGCGCCATCAACGCGCAAGTCTCGTCATCGGGTCCATCCGTTCCATGGATCGCGATTACACCTTTGCCGAGTGCAGCGGGCAGGTTGGGCATGATCCGCACGATTTGGGCTGCTTCGGGAAATCGATCCTTCAGCGCGGCAATTTCGACACCGGCCAGAATCGAAAGGACACGCGTCTCTGGCCCCACAAGTCGCGCCACTTCCGCAGCGACCGCATCGAGCATCTGCGGCTTGATGGCCAGCAGGATCTTGTCGGCAGGGACCGCATCGGCCGGAATCGCGGCAAGCGCCAAAAGTCCGCCGGGCAGGTCGGGAAAGGCTGGGTCGACAACCCTGACCTGCGTGGCATCCATCCCGGTTTCGATCCAGCGCCGGAGCATCGCGCCGGCCATATTGCCGCAGCCGATGATCCAGAACAGGCCGTCGCTCACGCTTCGCCCTGCGTCTCGACCATTGCAGCAGCGATTGCCTCAGCCGGAGACTTGCCGCCCCACATCACGAACTGGAAGACAGGATAAAACCGGTCGAGTTCACCCGCCGCCGCATCGATCAGCGCGTCGGCCTGTTCCGTCGACAATGTCGCTTCCTCCTGTCCTTCCAGAAGGGCGGCGTGCCGAAAGACCAGCGTGCCGTTGCCCGACCAAAGCTCGAAATGGCCAAGCCAAAGCTGCTCGTTGATCAGCCCGATAGTCTCATAGATCGCAGCATATTGGTCCTGCGTCACCCGGACGTCGGGAAAGGCCAGAAACTGGAGCACGCGATCATCGTCCCGCCACACGCCGCGAAGTTCATATTGGCCCCAGGAGCCTTGCGTCGCGGCGACGATTTCTTCATCCCCGACGCGTTCATGGCTCCAGCCATTGGCCGCGAACCAGCTTTCGAGCGTGTCGATGGGCGTGGACGGGCCATCGTGATTTTCAAGATCGTCAATCGTCATATGCATGTCCTTGCGCTGAATTCAGGCGCGACTGCAAGAGTATGCGTGACGAAAACTGTGGATAGGGTGGCGCGGATCAAGCCTTGGGCTTGGCGGCGCGCTTTGCTGCTGCGGGCTTTGCGGCCTTGCCTTCAAGCGCGTCAAGCCGGGCCTTTAGGGCGTCGGCTTCATCTCGCGCTGCAGCGGCCATGGCCTTGACGGCTTCAAATTCGTCACGGCTGACAAAGTCCAGCCCGCCGATCCATTCCTTGGCGCGTTCGCGGGCCGATGCTTCGGCCTCGCGCCCCACGCCGGCAATGGTTCCGGCGGCGCCGTTGATGATTTTGGCAAGATCGTCGAAAATGCGGTTCTGGCTTTGCACGGGCTTTTTCCTTCATATCGGGAGAAACTTGTCCCTCCTGAACATATCTGGGTAACCTATTGCGTTTCGACAAGGGCGAAAGCGGGCGCCCCGGTGCGATAGCCACAAACTGCTTTCGCCTTCTCGCGAAGCGGTTAAGGTCGGGTCATCAAGAATCAGAGGGGAATGATGATGCGAGGATTGGTTTTGGGGGCGGTTCTGGCCGCCGTGACGGCACAACAGGCCCAGGCCCAAATTCGACCCGACCAGGCTGCCTTCCGCGCGCTGTACAAGGAACTGGTTGAAACCAATACCACGCTTTCATCGGGAAGTTGCACTCTGGCCGCCGAACGTCTCGCCGCGCGCATGAAGGCGGCCGGCTATGCGGAAAAGGACCTGACGGTCTTCTCGACGCCCGAGAAGCCGAAAGAAGGCGGGCTCGTCGCCATCTTGCCGGGCACGTCCAGAAAGGCGAAGCCGATCCTGCTGCTGGGCCATCTCGATGTTGTGGAGGCCAACCGCGCCGACTGGACCCGCGATCCCTTCACCTTGATTGAAGAGGGCGGCTATTTCTATGCGCGCGGGGCATCCGACGACAAGGCGCAATCGGCAATCTGGACCGATACGCTGATCCGCTTCAGACAGGAGGGATTCAAGCCGAAACGCACGATAAAGCTGGCGCTGACCTGTGGGGAGGAGACGACGACAGCCTTCAACGGGGCCGGGTGGCTGGCCAAGAACCGGCGCGAATTGATTGATGCCGAATATGCACTCAACGAAGGCGGGGGCGGTCTGGTCGGGCCGGATGGTACACGCTCGGTCCTGTCGATGCAGGTTGGTGAAAAGACTGTCGCCAACTTCCGGTTGGAGACAACCAATCCTGGCGGACACAGTTCGATGCCGCGCCCGGATAACGCCATCTATTCCCTTGCCACTGCACTGAACAGGGTCGGCAGGTATGAATTCCCGGTCCAGTTCAGCGATACGACGCGAAGCTTTTTCAGCCGACTGGCGCCGACGCTGCCGCCGAAAATGTCGGGCGCAGTAACGGCCTTGCTGGCAAACCAGGAAGACAAGGCGGCGGATGCCCTTGTTTCGATGGACCCGACGCTGCATTCCACGCTGCGGACCACCTGTGTCGCGACTATGTTGGATGGGGGGCATGCGATGAACGCCCTGCCGCAGCGAGCGCGGGCGATCGTGAACTGCCGCATCTTTCCCGGAAACACGCCTCAAAGCGTGCAGGCGACACTTGCAAATGCAATAAGCGATCCGCAGGTCGCGATATCACAAATCATCGAGGATCGCCCGCTTGCATCGCCACCGCCCTTGTCGCCAAAGATTTTCGGGCCCGCCGAAAAGCTGGCTGCTGAAATGTTCCCGGGCGTGCCGATTCTGCCGACCATGTCGACAGGCGCGACCGATGGTATCTTTCTTGGGGCCATCGGCATCCCGACCTATGGCGTACCCGGCATCTTCTATGATGCCGATGGCGGTGGCATTCACGGCCTGAACGAAAGAATACGGGTCAAGTCGCTCTATGACGGACGCGACTATCTGTTCCGGCTGGTGAAGATCTACGCCAACCAGAATTAGGGCATCAGCCAGACACAGTCTGTTCGATAGCCCCGAACAGACTGTGGTGCTTGTCGTCTTCCATCCAGATGCGAACAGTATCGCCGGCCTTCATGAATGGCGTTTCCGGCTTGCCGTGGAGAATCGTCTCGACCGTGCGGACTTCGGCGAGGCATGAATAGCCCAGGCCACCGTCGCTGATCGGCTTGCCCGGGCCGCCATCCGGACCGCGGTTGGAGACTGTGCCCGAACCGATGATCGTTCCCGCGCCAAGCGCCCGTGTCTTGGCGGCATGGGCAATGAGCTGGCCGAAATCGAAGGTCATGTCGACGCCCGCATCGGCTCGTCCCAGCGGCTTGCCATTGAAATCGACGCAGAGCGCGCCATGCAGTTTCGCGCCGTCCCAGCGGGGGCCCAGCGCATCCGGTGTCACGAACACCGGAGAAAAGGCGCTCGCAGGCTTGGACTGGAAAAAGCCAAAGCCCTTTGCCAGCTCGCCCGGGATGAGGTTGCGCAGAGAGACATCATTGGTGAGGCCGACGAGCCGGATTGCTGCGCGCGCGCCGTCCAGCGAAACGCCCTGCGGCACGTCGCCCGTTACAACCACGACTTCGGCTTCCATGTCGCAGCCCCAGCTTTCATCGGCGAGCGGAATGGGATCGCGAGGCCCGAGGAAGCCATCCGATCCGCCCTGATACATCAGGGGGTCGTGCCAGAAGCTGTCAGGCATATCCGCCGCGCGCGCCTGCCGGACCAGTGCGACATGATTCACATAGGCCGAGCCATCCGCCCATTGATAGGCGCGGGGCAGCGGGGCCATGGCTTCACGCTCATGGAAGCGCATCATCTGAATGGCTTCATGCGAAAGGTCAGTCGCCAGGTTGCGCAGGGCCGGTTCGACAGCGTCCCATTGGTCGAGCGCGAACTGGAGGGTCGGGGCGATATGGCCAGCATCAGTATACCAGGCGAGATCATCCGAGACGACGACAAGGCGGCCATCCCGGCCCGATTTCAGAGAAGCAAGTTTCATGACGACAGTCCTTAGGGCAGCAAGGGTTGAGGGGGAAGAGGCGGCCGCGCTTGACCGCGCGCCCGTTTCGTGATGGCTTGGGGCATGATTTCGGTTTAGCAGGCAGGATGAGGCAGGGCATGCGATACTGGTTGGCATTGGTTGGCGCACTGTTCGTCGCAGGCGCGGCCTTTGCTCAGGTTTCGCCGCAGGAGATTGCAGCGGCGAATCGCGGCATCGTGACCGAACAGGGCCGCGATGCTGCCTGGCACTATGCCCAGCATCGGCTTCTTGGCGGCGCGATCAATGCCCTGAAGCCGCAGCGCCCCGGTGTCGTCGATGCCTATGTCATCGTGGCGGGGCTCGATTCGGACCCTGTCTTCGGTCGTGAAGCCGCGCAGACTGCCAAGGTCCTTGCCCGGCGCTTCGATGCCGTCGGCCGGACGATCGTGCTGGCGGCGGGCAGTGGGGCAGGCGATGCGACGATTCCCGATGGTTCTCCGGCCAACCTTGAAATCGCTCTTGGTGCATTCGCGGCGAAGATGGACCTGAAGGAGGATGTACTGATCCTCTACACGACGAGCCACGGCGCGCCTGAGGTAGGGCTGGCCTATCGCGACGGCGATCATGGCTATGGCTGGATCGGGCCAAAGCGGCTCGCCGATCTTTTGAATGGCGCTGGCTTTTCGCGGCGGCTGGTGATGCTCTCCGCCTGCTTTTCCGGCGAACTGCTGCCATATCTCGTAAATGACAGCAGCGTCGTCGTGACTGCGGCGGATCGGGATCAGACAAGCTTTGGCTGCGCGCCCGGCAATGACTGGACCTTTTTCGGAGATGCCCTGATCAATACGGCCCTTCGCACGCCGCAGCCGTTCGACACGGCCATAGCGCAGGCCTTTGACCTTATTCGCCATTGGGAGACATCAAAGCGCCTGCAGCCTTCGAGGCCGCAATTCTATGCTGGCAGCGCTGCGAATCTGTGGCTCCAGGCTCTTGAAAAGCGCATGCCCGCCGATGCCACGCCCAAGGTTGGGCGGCCAGCCGCCGGTGGCAGATAGGCGGGGCTCAGGCGTCCGGGTCCTTGTGCAGCCAGTCGGCATGGCGCGGCGCCTTTTTCGTCCGGCTCCATTCTTCGAGCATCAGCGGCGCAACGCGCCGCAGTTCCTGATATTGTTCCGGCTTGCCGATGTTGCACGCCAGTTCGAGCCTGTGCCCGTTGGGATCAAAGAAATAGATTGACCGGAATATGCCGTGGAAGGTCGGGCCGATCACGTCGATCCCCTGCGCCTCGATATGCGCCTTGGCGGCCAACAGGGCTTCAAGATCAGGAACTTCGAATGCAAGATGCTGGACCCAGGCCGGCGTGTTCGGGTCGCGGCCCATGTCCGGCTGGTTGGGCAGTTCGAAAAAGGCCAGCACATTGCCGCCGCCAGCATCAAGGAAGATGTGCATATAGGGATCATATTCGCCGGTCGATGGCACATGATCTTCGGCAAAGGCCGTTGTGTAGTCCATGCCGAGGACACGGGCATACCATTCCACTGTTTCCTTCGCATCCTTGCAGCGATAGGCGACGTGATGAATGCGCGAGAGCGTGACCGGGCTTGTCATGCGGCAGTCTCCAGGGCTCCGCGCCGCATCTGGTCGCGCTCCATCGACTTGAACAGCGCAGTGAAATTGCCTTCGCCAAAGCCTTCATCCTTCTTGCGCTGGATGAATTCGAAAAAGACCGGGCCGACCATCGTCTGCGAGAATATCTGGAGCAGGAGCCGCGGATCGCCATCTTCGGTTGAGCCGTCGAGCAGGACGCCGCGCGCCTGAAGCTCTGCCACGGGTTCGCCGTGGCCTGGCAGCCGCTCCTCAAGCATTTCGTAATAGGTGGCGGGAGGCGCAGCCATCAATGGCACACCCAGCGCCCGGACTCTGTCGAGGCAGGCGATCAGGTCATCACAGATGAAGGCAATGTGCTGGATCCCCTCACCATTATACTGGCGCAGGAATTCCTCGATCTGGCCGCCCCCGGCCTTGCCCTCTTCGTTGAGTGGAATGCGGATCTTGCCGTCTGGCGCTGTCATCGCGCGGCTCGTGAGGCCGGTATATTCGCCCTTGATGTCGAAATAGCGGATCTCGCGGAAATTGAAGACCCGCTCATAGAATTTCGCCCAATGGTCCATGCGGCCGCCATAGACATTGTGGGTCAGGTGATCGATCAGCTTGAAGCCCGCACCCACGGGATGCCGGTCAACCGCGGGCAGATATTCGAAATCGATGTCGTAGATGGAGAGCGCATCGCCATAGCGGTCGATCAGGTAAATGATCGCGCCGCCGATGCCGCGGATTGCCGGAAGCCGAAGCTCCATTGGCCCTGTGCGGGTTTCAACCGGTTCGGCTCCGCGAGCGACTGCTTGGTCATAGGCGAGCTTTGCATTGCGCACCCGAAAGCCCATCCCGCAGGCTGAAGGGCCATGTTCGGCCGCAAAATAGGCGGCAGGCGACCGTGGTTCGTAATTGGCGATCAGGTTGATTTCGCCCTGCCGCCACAGGTCGACATCCTTGGACCGGTGCCGCGCGATGCGGGTGAAGCCAAGCTTTTCGAACACGGGCTCAAGCAGACCCTTTTCGGGTGCGCAGAATTCGATGAATTCAAATCCGTCGAGACCAAGCGGATTCTCGAACAGGTCTGCCATGATCAGTCACCGGGGGGATAGATAGTTTCAATTGCCACTATATTGGACTGAGGTAGGTGTAAACCGCAA
>ERZ724517.2147-NODE-2147-length-10539-cov-8.258489_pt1 | contig 10539 bp, 3 predicted proteins | sample MGYA00376050_ERZ724517 | MGnify/ENA primary metagenome ERZ724517 (study PRJEB28724, sample SAMN07190886) | activated sludge metagenome | isolation source: activated sludge of sewage treatment plant in Hong Hong | place: USA: Christiansburg, Virginia | collected... | reverse complement strand
TATGACTCAAGATTCAAACCTCGCCGTAATCTCGCCCTTTGTCCATGTTGCCGAAGCGGTGACCATGACGAAATGCGCCCGTTCTACTCTTATCAAGTACAGCACTCTAGGCAAATTCCCGCCAATGGTTCGCTTGCTTGGCAATCGTATTGCCTTCATTCGTGCCGATGTTCAAAGCTGGATTGATTGTCGCGTGGCTTCAGCAATGGAGGCCGCAAATGATGAGTAATTCACATAATGAAAGACTAGAAGTTTTCAAAGCCATTTTAGATAAAGTGAATGGTATTAACGCCAAGACTCAGCGCGAACGCTTAAAACAAGCACTTATCAGGCTAGGCAATGTGACAACCTTTGAGGCGATGCGTTTTTTAGACATTTATTATTGTCCATCGAGAAAACAAGAGCTTATCGAGGAAGGTTTTGATATTGCCTTAACATGGCAACACGTCGAAACAGAATCAGGGGAAATACACAGAGTAGGGAACTACGTTTTGAAAGGCTTACCAGTGGGAGGAGTTAAATAATGACTTCAATACTGGATGAATTTAAGAGGAGGGAGGGCGACCAGTTGAGCGACTGGACAGCCCCTAGAACATCCGAAGCGAGCAAGACGATTATAACAGATTCCCTGTTTTCCTTCACCGTTTTAACTCATTATGGTTCTAAAAAGAACAAGCACGTTCTAGCGAAAGTTTGGACAACTGGGGAAGCAAAAACGCCACACATTAAAAAAGTGATCCCTAAAATCGTTCAAGCGGAAAACTTAAGTGAGTTACACGCACTCTTAACCGCACTATCCCCTCACTCAAATAGCGCAATAATACGAGGAGAATTAACAACGACGGGTGAATCGTTTTCAGCCGCGAATAAGCACGTTTATAGACGATGTTTGCCGAAAGATGGAATAGCCCCACACTTTAAGGACACGCCGCGCAAATGGGTGTGTTTTGATTGCGATAAGTTAATCACTCGCTTTGATATTCGCACTCAGGCAGAACAGGCCGTCGCCTTCTACGTTAAGCAATTACGGTTACCTGATAACGTCGGATATGTTTGGCAATTGTCAGGAAGCGCAGGAAAGCCGAACAGCGATCCGTTTCTCTTAAAGGCTCACGTTTGGATGTTTCTTGACGAGGCGAGAACCTCAAAGCAAGTAAAGGATTACTACAAAGAGCAAGACAGTGATTTAGTCGGGTTAGTTGATTTAGCCTTATTTAATCCCGTCCAATGGCACTATACAGCCGCACCGATTAACGCTTTAGCGGATTACACCGACCCTTGCCAACAACGTCTGGGCGTAGTCTTAGGCGATCCGATTCACGTTCCGATAGTTCAAAACGTGGATTTATCATTCATCAAAACGGCAAAGACTAAACGGGAACTATCCACAAAGACACAGAGGGCGATTAACGCCGCTAATGTGTCGGGGGCGTTCGCTACTACCTTTCAAAAAACAGTCGCCTTAAACGCGCTTGAGCGAGGCGCAAAAGAGCTAAGGAACACAAGCGAGGGCGCAAGACATAACACGCTTAATCGAATCTTGTATTACTTATATGGTTACGTTTACTCAGGCGCGCTTGATGAAGGCGTGATGATCCAACAGCTCAAAGAGGCTGCACTATCCACAGGGATCACTTACGAGCGATTTAGAGAAAACGTCGAGGGGAAAAAATCTAATTACGCCCCGTTAGACCAATCGTTATTAAGTGATTTTGAAGATATTGAAGAACTGATACCTCAGTCAAATAAACCCTTAGTTATTGACCCTAAATCTATTTGGGCAGCACTGGGGGGATTAAACGAACATCCTAAAAAATTAGATGATTGTCTAACTTCGATTCAAGAAATTAACGATCCTTTAGAGATTGTAAAGCTAACCGCTTACACGGTGAATTTAGTCGCCAATAACGCGCCCTTTCGATATTCCTTTGATGATTCAATAGCACAGTTGAAGGATATTCTAGGGGATAAAATTCACCCTTTGACATTCGCCGCTTGTATCGAGTGGGGAAGGCAAACAGGCGCATATATCAAAGCGCGAGCCGCAAAAGGGATTGTGATTAGCGAGGAAGTAAAAGCGCGCCATATTCATCAAACGATAGATAAAGTCGCCAATGCTATCCCTTTGAATGAAGCAAGGGTGATGGTTGTTCGTGTCGCAATGGGGGAAGGAAAAACAGCCATTCTAGGGCGTGGATTACGCGATTTAGCACAGAAGGAAAACAAGCGTTTTGCAGCACTCACGCACAGAAGCGCATTAGTTGACGAGATGTGTAGAGTTTTAGACCTTACGCATTATCAGAACGTGGGGGAGTTGTTGGGGGATAGTCGGGTAGATAAAAAGAAAATTTATAGTTTTTTTGGTTCGTGCCTTCATTCTATAGCATCGCCTTTTATCCGTACTGTTTACGAAAAATGCGATGTTTTGTTCATTGATGAGGCCGCGCAGAAGTTACGCGCTTTAGTGGGGATTTATAATAAAGAGACTTCGACCGCTAGAGATTCAACTGCCCAAGATGTTTATGATTTATTAGTTAAAGCGATTAGAACAGCCCCTAAAGTTGTCTTGTGTGATGCAGGTGCAAACGATGAGTTAATCGAGTGGCTAGAGTCAATTTTAGGTACTGAAAAAATCAATATCGTAGAGACTAGCAAAAAGTCGGGTGATGGTATTGACGTAACTTTTAACTTTGCAAACCAACAATTACAAGGTGAATCAGCCGCAATAGAAGCAATCAAAGCGCGATTAGCACAGGGTAAAAGGGTTTGGATCAGTGTCGGTACGGTCAAAGCAGGACGCTTAATAGAAAGCAAATTAAAAAGTTTGGGGCGTGGAAAATTTATCCATTCAAAAACGCCAACGGCACAAAAAAGGGAGTTTTTAAGTGATGTTGATAGGGAGTCGCTTAAATATGATTACGTTATAGCGACCCCTGTTATCAGTTGCGGTACGTCGGTAACACATAGGGATGGACACCATTTTGATGATGTTTTTTATATTGGTGATGGTTCGAGCGTAGTACCTCAAGACGTTTTACAGATGATCCGTCGAGTGCGGTACGTTAAAAAGATACAGGTTTATAGTTGGTTACCGCTTAGACAAAGACTAGGGGACACCACCCAAGAAAAACGCATAACCGACTTTTACAGCTTAAAAACGCATTTAACAGCCAATATCAACTGGGAACGGCAAAACTATAACGCCGCCCTTTGTCACACTTTAGAGAGCGCAGGCTTTAACGTGACGTATCAGGAAGCTAAGGGCAATATGCGCGACGCTATCGCAGGGTATCAGGTAATCAATGAACAGCGCGCCTTCGACTTAAACTCAGCCCCAACGCTCACACAAGGAGAATATGAGGCGTTAAAGCGTACTGATGAACTAACCGCGCTTGAGATTAACGCATTAGACAAATTTGAGCTTAACGAACATTTAGCACAAGAGACTGGAATAACGCCCGATGATTTAAGGCTATGGGGAGAAGGACGAGGGCGCGAGTTGTTGGCTAGGCGTGCGGCGTGTAGGGGGATTGCCTTACAAGGAGTTGAGCACGCGACGGTATTATGTGAACTATACGGACGCATCTTCGAGGGCGTGGACATTAAAGGCTTAGACACTTTAGACCAAGCGACCGCGCAAACGATTGTTAAAAACGCGATCAGTGTAGGGCGTGTTGGTGTTCAATATGAATTATTACCTCAGTCTTACGCTAAAAAAAGCCGCTATCCTAAAAATGCGGTTAAGAGTGCGTGTGTGATATTGCGCCAGTGTGGGTTTGATATATTAGAAAAATCCCGTCCACAATCGCACCTTAGCTTAAGTAATAGGTGCGATAGTGGACACACCGCACGAACAAGACGCACGCATTTAGACCGCGCTTTGATAGATCAGCTTGATGAAACAATAGACCGTAAAGACTTTTACAATGAAGTTTTAGACATCCCCACAATTACGCACCCATTACCCGACAAAGTGACAAAGCGGCGTTTTGAGGAGCTTTTTACGGACGATGCCCCTATATCCGACGTTGATTTATCCGCGTTTGACTTCAAAGTAGTGAGATTACCGCTTGAGCCTCAACCTTGCGCCCCTGTCTTACCTCTTTTTGATATGGGGGCAATGTGTGGGTGATGTAAAAGCCGCGACGATATAAAGCCGATCAACTGCAACGACAAGGCGTTTATGCGTCAATTGTTGGCTATTGTAGGGATGAGATAATAAGAGATTCCGAAGTATAAAAAGGCGTGATACTGTTCAATAATTGGAGAGATACGCGCGCGCGCGCGTAGTTATCAATTCGCGCAAGTGTTGGAGCTGATGCAGCAATGTTCATTTTCTCAGTGTTGCGTAGTTACCAGGCGAGATAATACAGATTCTGCACCCCTATAAAAAAGAGTTGCCTCGCGCACGCGCGCGTACTGTGCAGAGAATCAATTTTCGACCACGATATGACCCGCAAAAAATCGAGACACTCCGACCCATTTTAAGGCTTAAAAAGTCATTCGATGCAGCAGCAAGGACTCGAACTAATGCGCCTAAGCCTTGCTAACATTGAGCTTGTAAAAAAGATAATCCCATTCTCTACCGTTTTCTCTACCATTTTTGACCCATAAAACGAAAGTCAAATTCGACCAGAGCCGAAGGTAGGGGGGGGATGATAACTTTAGGCAATCACTGGATGAGACCGCGCCCTCATCATTTTTTTACGGCCGCAAAATAGAGATTTTGGATTTGCTCAAACTCCCCGTAATCTCCCCGTAGTGATTCCGATAAAATCATAAAAAACTTAGGGTAAACTTGGGGTAATCTTGCTGTAATCTTGTTGTGTTTATGGGCTCAAAGTAGCAGATTATTTTTTCGCATAATATCTCTTATGACAAATAGACATAATTTGACCACTCAATAACACTAAAACGATTAGGGGAGGCGTGACAGTTTACCCGCTTTAATATGCTTATAAACCGTTGCCCTACTTATGCCCCATTGCTTCTGTATCTCTTGAATTGTAATAGCCATTCTTGCGCGTCTCAGTGAGTCTTAGCGATAGTCTAAGCGTGTATTTTTTGTGTATTTTTAGAATGTATCATGAGAAAAATATAAAACGACACTCAAAAGACTAAAAATAAAGGCGTGTACTATAACGCATATTGAAAATACGTTAACATCGAGGCTATACAGCACACAAATAACGTGTAGAAAGAGTGATGTAGTATTTGTAGGTAATTTCACCATCGACTACACAAAAGCTGCGTGTGTTAGTAAATATCAGTTAAGATAAGGGTGTTGCAGTAGTTAGGCACACTAAAGAAGAAACCTAGCGTTTTTAGGGCCAGGCTTCATTAATTCACCGCTGGAAAAGTTTTTCTCCCTTCCCCAAGTTTGGAAAACTCAACAGCATTTTTTTCGCAGTCCATCACGCACACGAGGCACGAGATTTTTATAAGTTAAAAAGCAAAAAGGGCTTTTACGTTTTAACTGCTTATGATTCTAAACATAGTATTGACATAAGACAATATAAAACTGATTGACGTACTTATCAAATCCGCTCAGGTGCGTGATGTTCTTAGAGAGCATCACTATGACTCAAGATTCAAACCTCGCCGTAATCTCGCCCTTTGTCCATGTTGCCGAAGCGGTGACCATGACGAAATGCGCCCGTTCTACTCTTATCAAGTACAGCACTCTAGGCAAATTCCCGCCAATGGTTCGCTTGCTTGGCAATCGTATTGCCTTCATTCGTGCCGATGTTCAAAGCTGGATTGATTGTCGCGTGGCTTCAGCAATGGAGGCCGCAAATGATGAGTAATTCACATAATGAAAGACTAGAAGTTTTCAAAGCCATTTTAGATAAAGTGAATGGTATTAACGCCAAGACTCAGCGCGAACGCTTAAAACAAGCACTTATCAGGCTAGGCAATGTGACAACCTTTGAGGCGATGCGTTTTTTAGACATTTATTATTGTCCATCGAGAAAACAAGAGCTTATCGAGGAAGGTTTTGATATTGCCTTAACATGGCAACACGTCGAAACAGAATCAGGGGAAATACACAGAGTAGGGAACTACGTTTTGAAAGGCTTACCAGTGGGAGGAGTTAAATAATGACTTCAATACTGGATGAATTTAAGAGGAGGGAGGGCGACCAGTTGAGCGACTGGACAGCCCCTAGAACATCCGAAGCGAGCAAGACGATTATAACAGATTCCCTGTTTTCCTTCACCGTTTTAACTCATTATGGTTCTAAAAAGAACAAGCACGTTCTAGCGAAAGTTTGGACAACTGGGGAAGCAAAAACGCCACACATTAAAAAAGTGATCCCTAAAATCGTTCAAGCGGAAAACTTAAGTGAGTTACACGCACTCTTAACCGCACTATCCCCTCACTCAAATAGCGCAATAATACGAGGAGAATTAACAACGACGGGTGAATCGTTTTCAGCCGCGAATAAGCACGTTTATAGACGATGTTTGCCGAAAGATGGAATAGCCCCACACTTTAAGGACACGCCGCGCAAATGGGTGTGTTTTGATTGCGATAAGTTAATCACTCGCTTTGATATTCGCACTCAGGCAGAACAGGCCGTCGCCTTCTACGTTAAGCAATTACGGTTACCTGATAACGTCGGATATGTTTGGCAATTGTCAGGAAGCGCAGGAAAGCCGAACAGCGATCCGTTTCTCTTAAAGGCTCACGTTTGGATGTTTCTTGACGAGGCGAGAACCTCAAAGCAAGTAAAGGATTACTACAAAGAGCAAGACAGTGATTTAGTCGGGTTAGTTGATTTAGCCTTATTTAATCCCGTCCAATGGCACTATACAGCCGCACCGATTAACGCTTTAGCGGATTACACCGACCCTTGCCAACAACGTCTGGGCGTAGTCTTAGGCGATCCGATTCACGTTCCGATAGTTCAAAACGTGGATTTATCATTCATCAAAACGGCAAAGACTAAACGGGAACTATCCACAAAGACACAGAGGGCGATTAACGCCGCTAATGTGTCGGGGGCGTTCGCTACTACCTTTCAAAAAACAGTCGCCTTAAACGCGCTTGAGCGAGGCGCAAAAGAGCTAAGGAACACAAGCGAGGGCGCAAGACATAACACGCTTAATCGAATCTTGTATTACTTATATGGTTACGTTTACTCAGGCGCGCTTGATGAAGGCGTGATGATCCAACAGCTCAAAGAGGCTGCACTATCCACAGGGATCACTTACGAGCGATTTAGAGAAAACGTCGAGGGGAAAAAATCTAATTACGCCCCGTTAGACCAATCGTTATTAAGTGATTTTGAAGATATTGAAGAACTGATACCTCAGTCAAATAAACCCTTAGTTATTGACCCTAAATCTATTTGGGCAGCACTGGGGGGATTAAACGAACATCCTAAAAAATTAGATGATTGTCTAACTTCGATTCAAGAAATTAACGATCCTTTAGAGATTGTAAAGCTAACCGCTTACACGGTGAATTTAGTCGCCAATAACGCGCCCTTTCGATATTCCTTTGATGATTCAATAGCACAGTTGAAGGATATTCTAGGGGATAAAATTCACCCTTTGACATTCGCCGCTTGTATCGAGTGGGGAAGGCAAACAGGCGCATATATCAAAGCGCGAGCCGCAAAAGGGATTGTGATTAGCGAGGAAGTAAAAGCGCGCCATATTCATCAAACGATAGATAAAGTCGCCAATGCTATCCCTTTGAATGAAGCAAGGGTGATGGTTGTTCGTGTCGCAATGGGGGAAGGAAAAACAGCCATTCTAGGGCGTGGATTACGCGATTTAGCACAGAAGGAAAACAAGCGTTTTGCAGCACTCACGCACAGAAGCGCATTAGTTGACGAGATGTGTAGAGTTTTAGACCTTACGCATTATCAGAACGTGGGGGAGTTGTTGGGGGATAGTCGGGTAGATAAAAAGAAAATTTATAGTTTTTTTGGTTCGTGCCTTCATTCTATAGCATCGCCTTTTATCCGTACTGTTTACGAAAAATGCGATGTTTTGTTCATTGATGAGGCCGCGCAGAAGTTACGCGCTTTAGTGGGGATTTATAATAAAGAGACTTCGACCGCTAGAGATTCAACTGCCCAAGATGTTTATGATTTATTAGTTAAAGCGATTAGAACAGCCCCTAAAGTTGTCTTGTGTGATGCAGGTGCAAACGATGAGTTAATCGAGTGGCTAGAGTCAATTTTAGGTACTGAAAAAATCAATATCGTAGAGACTAGCAAAAAGTCGGGTGATGGTATTGACGTAACTTTTAACTTTGCAAACCAACAATTACAAGGTGAATCAGCCGCAATAGAAGCAATCAAAGCGCGATTAGCACAGGGTAAAAGGGTTTGGATCAGTGTCGGTACGGTCAAAGCAGGACGCTTAATAGAAAGCAAATTAAAAAGTTTGGGGCGTGGAAAATTTATCCATTCAAAAACGCCAACGGCACAAAAAAGGGAGTTTTTAAGTGATGTTGATAGGGAGTCGCTTAAATATGATTACGTTATAGCGACCCCTGTTATCAGTTGCGGTACGTCGGTAACACATAGGGATGGACACCATTTTGATGATGTTTTTTATATTGGTGATGGTTCGAGCGTAGTACCTCAAGACGTTTTACAGATGATCCGTCGAGTGCGGTACGTTAAAAAGATACAGGTTTATAGTTGGTTACCGCTTAGACAAAGACTAGGGGACACCACCCAAGAAAAACGCATAACCGACTTTTACAGCTTAAAAACGCATTTAACAGCCAATATCAACTGGGAACGGCAAAACTATAACGCCGCCCTTTGTCACACTTTAGAGAGCGCAGGCTTTAACGTGACGTATCAGGAAGCTAAGGGCAATATGCGCGACGCTATCGCAGGGTATCAGGTAATCAATGAACAGCGCGCCTTCGACTTAAACTCAGCCCCAACGCTCACACAAGGAGAATATGAGGCGTTAAAGCGTACTGATGAACTAACCGCGCTTGAGATTAACGCATTAGACAAATTTGAGCTTAACGAACATTTAGCACAAGAGACTGGAATAACGCCCGATGATTTAAGGCTATGGGGAGAAGGACGAGGGCGCGAATTGTTGGCAAGGCGTGCAGCGTGTCGAGGGATTGTCTTGCAAGGCGTAGAGCATAGCCCCGTGTTATGCGACCTATACGGGCAGATATTCGAGGGCGTGGACATCGAGAACTTAGCGACCTTAGACCAAGCGACAGCTCAAACGATTGTACAGAACGCGATAAGTGTAGGACGTGTAGGCGTTCAATATGAGTTATTGCCCCAGTCTTACGCACGAAAGAACAGGCAGCCTAAGAGCGCGATGAAAAGCGCGCTTGTGATTTTGCAGCAATGTGGTTATGAGAAAGACTCAATAATCCGTCCACAATCGCCAAATGACTTAAGTAATAGTGGCGATTGTGGACAGACTTCACGCGACCGCCTCACGCTTTTAGACCGTACTTTAATCGAGCAGCTTGACGCAGTAATAGAACGCTTAAACTTTAGAGAGGATATTCTGGACGAGCCAACAATCACACGACCATTGCCCGATAAAGTCACAAAAAGAGAGTTTTTAACGACACAAAGCCAAGAAGACCCGATTTTTTTTGACGATGATTTAAGCGCGTTCGAGAATGACCCGTTTTTTACCCCAGTCAAAACAAGCCAACAGATAACCGCGCTTGACCCCTTACGCTATTCGAGCATGGTTAAATGTGTGGATTGTGGCTTTTTTGACGAGAAAGGCGTTGATTGCCTTGTTCATGGTGAGATTGCCTTACCTGATGCTTTGCGCGCTTGTGATGCGTTTAGCGTAAAAGAGCAATGCGCCTAAGTTTAGATAATCCGTCCACAATCGCCAAATGACTTAAGTAATAGTGGCGATTGTGGACAGACTTGTCTCCGTTTTGAACAGGAGCAAGATGCGACGCAATAAAGGCGCATAACTAGAACCTTAGTCATTTTGCTGCGCCTATGGTTTTTGTTTTAGCGATAGGATAATAAGAGATTCCGAAGTATAAAAGGCGTGGTACTGTTCAAAAGCGGATAGATACGCGTGCGCGCGTACTGGGTAGATTTTGCTTTTTATAGCTTGTACAAAATGTTCATTTTCTCAGTGTTGCGTAGTTATCGAGATTCCGCAGATTTCGCAGCCGCTATTAAAAGGAGTTGCCGCGCGTGCGCGCGCGTAGTTAAACAGAATCCGTTGCCAGCACGGATTTAAGCACTAAATCTCGCGTGCGCGTGCGTAGTTACCAGGCGAGATAATACGGATTTTACGGACGCTATAAAAAGCCCTGTTCATAATCGACCGTTTATGAACGCACCTGTTCAATAGTTTTTTAAGTGTTCACAATATAGACTTTTTAGTTTTGGCCATGTTCAAAATAATTTTAACTTTATGAACAGCTTTATGGTTATTTTCAAGGCATAGGCGTTTTATTTATTAAAATAACTTGCCCCATTCTAGCCCCAGCAGGTTGCACTATATGACACCTAAACAAGAGTTATTTGCTCAAGCATACCTTGAGACTAGCAACGCC
>ERZ724517.2143-NODE-2143-length-10547-cov-3.675467_pt1 | contig 10547 bp, 10 predicted proteins | sample MGYA00376050_ERZ724517 | MGnify/ENA primary metagenome ERZ724517 (study PRJEB28724, sample SAMN07190886) | activated sludge metagenome | isolation source: activated sludge of sewage treatment plant in Hong Hong | place: USA: Christiansburg, Virginia | collected... | reverse complement strand
TTGTGTTCTTCAAAGAGACCCCGCTGCGGGGGACCGGGAAGTTTGGAGAGCTGGTCGCGGGACGATCGGTGGCAATCGATCCAAAGCATGTCCCGATGGGCGCGCTGCTGCTGTTGCGAACGCAGGTAGCGGCGCAGACCGAAGATCCAGCGATCACCTCGAAGCGCATCGCTCGACTGGTGCTGGCACAAGACACCGGTTCAGCGATCGTCGGCCCCGGTCGCGTTGACCTCTTCGTCGGGAGTGGCGAGGAAGCTCGCGTCGCCGCAGCCCGCACCAACTATCCAGGAGAGCTGTTCCTGCTACTGCCAAAAGGCCGGGTTCGCTAAAAACCCTGGCGCAGACTTTGGTAGTCGTACGAGAAGAGGCTATCTTCGTCCATGTGAGGTGAGCGTGAGGCCGCAGGAGTTCGAACAAGCAGTTTTGGAACTAGCGATGACGACGAGGGTGCCGCTGACCCGCGCCAACATCGTCTTTTACAGCGGCAGCCAGACGAGCAAAGCCGACAAGTGGCTCGATGAAATGGTGCGAGACGGGCTGGTCGAGTTCGATACCGACGACGATGGCGAGCTGCTCTACAAGGTCTGTGGGACCAAAAGGCCGGTTGCGGGGGCGAAAGACCTGACCCGATGTACCGCGTGCAGACGGGCGACAGCGACGGGGGCACGCTGCAGTCGCTGCGGGCAACTGCTCGACTCGCACCTGCGTGCGCTCAAGGATGAGGTCGAGAGTAAGCTGATGGGAACTGCGCTGCGGAAGCTACCGCAAGCGGCGCTGCTCTCGGCGGGAAGCACGGATGGCCCCAAAAACGTAGCTCTCGGTGGCGCACTCGGGCTGCTCGGACCGATCGGCTGGTTCTACGCCGCTCCGATGGGCGAGGCCATCATGGGTTCGGTCGCATTTCTGCTGATGTTTGCGCTGAGCAAGTGGCTGGTGATTGGGCTATCTGGACTTTTGCTGCCGCTGTCGGCCCTCATCGGCGCGCTCTATACGTATAAGTACAATCGCACCGGTCGACGCAGCGGACTGCTTGGCGACGATCCCGAGCAGCGCTGATGCCCAGCGTCGTCATCCGAGCCCTGGATCGCTCCGATTTACCAGCGGCCCAAGCACTGCTGTCTGCGGCGCTACCTTACGATCGCAGCGAGGTGGTGACGGGGGAAAAGCTACTGGCCTCGAACTATCGACGAGATCGATTTAGTGTCGGTGCATTCTCTCCGGGGGGCGAGCTGCTCGGCGTGCTGGCGCAGGCGGGACGATGGATCAAATTGCTGGCCGTTCTACCATCAGCTCAGCGACAAGGCATTGGTTCCGCCTTGCTGCTCGAGGCCCAAAAGCACATCTCGCAGACGACGGGAGCGGTGCCCAAGCTACGGGTGGGAGATCATCCAGGGAACTATCTGGCCCCCGGTGTCGATGAGAGGTATCTAGCGGGACACGCTTTCTTCCGGGCCCGAGGATTTGGCGAAGCCGCTCGACTGCTCAACCTGCGCGCACCGGTGCATGAAAATCCCCTGGTCACCCCGGAACGAATGGCCTTGCTCTGTAAAGCAGCGATGGCGGCTGGCTATACCATCCGACGCGCGACGGCGACCGATGTGGAACCGCTGCTCAACATGATCACCGGCTCGTTTGCACCGGTGTGGTCCTTCGAGGTTGCCCGTGCCCTGGGACCACCATTCGGAGGAGAAGCGGCCGAGTATGCCGATGCGCTGCCCGAAGGCCCGGCGGTGCATGTTGCTCTCGACGGAACAGGCGAAGTGGTCGCCTTTGCGGCGCACGACGGCAACAACCGTGGACTCGGCTGGTTCGGTCCGATGGGAACGCTCGACAAACACCGAGGACATGGCCTCGGCGAGGCACTTCTGCTCGGTTGTTTACTCGACGTTGTCGATCGTCCCGACGGCGGTGTCATCGCTTGGGTCGGCCCGGTGGGATTCTATTCACGAGCCTGCGGCGCGGTCCCCGACCGGCGCTTTGTGGTCTTCGAGGAGCTGTAATGCAAGGGATCTTTGCAACACCACTGCGTGCGATGGTGCTGTGTGCGGGGATGGGCAGTCGACTCGGAGGTATCTCCGACGAGTTACCCAAACCGCTGCTCCCGGTCTGCAATCATCCACTGCTCACGTATGCGCTGGCACTGTGCCGAGGCTATGGCATGCGCGAGGTCGCCATCAACCTGCACCACCTGGGGCACCTCATCACCAACACCATCGGGAACGGCGCGAGCCTCGGCATGGATATACACTACTCGTCGGAACCCACGCTGCTCGGTACGGGCGGTGGTGTTCGCAAGATGGCGGAGTTTCTAACGCACGACTTTCGCGAGCCGTGCGTCGTCATCAACGGCAAGCTGGTCATCGATGTCGATCTCGAAGCGGTGCTCGCCCTGCATCGTGTCACCGGTGCCGCCGCCACGATGGTTCTGCGCGAAACCCCCGATGCCGATGAATGGGGCGCTGTCGAGGTCGACGCCGACGGACGGGTTCACAGCATCCTTGGCCAAAAATCGCCTGCTGCTGTTGCCAAACCGCCTCTTACTCGCTGCATGTTCACGGGCGTCCACATCATCGAGCCGCACCTGCTGCTGCGTCTGCCAACCAACGAGTCGTCCTGCATCGTTCGTCAAGGCTACGTGCCGTCCCTCCGAGCGGGTGAGGTGCTCTCTGGCTACATCATCCCCGGCTATTTCCATGAGCACTCGACGCCAGAGCGCTTCCTGCAAGGCAACCTCAACGTACTGCGGGGCAAGGCGCGACTGCCCTACCCGCCCGGTCCCCTCATCGGGATCAGTCCACGGGCACAGATCGCATCGTCTGCCACGATCCTATCGCCGGTTTGTATCGCGGCAGGCGCGGTGGTATCCGAAGGTGCGGTGGTGGGCCCCGAAGTTGTGCTCGGTGATGGTGCCCGCGTCGAGCGAGGCGTGGAGCTAAGCCGAAGCGTCGTGTTCGCCGGCAGTGAGGTGCGAAGCTCGACTCGCAGCGCGGTGATCACCCCCCAGACGACTTATCCGCTGGTTCTTCCCGACGAAGAATCCTAAGGTCCAGAGTCTTGTTGCGGTACGAGCCGTACAATGGAATCCACAGGATCACGACCCATGAGCGAAAAACCCGCCCAGCTAACCGCCAGACCACCCATGCAAAGCGGTGGCGCGACGACCCCTGCTCTGTCCGCGAGAGAACGAGCCGAGCGAGAGATTGCCCAGATCGACCAACAGATGGATCTCATCATGAACAAGCCCGATAGCCAGGCCGCCCTTGTGAATCCAGCCCAAAACGCGCTGCAACCTCCCGATGGCAGAACCGTCACCCCGGGAGTTTCCGCAGGTGCCGATCCAGCCGGCATGACCCAGATGGTGATGAACTTCGTCATCCCCGGCTCAGGGACGATCATGAGAGGCATCTACGGCACCGGCTTTGTCCAGCTCGGGATGGCGGTCGCAGCGCTTCCGACACTACTGCTGGTCAAGTGGTGGCTGGGCATCCTGATCGGGCTCTTCGCCTGGATCTGGTCCGCCGCCACCGGCATCAAGCTCTACAGTCAGTCCGCCTCACGCTATCGCTAGACGGCCGCTACTGAACCTGCATGGGACGAAACACATGCAGGTAGAGGTTGCTCTTGTCCGTTGCGTCGTAAGGCGTGTTGCTCGCTGCTACGATGTCGAGACTCTGGTTCGCATCCGTCCCCGTCAGCCAACCCACCGCCAGCGCGCCGATTTTCGTCCCGGCTTGCTTACCATCCAGCGTGCTCTGCCACACCGCTCCAAGGCTGCCAAACAGGTTCTGATACACCGTCACCGTCAGCCCTCGGGCCACTACCACATCCGCTTTTCCATCGCTATCAAGGTCTCCCACCGCCATCGCAGACACCGGCATCGTTCCGATTCCGCTCAATGAGCGACTATCATCCGCACTCTCGATGAATCCGCTCCCAGTGCCTAGGAACGCTCTCACTTCCGCTCCTGTTCCATCCTGCCACACTCCCACGAGGTCAGGCTTCTGGTCGCCGTTCACATCCCCAAACGCCATCGCATAGAACGGCTTGGTCACACTACTCGCGATTCCCTGCCACTGAAGCACCCCGCTCAGGCTCGCGCAGAACAGCTTTCCATCCTTGTCCGCATAGGCCGCCCAGTTCCCATCCGACGATACGGCCAGTGCCTTCGTCTCCTGCGGCAGGGAAGACATCGGTAACGCCTTACAGTCAGATGGTGAAGATGCTATCAGAGCACATTGGGACAGAACCTGTGCCGCCATCGGTCGCGCCAGCAACACCTGCTCCGCCCCCAGTCCCACCTTCACCTCAGTCCCAAAGACCGAGCCAAACAGCCCAGGCAATGCAACGTCCAATAGTTCGGATGCCGTCCACTGAAACCGCCGGAGCTTCTGCTTGGGCTGATCACTCCCATCCCATCCACCTGCAAATACAGCGATTTCGTTAGCCACAAAACCTAACTGACTCGCTTCAGGATATTGGTATCGGGTCTGTCCCCGCTGTTCCAACACCGTCGGGGATGCATAGCTTATCGTCCGCTTGATCACTGTCACCTGCGGAGCCGACTCTCCACTTGCCGCCGGCACTTCGCTCGTTCCGGGCTTTCCCACACGCAGCTCATATCGACCCAACGGTGCAAACGCCGGATTTGTCTTGCCCACTGTAAGCTCGAACACCCCGCCTCCGTCCGTATGTTCCTCCACGTACTGCGCATTCCCGACGTTGCTTCCATTGCCCGGCGACTTCGGCTCCATCAGCCACACTGGATACGACGACTGCTTCTGTTCCGGGTATCGCTTGGTGATCCGCAGTCTCAGCTTGGTGCTCTGCTCTTGGGGAATGAGCAGAAGAGCTGCACTATGTCGCGACGGCGTGCTCTCCAAGATTTCGACCTCGGGCACACACGATGGATCGCTCGATGGACAGACAGAGACAGGGTCTTCGCCACAGCCCACATTCGCAAATGGCACGACGAACAAAGCCAGTGTCACAACGCTTCGCATCACTTGCCGACTGAACATTTTGCAGCTCCATCCTTCGCTGTAGAGAGTCCTAACAGCACACCGCCGCCCACGCCTCCGAGGCCCCCCAGCAGAAATGCTGCGGCAGCCTTGCGCAGCGTGCTCCGCCGACAAGCCGATTGCCCGCCATCAAACAAACACGTCGTCGAATCCACCGGATCGCCATCCTGCCCAGCCAACACGCCACCGGTAATCAGACCTGCGGCACCGATTCCAAGTAGCGTGACGCCAACGATGCGGAAGCCGAGCTGTTTGGTGGTGAGCGCACAAACCGGAGGAGGATTCCCTGGGAGCGAACTCCCACTTGGCGCAGAAGGGTTCGGTAGCTCGGTTGGCAGCACTTGCAGCGACGCGGTTCGCGGCAGTGGCTTGAGTGCGGGACAGTCCGCGAGATTCGCCATCAGCACCGGCGGATTCGCGCTATCAAACAACATCCCAATGTTCATCGCCACGTGTTGCGCCAGGTTGCTCCGGCAGCTTTCCTTGGGACAATAGAAACGCAGATGCCGAGGCTCTCCGCTGCCTTGTAACGTCAGCGAAACCGCTTCCACCCCGTCCGCGTTTCGCGCCGCACTCGACAACTCGATCTCAAGCTGCGGCTGGAGCGAAAAACTGGCGTCCCCCCCCTTGCTCCTTCCTTCCACAAACACACTCGGCACGCCAAGCTGGAGTAGCGAGCGCCGCATCGCAAACTGAAACGATGGAATCGCTACCTTGACATTGCCCTTCGTGCGGATCACCAAGGACACCCCTTGAGCCAAGGCACTGCGCACCGGCTCGCTCGGAGCCATCCGGCTCTCCGGAGGAATCACCCTTGGACACGACTCCGGTGCCGCCTGCGGTGCCTGCTCGACAAGCAACGCCATGTGATGAGCCATCGCTTCGCCCACATCACACCCCGTACAAGAAAAACGTCGCTCCAGAAAGCGCCCATTGTCGAAGTCAAGCCACCACAGGACACCGCGTCGCTCCACCGGCTGCTGTGTGCTGTCAGCAAGGACGCCCGCAACCAAACGACCGCTGCTCACACCGAGTGAAGCCGCAACCCGCTGAAGACAAACGATGTCCGAACAGGACTCCCTTGTCGTCGACAAAAGTCGAATCTGTTCACCCATCTGCCCCAAGCGCTGTTGGATCTGCGCCGTGACGTCGGAGTCAGGCAGTCCCCCTTGCGAAATCGGGAGGAGCTGCAGCGGTGCAGGCGAGTCAGCGCGCAACGAAGCCGGAAACCACGCAGGCAACACCAGCGATGCAAGCAATATCAGAAGCGGCCTCGACATCATGACCTCAGAGTAACAGCTACTGAAACGAACGGTCCTTCTTGTTCGCCACCTTGGTCTTCCCTGTAGGAATCAACGCGGACAGCGTTCGATGTAGCTGAGCAATTCCGTTTACCACCTCACCCCGACGACGAACCAGCGAACCTACGACCGCCATCCGCACCACGTTATCGCCATCGAGCAGTAGCGTAACCGGAAGCGATAAGGACCGCTCACTAGGAGTCTCTGCGCGCCCCTGCGACACCCCCTGCTGAGGCAACGCGGCGAGCAGTGCCGACGCCAGCTTGTTCTCAGTATCACGAAACAGGAGCCCGGCTGGCATCCCAGCATGATGAGCTGCCATAAAGTCCTTCATCGCCCCTCCCGTGCTCTGGGAGTCCGCGACAAACAGGAACTGCACGTCTCCTTTATAGTCTGCACGCAGTTGGAGATCCATCTGTTTGAGGATTGGAAACTCCTCTTGGCATGGCACGCAGTACGTCCCCCATAAGTGCAAAATGCGCACCTTGGCCGTTGGTAGCACGCCTTCATTCCCCAACGGAGCGCGCCATTCCTGCGTCGGAGAATCCCAGACCGACAGCGAAGGAATCCTCACCATCTGGTTGAGCAAGTACGTCTCATCCTTGCTGGGAGGAGTCGCACCATCAGCCAGCACCGCAGAGGGCACAGCAGCGAGCAGTAGACACAAGAGCATCGATCTGAGCGTCATCAGCAATCCACCTTAAACACAAACGTCACAACCTGCGGATCTTTGGACTTCGGCTCCCCCGGAGTCACCTTGTCTTGCGGAATCCGACGGGCATAGGATTCGAGTAACTGCGACTTTTGATCGCAGGTCACCAGGAACGGACCGACCATCCCGGTCGTTGGTGCCAAATTCAGCTCTTGCCGAATGTACTTCACCAACTTGGAGGCCTGCTTTTCTGGCAATAACACCGCTTCGCTGCCGGTCATGTTGACCTGCACGGTCAGCACCAGAAGTCGAGATATCGGACTCAACTGGTCAGGATGTAGCAACTCCCGAAGCTGTGACACCCGTGCATTGGCCATTTCGCTGGCCGCCTGTTCCGGACGGAGCCGGACGAGGACATGCTTCTGATCGATCATGAACAGCAGCACGCGCTCCAGATTTTTCTGCGGACACTGTCCCGATTCACACTTGGCCGCATCGGCCATAAAGTCGGCGACCTGCGGGTTGGTACAGCGCATGCCTCGCCACAGACGACGATTGTCATCCTTTAGATCGCGAATCTCATGCCGCAGTCCAACGAGGGCTTGGTCTAGCGCTGCCAGTCGCGGATCAGGTGCGCAACTGCACAGATAAGATGCGCACCAAATCCCTATTATCTGGCGCAGGGTTCCAGTTAGTCTCCACACTTAAGCACCACCTCATCTGGCAGCGGAGTGTTTTGCTTATACAGAAATCCAGTCAGTTCTTGGGAAAACAAGCGCAGCCGTTCACTTGGAGCCGTCCCGGGCGGAAGCAGCATCTGCTGACCGACGCGCTGAAGTGTCAGCTTCTTACCCCGACAGATCCGAATCTCGGCGGTACGAGCAGCAGCAACCACGCCAACAAGAATCGCAGGCGATGGCGTTGGACCCACACAGAACTTGGTGATGTTCACTTTTTCGCAACCAGCCGACTTCACTCGATTTGAGACCGGTAGCGGCTGATTCGTAGCGTCCGACTTTGAAACCGCCAGTTTGGGGGTCTCGTATTTTTTCGTCGCGCCTTTGGGCGTCTCACCTTCTGGAACAATCACCACAGTTGGAGGGACCAAAGAACTCGCCGGTCCCGAAGCTGCCGGTGCCACGATTGCAACGGTTTCGACTGTCGGAGCGGTCACCACAGATGCCGCAGAGGGGCGCGCAGCCCGATGACCGCGCACCCACCACAGAACCACCAAGGCAGGAACTATCACGGCGGCTACGATGCCTACCAAACGGAGCGGTCCAGAACCTCGCCCAATCGCTCGCGCCGGGAGTGCCGATTCACTGGCCGCACCACTCATCGTAGAGGCAGAGGCTTGAGGCGTCACCGGATTCCCCGCTCCGCTCTGACTGCTCGGTGCGACAGCAGGAATCAGCCCACGACCACCAGTACGGGCCACGATTGTGGAAGGTGCCCGTAGATCGACCTCGGTTTCGCCCTCCAACTCGACCTCAAGCCGCGATAACTCTGCCGCGACATCAAACATCGATGGACGGGCTGCCGCGTCGACCGCTAGCATCCGCGTCACCAAGTCCGCGAGTGTCGGTGGAGTCGTTGGTGCCACCTGGGCAATCGGCTCGATCGTCTGGTTCGTGATGTAATGGGCAATCAGCTCATATTCATTCCCAGCGCGAATCGGTGGACGAGACGACAGCAGATGATACAGCAGCGCTCCGAGCGAAAACACGTCAGCCCGATCATCCACCTGCGAGGTATTGCGAAGCTGCTCCGGTGAGATGTACCACAGCGTTCCCATCACCGCGCCGATTTGCGTCTGCGCGGCCGAACCGGCTGCAAACCCAGTCAACTTGGCGATTCCGAAGTCGAGTAGCTTCACCCGCTCACCACGCAGGGATTCGGAATCCCGAGCCAGCATGATGTTGTCGGGCTTGAGATCGCGATGAACGACTCCCTTGGCATGAGCCGCAGCGACGGCAATGGCCACTTCTTTAGCAATCCAAACCGATTCGAGCGGCGACATCTGGCCACCGCGAGCAACCAAGCGCTGCGTCAGCGTTTCGCCTTCGATAAACTCCATCACCAGATAAGTAGTACCGTCGGGAAGTAAGCCCAGATCATAGATCTCAACGATACCGGGATGGTCGATGCTATTGACCGCGACCGCTTCGTTCAAAAAACGCTGCGAATACTCACCGTCACTGGCCAAGTTGGAGTGCAGGATCTTGATTGCAGCCCGTCGCCCAATCGTTTGATGGAGGGCCTCGAAGACCATCCCCATCCCTCCTTTCCCGAGGAGCCGGACAATCCGGTATGGGCCGATAGCTTCCCGATCCATGCACGCAGCCTAGCCGAGCCCCCAACACTCAGCAAGGCCCATCGCAGCCCGCGACGAGCGAATGTAATGCATCGCGAACGGGCAACAGACTCACCGATACTACTCTTGGCATGGCACAGCGCCACTCCGCTTGAAGGACCATCCAAGCAACGCGGCACCGCTCAACATACCAATTCCGCTGACGACAAACGTACCAATCGCTGCTGGTTTGGTGTTCTGGCGGCAAACAGAAGTAGGGTCGTTGGCTGCACAATCCGTCGGATCACTGGAATCGACTGCCTGCGGAAGCAACAAACCTCCCGTGGTCAATCCCACGGCACCAAGGCCAAGGAGTGTGATTCCTGCAATGCGCACATCCAGCCTTCTGCCGGAAGATACCGGACATGGTCGCATCCGTTCCGGCTCCACCGGCAACGTGAAGTTGGATTCGCGGAGTGGTGCCGTCGACTCTGTCAGTTCCGGACGTAGCAGAAGTTCTTGCAGTTCGCGGCTCAGTAGCTCGCGGCTGGGATCACCGGAGGACAGCTTGGCCAAGAAATTGGTGTACAGAAAAACGGCTTGATCGGTCTTTCTCTGCGCGAGCAGCGACTCGGATAACGGGCTCAGCAAGTGGCCGTCTTGGGTGAGCGCAAGGGCTCGTTCGAGCTCCGACTGGGCCTCCGTATGTTGAAGCTGCGCGCTATGCTTTTGTGCCGAACTGAACAGCTTGCGACAAATCGGATGTTGCTCGCACAGCTCTGCCGCCTGGATTGGATGGGCGACGAACACCAGTGCGACAGCCGCCGAGCCGGAAACACGATTCACCCAGTGCCGCCACCGCCATCCCAGGAAACCGAGCATGGCCGTTTCATAGCATGAATTGCGCGAACGGACTCGCAATCGCTTGCGCTGTGCTATGGTCCGCTCGCTTGCGCGGAACCAAAACGCGGAAAGCACGGAGAGACATGGCGAAGATACGTCAGAAGTTCGCTCGTTTCATCGGCGCGTGCGCCCTTGTGCTGTGTGGCGAAGGCTGTTCCTTTCTGGTGAACCTGGAAGTCAAGCCATCCGACTGCATCAACCCGCCAGCGGGCGACTGCACCGGCGGAATCAACGAGTCGCGAATCCTGGAGGTCAAACTCTACCAACTCAAGGAAGCGGTCGATCCCTGCAAACTCGACATCGGGCTTATCGCACAGGGCAAAGAACAGGAAGTCCTCAAGGGTGTGGTCGTGGAAACGGCGAACAAAGAGCTGCGCCAG
>ERZ724517.2134-NODE-2134-length-10581-cov-3.965799_pt1 | contig 10581 bp, 10 predicted proteins | sample MGYA00376050_ERZ724517 | MGnify/ENA primary metagenome ERZ724517 (study PRJEB28724, sample SAMN07190886) | activated sludge metagenome | isolation source: activated sludge of sewage treatment plant in Hong Hong | place: USA: Christiansburg, Virginia | collected... | reverse complement strand
CGGATGATGAGGGTGCTGGCCTGCGAACCGGTGTTGCCGCCGCTGCTGATGATGAGCGGGATGAAGAGCGCAAGCACCACGGCCTTCTCGATCTGGCCTTCGAAGAAGCCCATGGCCGTGGCCGTGAAGCTCTCGCCGATGAAGAGCACGATGAGCCAGCCTGCCCGTTTCTTCACCATCTCCCACAAGCTGCTGTTGGAGTACGAGTAGTCCAGCGCTTCCATACCGGCCATGCGCTGCACGTCCTCGGTCTCTTCCTCCCGGATCACGTCCACCACGTCATCGATGGTGATGCGACCCAGCAGGCGACCGCGCGCATCGACGACCGGAAGTACGGTGAGGTTGTACTTCTCCATCATGCGCGACACTTCCTCCTTGTCGGTGTCGGCCCGCACGGTGATGGCGTCGGGGTCGTACACGTCCTTCACCGGTGTGCGCAGGCTGCGGATCACGAGCTCCTTCAAGGGAATGGTGCCCACGAACTTGTCGTGGTCGTCCACCACGTTGATCACGTACACATGCTCGATGTCGTCGGCGTGTGCCCGCAGTTCGCGGACACAGTGGAGGAGCATGCTGCCGACGTTCACCTTCACCAGCTCCTTGGCCATGATGCCGCCGGCGGTGTTCTCGTCGTACGTCAGCAGGTCGGTGATGTCGCTGAGGTGCTCGGCGTCCTCGATGTTGGCGAGCACTTCCTCTTTGAGGTCCTCGGGCAGCTCGGCGATCACGTCGGCCGCATCGTCGGAATCGAGCTGTTCGATCAGCTCCTCGGCGATCTCCTTGCCGGTATAGTTCTCCAGCAGCGAATCGCGCAGGTCCTCGGGAAGCTCCACGAGCACTTCGGCCGCGAGCTCGGGCTCGAGCATCTCGTAGACATAGCGGGCCTCTTCCAGCTCGAGCTGGTCGATCACTTCCGCGATGTCCGCCGGGTGGAGGTCGCTCAGTTCGGACAGCAGGGCCTCGCCGCGGCGTTGGGCCACGTTCTCCTGGATGCGTTCCAGGCTGAACTTGCTGAGCTTGAATGCCATCGCGGTCGACCGTCCATGGGGTGCCGGGGAGTTTCCTATCCGGCGTTCACGCCGCGAAAGTAGGGCCTTTGGTCATGTGCCCATGGGGGCATGTGCGCATGTGCCCATGGGCTGCGCGTCGTCGCTCAGGAAGCCGCGTTCACCAAGGCCACGAAGTCCGCCACGGAAAGCTCTTCGGCACGTTGCTTCGCGAAAGGCATCGGCACACCCTTCTCCAGTCCGGGGAAGGTCTTCAGCGCGTTGGAAAGGGTCTTGCGGCGCTGGTTGAAGGCCATCTTCACCAGCTGGAAGAAGCGCTTCTCGTCGCAGCCCAGGTGTTCCACGTTGTTCCGTTTCAGGCGGATGACGGCGCTGCGGACCTTGGGCGGGGGGATGAAGGAGCCGGGTTCCACCACCATGATCTGCTCGATGGTGTACCAGGCCTGTGTGACCACGCTGGTGATGCCGTAGACCTTGTTGCCGGGCAGTGCGCGGATGCGGTCCGACACTTCCTTCTGGAACATGCCCACCACCTCGGTCGCTTGATCGCGGTGCTCCAGCACTTGGAAGATGATCTGCGTACTGATGTTGTAAGGGAAGTTGCCGATGATGGCGAACGGACCGTGGAAGTGCTTGCGCAGATCCAGACGCAGCACATCGCCTTCGATCAGGCGCAGTTCAGGATAGACCTCCCGCAAGTGGGCCGCCGCCTCGGGATCCAGTTCCACGCAGGTGAGGTCGATGTCCTCCCGGTGCATCAGGTGCTTGGTCAGCGCACCCGTACCTGGGCCGATCTCGATAACGTCCCGGTAACCGCCGTGGTGGGTGAGGGCTTCGCCAATGCGTTGCGCGATGCTGTCCTCCTTCAGGAAGTGTTGGCCGAAGTGCTTCTTGGGGCGGACGAAGGTCATGGAGTGAAGGCCATAAAGGGCGCGTCGTGGCTCTGATTTATCGAAGGAGGCTATTGCGTGCCCGGAGAAATGCTCGTCTGCTCGAATGGTTGTACTTGTATCTGGCCTGTTCAAGCAGTGAGCGTGACCGTTCTTCGACAACCAGGAAGTCAGTGAGGATATGCGAGCTATCCTTTTCAGCGGTGCATTTGGACCTGAACTTTCGTAGCGTGTGATCAAGTGATTTTTCGGTCGTGGACCATTGCTCTACAATAGGGTCGATCCGGTTTCGTATCAGGAAGTGGTTGGCCGTATCCTTGATGTATGTCCCCTCACATCGGCCTGAAACACAAGAGCACGTGAGGCATTCAAGACCGCTTTCATCAATGCTGATAAGCCGAACACGACGAACCGTTGTATCCGTGTCGCAGAATGCTCTTTCGCCGTAACGAGCAAGCTGAAAGGAGAGCAGGATGCTGGACAGAGTGTCTATATAGTCCGCCTCGGAGAACGTTAGAATGGACGGTGGGACGAACAGCTGATCGGTGATCATGAGTTCGCCGGTACTGTCCAAAAGGGAGTAAGTCGCACAAGCACCTTTCGCCTTCGTCAACTTCCAATCCAGGTCGCATTCCAAGGAACTCCAGAGACAGGAATGCAGGCGAATTGGGATAGGTGATGAATCACTCTGTCCGAAGGTACTGACGGCAAACAACCCGCAAGCGACCAATGCCAAAACGGTCTTCATGCCGTATGCAGCACTTCCAACAGCGTCCGGAACGCAGCAAACCGACCGCCGTAGTGCTTCTGCGTCTCGGCCTGCAGGCGCGGTGCGTGCTCGTCGCGGTAGCGCTCGTAGGTGGCCATGTCGGCGCACGTGTATTGCACCGCGTAGGTAACTCCACCTTCCTCTTCACCGAGCACGCGTACGATCCGGCTGTCGAGGAAAAGTCCGGTCGCCATCACATCGGGAATGTGCACCTGCTTCATCCACTCCAGCCATTCCTGGTGAACGGGCTCGTCGACGCTGAGGGTGACGTTGTAGATGATCATGGCGTCTCGCCGTTCAGGAATTTCTGTTCAGGCGTCTGCGGCCCGTCCATATCGCCGCGCAATCGCCGGAAGCGGTCGCGGGCCTCGGGCACGAAGATGCTGCCGCCCTGCTCGAACAGCAGGCGTTCATAGTACTGTTTCGCCTTCTCAGGATCCTTCAATTTCGTATCGTACAAGCGCCCCAGTTCAATGAGCGCATTGTCCATGAGGATGTCGTTCGGGTACTGCTCGGTGATCTTCACCAGCCACACGGCCGCGCTGTCGTACTGGTGCCGCGCGAAGGCGATGCGGAAGCGCTCCATGAACACCTCATCACTGATGCTGTGCATGGGGTAGGTGAGCGTGAGCGTGTCCAGTTCGGTCAGCGCCTCGTCGTAACGGTGCTGGAAGCTGAGGAGTTGGGCGTGCGCATACATGCTGAGCGGCACGCTGTTGCTGTCGGCCCCCAGGTTGTCGCTGATCAACAGGCTGAGCTCCATGGCATCGTTCGCGATGAGCTTGCTGGTGCTGGCTTTCAGCACATCGAGCTGGCCTTGGGCCCAGAGGAAGTCACCCGCGTAGAAGCTGACCTTGGCGTTGCGCAACCGCGCTTCGTGGCCGAGCATGTCCTGCTTGAAGTCGAGGTCGACCTGCGAGTAGAGCAATGAGGCTTCCCAGATGTTTGCATTGAGCACATGGATGTCGCCGAGGTCCAGCTTCATCTCGGCCTGCGATTTGGGGTCAGCGCCCGGTGTGGCGATGCCTTCCTCCAACAGCGTGATGGCCCCGGGCGCGTCGTTGAGGTAGTAGGCCTTCAGCCGGGCCAGGCCACGCACCAGTTCCAATGTGCCCCGGCTGCGCCCCAGTTCGCTGATGGTGACCTCGTACTTCTGCTGCAAGGCGATCAGCTCTTCACGCGCAGGTTCCGCTTGTGCAGTGAGCTGTCGGTCCAGGGTGTTCACCTCGCCGATGCGTGCGCGCAGGTAGTTGGGTCCTTCGCTGCCAAGCGTCACCACGTATTGATAGCACTTCACGGCGGTGCTCCAGTCCTCGTTGGTCACGGCCACCTCGGCCAGTTCCATCACGCGTTGGCCACCCTCGCCGAAGCGCTTGTCCATGGCCTTGCTCTGCACCAAGGCGCTGGTCAGGTCCTTCTGCTGGATGTACATCCAGATCAGCAGTTCCTGGTAGATGGTCTTCTGCGGGTCCTTCTGAATGTGGCGCAGCAGCTCGGTGCGGAGGGTCTCACTACGGCTGTCGACAACACTGAAATCGATGTAGCGCGCCAGTCCGTTCTGTACGGCCTGGATGTAGCTCTCGTTGGCGCCAAGCAGGTCGATGTACTGCTTCACCATCGCAGGCACATCACCCTTGGCTGCATAGATGGTGGCGATCTCGTAGTGGAAGTTGGTGCCGTCCTTCAGCCCGTTCTGCCCGCGCTCGTAGGCCTCCAGTGCGAGGTCCAGCTCGTTGTACTTGGAGAAAGCGTTGGCCAGGTTGCGCACGCTGGCCTGGTCGTACTTCATGCCCTTCAGTGCCTTCTGGAACTGTTGCGTCGCCTTGTCGTCGTCACCTTGTGCACGGTACACACTGCCAAGGTCCACGATGAAGCGCGGGTCGCCGTTCTGTCTGCGCAGCTGGTCCTTCGCGAGCTTCTCCGCGCTCTCGTAATCCTTCAGGCTCACCTGGCAACGGAAGAGCTGCTCGTAGTAGTAATCGTTGGGTTGACTGCGGTAAAGCTTGTCGTAGTAGAGCGCGGCCTTTTCGTATTCGCCGCGCTGGAAATACTGTGCGGCCAGCTGTTCATCCGTGCCACCTTGGGCCTGTGCGGCAACGGCCATCCACGCGCCGAACAGGGCGGTCAACAACGACCTCAGGGCGCGTGCGGTGATCATGGGGTGGGTGCGGGAGCTGCAAGAAGAGAATCCACGAGCTGGTGGTGTTCTTCCCAGTTCCGCTTGGCCGTACCAGCGCTGTTGAGCAGGACGCTGGTCTTGCGGGCGAGGTTCGATAGGAAGAGCTGTTCCTGTTGCACGTAGGTGGCTTCGGGACCTTCGGGAAGCAGACCACCACTGATGTCGTGCTTCAGGTTGAGGAGCTGCTTGCGGGTGTCGGCCAGGTCGCGAAGGGTCTCATCATACATGTTGCCTACGCGGCCGAGCGAACCGGTCATCGCGCGGAAGTAGTTGCCCACGGCCATGGCCTGTGCACGGTCCAGCGTGTCCTTCATCACGTTCTCCAAGCGGTCCTTCTGGGTGCGGAACGTTGAATCCATTTGCAGGTACACGGGAACTTCGATGGCGTTCACCAAGCGTTCAAGGCTGTCGACCTGGATAAGCATGCTGTCGATGGCGGTCACGTGTGCGGGGTCGTGCGGCTTCCCCTTGCAGGAGAAGAGCAGCGACATTCCGAGGAACGCGGCGATCAGAGCGAAAAGTGCGCCACGCATCAGGGTCGGATCATATCGAAGCCCGTGTAAGGACGCAGGGCGGTGGGGATGCGGATGCCTTCGGGGGTCTGGTTGTTCTCCAGGATCGCGGCCACGATCCGGGCCAAGGCCAGGGCGCTGCCGTTCAGCGTGTGAGGGAGGCGGGTGCGTTTGCCGTCGCGGAAACGCAGCTTCAGGCGGTTGCTCTGGAAGGTCTCGAAGCAACTGATGGAGCTCACTTCCAACCAGCGTTTCTGAGCTCCTGCGTACACCTCCATGTCGTAGGTGAGCGCACTGCTGAAGCCCATGTCGCCGCCGCAGAGCAGCAGTTGACGGTAGGGCAGTTCAAGTGCGCGCAGCAGTCCTTTCACATGCTCCACCATGTCCTCCAGGGCGGCGTAACTGTGGTCGGGGTGCTCCAGACGCACGATCTCCACCTTGTCGAACTGGTGCACACGGTTGAGGCCACGCACATGGGCGCCGTAGCTACCGGCCTCGCGGCGGAAACAGGGGGTGTATCCCACCATCTTCACCGGCAATTGTTCGGGGTCCAGGATCACATCCCGGTAGAGGTTGGTGATGGGTACTTCGGCCGTAGGGATCAGGTAGAGGTCGTCGGCGGTGGCATGGTACATCTGGCCCTCCTTGTCCGGCAGTTGGCCCGTGGCGAAGGCGCTGGCGGCGTTCACCATGTGGGGCGGGATGAACTCGCGGTAACCGGCCTCGGTGGCGCGGTCCAGGAAGAAGGAGATCAGCGCACGTTGCAGCTTGGCGCCGGGTCCGCTGTAGACAGGGAACCCAGCTCCTGTGACCTTCACGCCGAGGTCCATGTGGAGGAAGCCGTATTGCTCACCGAGCTCCCAGTGGGGCTTGGCGTCTGCGGGCAGGTCGGGCAGTGCACCCTCGTGCATCACGACGGTGTTCTCTTCCGGGGTCTTGCCCACTGGAACGCGGGCGTTGGGTGCGTTCGGGATGGTGCAGAGGTGGTCGTGCAGGCTCTTCTCCGTTCCCTCCAGCTGCTCCTTGAGGCTGGCGGCCGTGGCCTTCAGGTCCGCGGTGCGCGAACGGGCGGTCTCCGCTTCGGCCTTGTTCCCGGCCTTCATCAGCTCCCCGATGGAGCGGCTCAGTTCGTTCAGCTCGGCCAGCCGGGCGTCCAGGTCAACCTGGGTGCGACGGCGCAGTTCGTCCAGTTCAGCGGTACGGTCCAGTAGCGCCTTCACGTCGATGTTGCGCTTGGCGAGGCGTTGTTCCGCCTCTTCACGGTGTTCACGGATGAACGACAATTCCAGCATGGTCGGGGGAATGAGGCCTTGCCAAAGGCAGGCAGGCGCGAAGTTAAGGGAGGGCCGGGGGTGGGGATGGAATGAAAAAAGCCCCGATCGCTCGGGGCTTTTCGGTCAATGGGAGGTACGCTTAGGCGTTGGAGGCCTCAGCGGGTACGATGCTCACGTAGCTGCGCTCATCGCGCTTGCGCTGGAACTTCACCACGCCGTCCACGAGGGCGTACAGGGTGTGGTCCACACCGATGCCCACGTTCAGGCCGGGGTGGTGCTTGGTGCCGCGCTGACGAACGATGATGTTGCCGGCGATGGCCTTGCTGCCACCGTAGATCTTCACGCCGAGGCGCTTGGAGTGCGATTCGCGGCCGTTCTGGGTACTGCCTTCACCTTTCTTGTGTGCCATGGCTGGTCAGGTATTCGTGTTGATGCCGTAGCGGCGCTTACTTCTTGGTGTCCTTCTTGGGGGCCGCCTTTTTCGCGGGGGCGGCCTTCTTTGCAGGGGCTGCTTTCTTCGCGGGAGCAGCCTTCTTGGCGGGGGCGGCGGCCTTCGTGGCTGCCGTCTTCTTCACTTTGGGCTCGATCACCTTCGCGGCCTTGGGGGCGGGAGCGGTGCTCTTGCTGGCGTCGAACTTCTCGCCTTTGCCCAGGATCGCTTCGATCCAGAGCTCGGTGATGTACTGGCGGTGGCCGTTCAACTTCTGGTAGCCTTTGCGGCGCTTCTTCTTGAACACCAGGACCTTGTCGCCCTTGCCATGGTTCAACACCTTGGCGGCGATGCGGGCGCCCTCCAGTACGGGGGTGCCGACGCTCACGGTCTTGCCGTTGCTGATCAGCAGCACTTTGCCGATCTCAACGTGCTTGCCTGCCTCGGCTTCGAGGCGGTGCACCTTCAATTTCTGGGCGGCCTTCACCTTGAACTGCTGGCCGGCGATGTCAACGATGGCGTACATGATCTACTGAAAATGGGCTGCGAAAGTAGTGGTTATTCCCTTTCACACCAACATCAGGCTGTGAGAAAGGGGAAAATGCCTGGGGCTCAGGCTCCGAAGGTGCTTCGCCGGGGTCTTTCCCGCCGGACCACCTGAAGGTCCGATCTTGACACGAGTGTCTGAAACATCGTTGCGAGTGATGAGAGCGGACATGCGCTCACCACTCGCAACGCAATGCTCCAGGTACTTACAGCTTGAAAGCCTTCTGCACCACGGCCAGGGCGTTCAGTTCCTCCCAAGGGAAGAGCTTCACTTTGACGGTGGCTTTCTGACCGGCGTTGCTGAAGGTCTTCGTCACCACCTTGCTCTCACGCCCCATGTGCCCGTAGCTGGCGGTCTCGCTGTAGATGGGGGTGCGGAGCGCGAATCGCTGCTCGATGAAGTAGGGGCGCATGTCGAACTCCTTCAGTCCGCTGATGGTCTTCGCGATCTGGCCATCGGTCATTTTCACTTTGGCGGTTCCGTAGGTGTTCACGTAGAAACCTACCGGCTTGGCGACACCGATGGCGTAGGCCACCTGCACCAGTACCTCATCGCAAACGCCGGCGGCCACAAGGTGTTTGGCCACGTGACGGGCCGCGTAGGCGGCGCTGCGGTCCACTTTGCTAGGGTCCTTGCCGCTGAAGGCACCACCACCGTGCGCGCCTTTGCCGCCGTAGGTGTCCACAATGATCTTGCGGCCCGTGAGGCCGGTGTCGCCATGCGGCCCACCGATCACGAACTTGCCTGTGGGGTTGATATGGTAGGCGATGTCCTTGCCGAAGAGGGCTTGAACGCGCTTGGGCAGCTGCTTCTTCACGCGCGGGATCAGGATCTCAATGACATCCTGCTTGATCTTGGCCAGCATCTTCGGCTCCTTGTCGAAGTCGTCGTGCTGGGTGCTCACCACGATGGCGTCGATCCGGACGGGGGTGCCGTTGTCCGCGTATTCGATCGTCACCTGGCTTTTCGCATCCGGGCGCAGGTAAGGCATCTTGCTGTTCTTCTCACGGCGGATCACGGCCAGTTCACGCAACAGCATGTGGCTGATCTCCAACGGCAAGGGCATGTAATTGTCCGTGTCGCGGCATGCGTAGCCGAACATCATGCCTTGGTCACCGGCGCCTTGTTCCTCTGGCTTCTTACGCTCAACCCCCTGGTTGATGTCGGGGCTCTGTTCGTGGATGGCGCTCAGCACACCGCACGAGTGGGCCTCGAACATGTACTCGCTCTTGGTGTACCCGATCTTCTCGATCACGTCACGGGCGATCTGCTGGACATCGAGGTAAGCCTTGCTCTTCACTTCACCGGCCAACACCACCTGTCCGGTGGTCACCAGTGTTTCGCAGGCCACCTTGCTGCTCGGGTCGAATGCGAGGAAGTGGTCGATGAGCGCATCACTGATCTGGTCGGCGACCTTATCGGGGTGGCCTTCGCTGACGGATTCGGAGGTGAAGAGGTAGGGCATGGGTTCGGTTATGCGGCGGCAAAGGAAGCGGTTTGCAACGGAAGGGTCAACCGAGGCCGGTTCAACCCTTCGTCAACTCCTTGAACACCTCTTCCAGGCCGCGCTCGCTCTTCTGCAGGGCCAACACCTTCAATCCGTTGTCCACGGCGAACTGGAACACCGCGGGGCGAGCATCCTGGTCGGCGCGGCAGACGAGGCGCCAGGCATTCGCACCAGCGGCGTCGGCCTTCTCCACGCCCGGGATGCTCATGAGGAGCTTCGCGGCGACCGCCTTGTCGAACTCCACCTCCAGCGTTTCGCGTTGCTGGGTGGCGTGGCGTAGGGTGGCTGCGGTATCGTCGGCCACGATGCGCCCCCGGTCAATGATGATGACACGGTCGCAGATGGCCTCCACCTCCTGCATGATGTGGGTGCTCAGCAACACGGTCTTCTCGCGGCCGATGCGCTTGATCAGTCCGCGCACTTCTTCCAGTTGGTTGGGGTCGAGGCCGCTGGTGGGTTCGTCGAGGATCAGGACCTTGGGGTCGTGGATCATGGCCTGGGCCAGGCCCACGCGTTGGCGGTAACCGCGGCTCAGCTGGCCGATCTTCTTGTGCTGTTCGCGCCCCAGCCCCACAGTGTCCACCATTTCCTTCACCCGGGCGGAAACGTTCTTCAGCTTGTAGATCCCGGCCACGAACTCCAAGTACTCCTTCACATAAAGGTCGGTGTACAAGGGATTGTGCTCGGGCAGGTAGCCAACGCTCCGGCGCACCTCCATGCTCTGGTCGCGCGTTCCGAAGCCGCACACGCTGGCCGTGCCTTCGCTCGCAGGTAGGTAGCACGTCAGGATCTTCATCATCGTGCTCTTCCCGGCACCGTTCGGCCCCAGGAAGCCCACCACCGCACTGCCGCCGATCTCGAAGGACACATCGTCCAGCGCCTTCTGCTGGCCGTAGAGCTTGCTGACGTGGTTGACGGAGATGGACATCGGGGACGAATGTAGCGCGGAGGACATGTGCCCATGTGTGCATCTGGTCCACGGCTCGGTCCAGCACGCCATGTGCCCATGAAGTGCCTTCCCGACATCGGCACATGCGCACATGCCCAAATGGGCACATGAAGCCCTCATCTTTGCGCCTCGCCTACGCATTGAGCTGCGGCGACCAAAGCATGCCCACCGGCCTCGTCATGCGTTCCACCGGAAGCCGTTACCTCGTTCGGGGTGATGATGCTTCGCTGCACGAATGCGTTGCGAAAGGCAACCTCCGCATCAAGGGTTGGAAGAGCACCAACCCAGTTGCCGTGGGCGATCGGGTGGACTACTTACCGCAACTGAGCGCCGAGCAAGTGGGTTCGATCGTCGACCTGCACGACCGCCGGAACTACCTCGTACGTCGCAGCGTGAACCTGAGCCATCACAAGCACGTGATCGCCGCCAATGTGGACCAAGCGCTGATCGTGGTCACCGTGGCCCGGCCGCGCACCTCGTACGGCTTCATCGATCGTTTCCTCGTTACTGCGGAAGC
>ERZ724517.2132-NODE-2132-length-10585-cov-3.816429_pt1 | contig 10585 bp, 7 predicted proteins | sample MGYA00376050_ERZ724517 | MGnify/ENA primary metagenome ERZ724517 (study PRJEB28724, sample SAMN07190886) | activated sludge metagenome | isolation source: activated sludge of sewage treatment plant in Hong Hong | place: USA: Christiansburg, Virginia | collected... | reverse complement strand
GCGACATGCGTGGCGTGAAAACGGCACGTACCGAGTTCCCCGAACTGGGACGTACGCTGGAGTCGACGGCGGTGATGGTGTTGCCGACCGCCGATGCGGCAACCCATGTATCGCAGGTACGCGTCGAGCTCCCGAAAACACTTCCCGGGGAGGTTGAAGGCGTCGTGCCGGGCCTGTTTGCCCGTGTCCGCTTCGTCACCGGCAGTGCCATGAAAATGACGGTGCCGACTCGGGCACTGGTGCGCAGAGGTGAAATGACCGCAGTGTATGTCGATAGCGATCGCGGCCTTACGCTTCGGCAGTTGCGCGTGGGCGAAGTCGTCAGCGACAGCGAGACCGAGGTGATGGCCGGCTTGAGTGCCGGCGAGCGGGTGCTTGTCGATCCGGTGAAAGCGGCCATTCAACTCAAGTCCGGTCGATAGAATGGGCTCGGATAAATCCATTTCGCTGGGCATCGCCGGTCGTATTGCCGCCGTTTCCCAGAATTCGCCGATGACGCCGCTACTGGCGATCGTCGCCTTGTTGCTCGGCGTCTTTGCCGTGCTGGTGACGCCGCGCGAGGAGGAGCCGCAGATCGACGTGACCATGGCCGACGTCATCATTCCCTTCCCCGGCGCCTCGGTGAAGGATGTCGAGTCGCTGGTGGCGACGCCGGCCGAGCAGGTGCTCTCGCGCATCTCCGGCATGGACCATGTCTATTCCGTCTCGCGCCCCGGCATGGCCGTGGTGACGGTGCAGTACGAAGTGGGCATCAAGTTCCAGGAGGCGGTGGTTCGCCTGTACGACACCATTCACTCGCACCGTGACTGGACGCCGCCAAGCCTCGGTGTAGGCGAGCCGATCATCAAGCCGAAAGGCATCGACGATGTGCCAATCGTTTCGCTGACCTTCTGGAGCAGGGATGCGGCAAGAAGCGACCATGAACTGAAACAGGTGGCGCAGGCGCTGGAAACCGAGTTCAAGCGCGTGCCGGGAACCCGTGACGTATCGACCATCGGCGGACCGGATCGCGCCATCCGCGTATTGCTCGATGGCGAGCGCATGAATGCTTTCGGCGTTACGCCGCAGGATGTGCAGACGGGTCTGCGCGCAGGCAACAGCGTGCAGACCTCCGGTGCCGTCGTCAGCGCCAATTCGGAAGTGATGGTGCAGACCGGCACCTGGCTGGAGTCGGCGGCCGATGTCCGGGCGCTGGTGGTCGCCGTGCGCGGCAGCGGTATGGCGCGCAAGCCGGTGTTTCTCGGCGACGTTGCCCGTGTTGAAGAAGGCGCCGAGACCCCCTCGCGCTATGTCTGGCATGGCACGCGCGAAGGCGAATTCCCGGCGGTGACCCTGCAGGTCTCCAAGAAGCCGGGCGTCAATGCGGCCGATGTCGCCGAAGCGGTGCTGCGCCGGGCCGAGTATCTGAAAGGCACGATCATTCCAGAAGGGGTCGAGCTGACGGTCTCGCGCAACTATGGCCAGACAGCGACCGACAAGGCGCAGAAGCTGATCGGCAAGCTGGTTTTCGCCACCGCTTTTGTGGTGCTGCTGGTCTTTCTGGCGCTGGGCCGGCGAGAGGCGCTGATCGTCGGCGTGGCGGTGACGCTGACGCTGGCGGCGACGCTCTTCGCGTCGTGGGCCTGGGGCTTTACACTCAATCGCGTGTCGCTGTTCGCGCTGATTTTTTCGATCGGCATCCTTGTCGATGACGCGATCGTGGTGGTCGAGAACATTCATCGCTGGCAGCAGCTGTACCCGGAAAAAACGCTGCCCGAAATCATCCCCGGCGCTGTCGATGAAGTGGGCGGGCCGACCATTCTGGCCACTTTCACGGTCATTGCGGCTTTGTTGCCGATGGCTTTCGTGACCGGGCTGATGGGGCCTTACATGAGCCCGATCCCGATCAATGCCTCAATGGGTATGGCCATTTCGCTGGCCATCGCCTTTGTCGTGACGCCCTGGCTGGCGGTGCGCCTGATGCAGGCGTCTGGTGCGCATAGCGCCGCGCCGTCGGTGCTGGATCAGCGTATCGGCGCTACTTTTTCCCGCTTGCTGCCACCCTTCATCGACGCTGCAGCGGCCCGCCGCAAACTGCTGCTGACGATTCTGGCGCTGATCCTCGGCTCGGTCTCGCTGGCGGTCGTGAAGCTGGTTGTGCTGAAGATGCTGCCCTTCGACAACAAGAGCGAATTCCAGATCGTGCTCGACATGCCGCTCGGTACGCCGCTCGAACAGACGGCGCGCGTGCTCTCCGAAATCGGTGCCGAGGTCGCCAGGGTGCCTGAAGTGAGCGACTATCAGGCTTATGCCGGCGCGGCCAGCCCGATCAACTTCAACGGCCTGGTGCGGCAATACTATCTCCGTGCGGAGCCGGAGCAGGGTGACCTGCAGGTCAATCTCGTCGACAAGAAACAACGTTCGCGGCAGAGCCATGAAGTGGCCAGTGGCGTGCGCGCCACGGTCGAGGCCATAGCCAAGAAGCACGGCGGCAACGCCAAGGTCGTCGAGGTGCCACCGGGCCCACCAGTCATGGCGCCCATCGTTGCCGAGATTTATGGGCCGGATGAAGCCGGGCGGATCGCTGTGGCGAAACAAGTGCGTGCGGCTTTTGAGCAGACGCCGGACCTGGTCGGCATCGACGACAGTGTCTCTGCCGACGCCCGTCGCGTGGTGCTGCAGGTGCTGCAGAGCAAGGCGGCACTGCTTGGCGTGGCACAGAGTGACATCGTCGAGGTGGTGCGCATGGGCCTGGCCGGCGACAAGGTGACGCCGGCCCGCAACAGCGGGGCGAAGCACGAGTTGCCGATCCGCATCGCCTTGCCGGCAGAGCAGCAGGGCAGCATTGACAATCTGCTCAAGCTGCGCGTGCGTGCGCGTGATGGCCAACTGGTGGCTGTCTCCGAACTGGTCGAGCTGCGCCAGCTGCCGCGCGAGAAGCTCGTCTATCACAAGGACCTGCTGCCGGTGGTGTATGTCGTCGGCGACATGGGGGGCAAGCTCGACTCGCCGCTCTACGGCATGTTTGCCGCACGTGGCGACCTCGCCGGCAAGCCGCTGGCTCAAGGCGGTACCCTGAGCGACTGGTTCATCCATCAGCCCGATGACCCGTATGCCGGCTATCAGCTGAAATGGGATGGCGAGTGGAAGGTGACCTACGAAACTTTCCGCGACATGGGTCTCGCCTACGCGGTCGGCCTCATCCTGATCTACCTGCTGGTGGTTGCTCACTTCAAGAGCTATCTGGTGCCGCTGGTGATCATGGCGCCGATCCCGCTGACCATCATCGGCGTCATGCCCGGGCATGCGCTGCTCGGTTCGCAATTCACCGCAACTTCGATGATCGGCATGATCGCGCTGGCCGGCATCATCGTCCGCAATTCGATCCTGCTGGTCGACTTTGTCCGGCAGCAGGCGGCAGCCGGCATGCCTTTCCGCGACGCCATCATCCAGTCGGCCGCCGTGCGCGCCAAGCCGATTGCGCTGACCGCGCTGGCCGCCATGCTCGGGGCACTGTTCATCCTCGACGACCCGATCTTCAACGGGCTGGCCATCAGCCTGATCTTCGGCATCCTGGTCTCTACCCTGCTGACCCTCGTCGTGATCCCCGTTCTCTACTTTGTCGCATTTCGCAAGGAGTACGCCCTTTGTCGCATTTCGCAAGGAGTACGCCGCATGAGCACTGCATTTACGACTGACCGCGCTATCCGCATCATGGCCGGCAGCTTCATTCTGGTTTCACTGGCGCTGGGCGTCGATGCCAGTCCGCTGTTCATCTCGAAGCATTTTCTCTGGTTCACGGCCTTTGTCGGCGCCAATCTGTTCCAGAGCGGATTCACGCGCTTCTGCCCGGCCGAAAGCATCATGGTCAAGCTGGGTTTGAAACGTCCGGGATGATCGGGGGAAGAAGGGGATACCTGGCCGAGGGGGTAATTCGTGACGCTTGCAATAACATCGTATTGTGATGTATATTCCCGCTTGTTCGACGGCCCAGCAATGGGTCGCCCGATCAACCTCTCCCATGCAGCCACCTAAACCCCCTTGGTGGCCAGCAGGTTTCAACCCGCGTCGGCCTGGCCGCGCGGGTTTTTCTTTTTCCGGAAGCACTTTTGCCGGTAAGATACCTCATCAAATAAACATAATTTTATAAACGGCCGGAGTCCCCAAAGTGCCTGACCAATCTCTGCCCCCGATGGCAAAGCGCGATTTTGAAACGCTTGCCGATTTCCGCTATCAGATTCGCAAGTTCCTGCGTTTTTCCGAGCAGGTCACCCGCAAGGCGGGCATTACCCCGCTGCAATATCTGATGTTGCTCAACATCAAGGGTTATCCCGGTCGCGACTGGGCGACTATCGGTGAGATCGCCGAGCGTCTGCAAGCCCAGCACCATGGCGTCGTCGCGCTGGTGTCGCGCTGCGAGAAGATGGGCTTCGTGGAACGCCGCCGTTCAACCGAAGACCGTCGTCGCATTGAAGTGCGGCTGCTGGCGAAAGGCGAGGCGTACGTCGAGCGCCTGGCCAATGCTCACCGGGTCCAGTTGATCACGCTGGATGGCCGCTTTGCCGTGCCGACCGCGAAATCGTTCAGGCGGGATTGAAACTGTTGCCGCCGTCTGTTTCCTGATTTGAGGAGATTCACATGAAGCTTGGTTTTCTGGGCTTGGGCATCATGGGCCGTCCGATGGCGCTGAATGCATTGAAGGCAGGCCACGAGGTCGTCGTCTGGGCGCGCCGCGCCGAATCGATGGCCCCCTTGGCCGAGGCCGGTGCGCGTATCGCTGCGAGTCCGGCTGCGGTGGCGGGGCAGGTTGATGTCGTAATTTCGATGGTGGCCGATGCGCCCGATGTCGAACAGGTCATGCTCGGTGAAAACGGGGTGGCCACCGGAGCGCAGGCAGGGCTCGTTGCGGTGGACATGAGTACCATCGCGCCGTCCGCTGCCAGGGATATTGCGGCAAAGATGAAGTCCAGGGGGATCGAGTTCGTCGATGCGCCGGTTTCCGGCGGCGAGGTCGGGGCCATTGCCGGCACGCTGTCGATCATGGCTGGTGGCAGTGAGGCGGCTTTTGCCAGGGCAAAGCCGGCCTTTGAATGCATAGGCAAGAATATCGTGCACGTCGGCGATTCCGGTGCCGGCCAGGTGGCCAAGGCCTGCAACCAGATCATGACCGGCATGGGCGTGATGGCCGTGGCCGAGGCGCTGTGCTTCGCCAGCAAGGCGGGTGCCGACCCGGCAAAGGTGCGCGAGGCGCTGCTGGGTGGCTTCGCCTACTCGAAGATTCTGGAGAACCACGGCCAGCGCATGATCGACCGCAACTTCAAGCCGGGCTTCAAGAGCTGGATGCACCAGAAGGATCTCAACATCGTGATGCAGAGTGCGCATGAACTTGGCCTGATGCTGCCGGGTTCGGCGATGACGGCACAGATGTTCAATGCGATGGTCGGTTCCGGCCTCGGTGAGGAAGACTCCATCGCCGTCCTGAAACTGCTGGAAAACCTTTCCGGCCAGCAATAGGCGGCGTCTCCACATGAAACTCGGCTTCATCGGCCTTGGCGTCATGGGGCGACCGATGGCCTTGCGTTTGCTGAAGGCGGGCCATCAGGTCTCGGTCTGGGCGCGACGTCCGGCGTCAGCGACGGCACTGGCTGAGGCTGGGGCCCATCTGCTTTCCAGCCCGGCTGAAGTCGCGCGCAACAGCGAGTTGGTATTCACCATCGTGACTCGCGGCGCGGATGTCGAGGCGCTCGTGTTCGGCCAGAACGGATTGGCCAAAGGATTTACCCGCGATTCGATTCTGGTCGACATGAGTACCATCGCGCCGGCGTTGGCGCGTGATCTTGCCGGCAGGTTGAAGATGCAGGGCGTGCACATGCTGGATGCGCCGGTCTCCGGCGGCGGCATTGGCGCTGAAGCGGGAACGCTGGCGATCATGGTCGGTGGCGACGCCGCAGTTCTGGCGCGTGCGCGCCCCTTGTTTGAGGTGCTTGGCAAGACGCTGGTGCACATCGGCAGCAATGGTGCCGGACAAGTGGCCAAGGCCTGCAACCAGATGATCATGGTGGCCGCAATTGAAGCCGCAGCGGAAGCGATGCGACTGGCAACGGCCGCCGGCATCGACCCGGAAAAGGTCCGTCAGGCGTTGATGGGCGGGTCGGCAGGAAGCCGGGTACTGGAGGTGTTCGGCCAGCGCATGGTCGACCGCGATTTCGCACCCGGCGTCGAGGCTCGCCTGCACCACAAGGATTTCGGTTTGTTGCTGGAGGAGGCCCGCAGCCAGGGGCTTGCCCTGCCCATCTCGGCGACTGTCGGCCAGCAGCTGAACGCGCTGATGGCGCATGGCTGGGGTGGTAGCGACACCTCGGCCCTGCTGCGCGTGCTGGAACGGACAGCGGGAAAACAGCTGTCTCCGGACAATCGGCAATCGGGAATCGGCTGATCGCTTCCTGACTGGTATCATCGAAACCTGTAACGGCTCCAAGGCCGTCCGCGCGCCGCAGAGCATGCGCAAGAGGAGGAGGCGATGAACCTGAACATGGCGATACCCGAGATGCTGGCGATCTTCAACCATGCGCCGGTGGGTATCGTTTTCGTTCGCGAGGGTCTGCTGCAGCGATGCAATCGCCGCTTCTGCGACCTTCTTGGTTACGCCGAAGACGAGGTCTTCGGGCAGCGGGCGCGGGTCCTCTACGAAAGCGAGGCCGACTATGACCGGCTTCGCCATTGGGCGCGCGAAGCCTTGCTGGCAGGAGACCCTTTCGATATCGAGCTGCCGATGCGCAGACGCGACGGCAGCCTGCTTCATTGCCGCCTGCATGCTGCAGCCATCGACAATGAAAATCCCCGCGCGGGCACGGTCTGGATCGTCGAAGATCTGGAAGAGCAGACCCGTATCAAGGACGAGCTATGGGATGCCCGGCGAGACCTTGAGGCGACCTTTGCTGCGGCTCACGTCGGCATCATGCTGCTGCGCGATCGTCTGATCGTCCGCTGCAATCCCCGGGTCGGAGAAATCTTTGCCTACCCGCAGGGTGAACTCCTTGGCCGCTCGGCCCGCATCCTCTATATCTCCGATGCCGACTATGCTGCCGCTGGCGCACTCTATCCGGTGCTCGCTGCCGGTGGCACGCATCGGCGCGAACAGTGGTTGCGGCGCAAGGATGGCAGCACTTTCTGGGCCTTGATCAGTGGCCGCTTCATCGATGTGCATCATCCCGAAATGGGTTCGGTGTGGATCTTCGAAGACATGACCGAGCGCAAGCGTCAGGACGAGCGCCTGCAGTCGGCGCTGGCCGAGCAGCGCATGATCTTTGACAATGCCGCCTTTGGCATCGTCTATGTCAACGGCGCCTATCTGCAGCGTAGCAACGATCGCTTTTCCGACATGTTCGGCTATGCGACGAAAGAACTGGGTGGCAAGCTGGTCAGCGACCTTTTCCCTGATCGCGAATCCTTCACGGCCTACGCCAAGACTGCGGAAGAAGAACTGCGCCGCCATGGTGCCTACGTCGGCGACGTGCAGATGAAGCGCAAGGACGGCAGCAGCTTCTGGCTGCGTGGCACTGCCCAGCGAGTGCCATGGGAGCAGGGGGGGGGCGCCATCTGGATTGCTGAAGACATCACCGAGCGTCGACAGACACAGGAGGCGCTGCTGCGCGCTCACGACGAGCTGGAAGTCCGTGTGGCCGAGCGCACTGTCGAGCTGGAGACCGCCAACGTTCAGCTGCAGTCGGAAGTGTTCGAACGCATGCAGGCTGAGGAACGGGTCTGGCACGTTGCGCACCACGACGCGCTGACCGGCCTGCCCAACCGCAGCCTGTTGCAGGACCGCCTGGCACAGGCATTGATGGTGGCCGATCGGGGCAACTGCGGCGTGGCCGTGCTGTTTCTCGACCTGGATCGTTTCAAGAGCGTCAACGATTCCCTGGGTCACGATGTGGGCGATGCCCTGCTGAAGTCGGTTGCCGACCGCCTGGCGCTGGTGGTGCGCGATGTGGATACCGTGTGCCGGCTGGGGGGCGATGAATTCGTGATCGTGCTCGGCGAGGTTTCCGGCCCTGATGATGCGGTGATGGTGGCTGAGCGCATCCTTGCCGCGCTGGGCCGCCCGGTAGAAGTGATGGGGCATTCGCTGCGCGCGTCGACCTCGATTGGCATCAGTCTTTTCCCTGAAGACGGCCGCGACGCGCAGACGCTGATGAAGAATGCTGATACGGCGATGTATACGGCCAAGAGCCGTGGCCGCAACAATTTCCAGTTCTTCTCTCCGGAGATGAATGTCGTGGCTACGCGTTTCTTCCAGATGGAGCAGCAGCTTCGCCATGCGCTGGAGCACTCGGAATTCGTTCTCCACTACCAGCCGCAGATCGATACTTCGGCGCACCGCGTGTGCGGGCTGGAGGCGTTGGTCCGCTGGCGGAATCCGGAAGGCGGTCTGGTGCCGCCGGCGGAATTCATCGGCGTTGCCGAAGAAACCGGGCTGATCCTTGAGCTCGGCGACTGGGTACTGCGCGAAGCCTGTCGCCAGTTGCGGGCGTGGTACGACGCCGGCTGGCCGCAGGTGACCATGGCCGTCAACCTGTCGCCGCGCCAGTTTCAGCAGAAGGACCTGGTGGCGCACGTGCGCCAGACGCTCGACGAATTCAGCCTCTCGCCGCAGTCGCTTGAGCTTGAAATCACCGAGTCCACCCTGATGCACTGCGTCGAGGATGCCCTGGCACAGGTGCAGGCGCTGGCCGACATGGGCGTGCGGCTGGCCATCGACGATTTCGGCACCGGTTATTCCAGCCTCGCCTACCTCAAGCGCTTCCCGGTCAGTCGTCTGAAAATCGACCGTTCCTTCGTGCGGGATGTCTGCGATGACCGCGACAGTGCGGCAATCGTCGCGTCGATCATTGGTCTGGCAAAAAGCCTCGGCATGGAGGTAGTGGCCGAGGGGGTGGAAACGGCGCCACAACTGGCCGCGTTGCGCGGCGAAGGCTGTCTGTTATGCCAGGGCTATCTGTATTCGAAACCCCGACCGGCTGAAGAGGTTGCCGCGATTTTCGCTGCGGCCAATATCTGACCCGCCCCTATCGGCAATTGGTGTCGATCGCTTTCTGGTATTTCGCTTCTTCTTCGGCGCGCTCTTCGCCATCAAGCGCATAGAACTTGCCGCCTTTTGAAACGGCCGTCTGCCGGGGTCGGTCGTTGAGCGCCTGTAAATCCGCTTTCGCCTTTTCGCAGTTGGCCTGCTTGAGCTTCGCCGCCTGCTGTTCCTTGTCAGCCGCGATCGTTGCAGGATCGTTCTTTTTCTGAGCGCCGGGTGCCGCCGGTTTCGGCATCGGCTTCGGCTTTGCTTTGCCCTCGTCAGGCAGGGTCACCGTTCTGACCGAAGGAGCGTCTCCTGCCGGTGCCTGGTCAGAAAAATGGGTCTTTCCCTCGGCATCCTTCCAAGTGTAGACCTCTGCGCTGGCAGTGCCGGCGAAAATGGCCAAAGCGATAGCGATCGGGGTGCGCATGATGGGCATCGGGAGTTCTCCTTTGATCAGTCCTTGCAGTCCTGTTGGCCGTAGTGGCCGAACTTGTCGAGTACGGTACGCATTTCTTCCGCATCGAGCACGATGGGTTGCCCCAACTGGCAGGCGCGCCAGTATTGTTCGCACAGGGCTTCCAGTTCAATGCCCAGATCCAGCGCCTGCTTCAGGTCTCTGCCATGCAAAAGCATACCGTGATTTGCCAGCAGGCAGGCAGAGCGGTTTTCCATGGCGCGCAAGGCCGCTTCCGACAAGGCTTGCGTACCGAAGGTGGCGTAGTCGGCACAGCGCAGTGTGTCGCCACCAAAGCGGGCGATCATGTAGTGGAAGGGCGGAATGTCGCGGCGCAGGCAGGCCAGGCTGGTAGCAAACGGCGAGTGTGCATGCAGCACGGCGCCGGCCTCCGGCCGCGCGGCGTAGAGGTCGCGGTGGAAACGCCATTCCGACGACGGCTTTCTCGTCCCCTCGTGGCTGCCGTCCAGGCGCATGAAAACGATATCGTCCACCGTCAGTGCTTCGTAATCCATGCCGGTCGGCGTGATCAGGAAGCCTTCTCCCTCGCGCACCGAAAGATTGCCGGCGGTGCCCTTGTTGAGGCCTGCAGCTGTCATCTTTCGCGCGCTATCAATGAGTGTTTGGCGCAAATTTCGTCTCCGAAAATCTATTGAACCACGGAGAACACGGAGAGAAGAAAAATCAATTCTTCAAGGCCTTGTTCTTCTCCGTGCTCTCCGTGTGCTCCGTGGTTCACGCTTTTTCTTCCGGGTACAGCGAGCGCAATTCCCTTGGCGCACAGCTGCCGCGCTCGGTGATGATGGCGCTGACAAAGCGTGCCGGGGTGACGTCGAAGGCCGGGTTGGCCACGGCTTCATTCTTCGGCAACTGGCGCACCGAAGCAGGCAGGCCGTCATCGTTGCGGCCATGGCTGATGCGCAGCTCATCCCCTTCACGTTCCTCGATCGGGATATGGCCACCGCTGGCGCAGTCGAAATCGAGCGTCGAGCGCGGCGCGGCGACAAAGAACGGTACGCCGGCTTCACGCGCCGCCAGTGCCTTGAGGTAGGTGCCGACCTTGTTGGCGACATCGCCGTTGG
>ERZ724517.2131-NODE-2131-length-10588-cov-4.777746_pt1 | contig 10588 bp, 6 predicted proteins | sample MGYA00376050_ERZ724517 | MGnify/ENA primary metagenome ERZ724517 (study PRJEB28724, sample SAMN07190886) | activated sludge metagenome | isolation source: activated sludge of sewage treatment plant in Hong Hong | place: USA: Christiansburg, Virginia | collected... | reverse complement strand
TATGGATAAATTTGATCAGTTTGGTTTATCTGTTGATTTTCGAAAGTATTATATGTTATTAAAAGTAATTTTTCAAAGGAGATTATGGGAGAGAAGTTTTAAATTAGGCTCGCATGAAATTTATTGACGCAAATTATGTATCAGATATCCACGCCTGTATCTCAAGGTTACAATTTAATAGTAAATGCTGATGAGATACAAATAAGCAAAGGATAAGAATACAAGGATATAATTAGGTGACCATGAGGAGATATGTTATTATTATATGAGTGGATGTACCAGAACTAAAAGGAGTATGATTTATGTGCGATTAGTGTTGAAATTTACAGGTTGGTTCTATTGGAATGTTCACATGGTATTAATTCTCTTCTTTATTAATTATTAACTTAACTTTATTATTCTCCATTATGGATTACAAGTTGGTACTATGATTATTGAATTTTCTCCTGCTGGTATATCTATGTCTATATCATAAGTGAATAGACTACCTACTACAGATTTATTTAAAAACCAACTATTGGTATAAACCACATAAGTAGTAGTACCTGGACAAGTATCTGTAAAGTAATCAGCTAAATCTATTTGATTATTTACTGAACCTGGAGTACCTGGAATATTACCAGCTATAGGTACATAGTAATCAATGATTGGCTCTTTGATTCTAACAACAGTCATTGTGCCATCGCCATCATCAAATATCCACCATGCATACTCGTAAGTAATGCCATTGCCGGCCATAGAAGGACGATCATAAACTATGATTGACCCATTTCTGTCAGCTAAAGGAATATTGCCCGTGTTCGCAGCCCAAGTAACAACGGCAGCATCTTTTACAATCTCGACGCTACTATAGGCTGTAGTGAACACAGAAGAAGGAATGATAAATTTCTTTTCTAGCCTGGTAAGGATAATATCTTCATTGAACAATGCCGGTATCGTAACCAGCGCAGGTCCACTTGTTTCAAACTCATCCTCTCCATCAATACACCAAATTGAATACTGAAACGTTGATGGCAAATACGGATTCAATATCATTCCATGGGCATTGTAATACCCAGTATCTACATTTAAAGCAAAGTCTTCATCGAGGTTCACCAATGACGTCTCATCGATTCTCCATTCGGTTGTGCCGGATGTACAAATGGTATCATTGTCGCCAACAAAACCACAAAGACAACTTAACGGATCAGATACGGCACCCGCAGATGGAGGACACGTTGTAGCTGTTACCGTTACGGTAATTGTATTATTACCGGCAACACCATCCGCATTATCTCCAGAGATTATACCGGAAAACGCAAAAGGAGCCGCAGCAAAATTCGTGACTTTATATACAAGAATGATATTTACAGCATTGGACGCTCCTGTAAGAACAGTTCCAACATCATATCTTAAGTTTGTTGGGTTCCAAGCCCCTTGGTCTCCAGAAGAAGACACGTACTGCATTCCAGAAGGAACAGTAGGCGTAAACTTCACATGAGTATTGTCATCAGCGCCTAGATTGGTGATCTTAATCTTCCAATAAAATAAATCGCCATTTTTAGAAACTTCGGCCATCAGTTATTTTTATTTTAGTTATTTTCTACGATTAATCCATAATTTCCAGAACCGGATAACCCACTATCAGTTCCGCCCATATCAGATGTTTTGTCTGTTATGTCTCCGGTACAAGGATCGCATTTCTCTGTATCGTCCCAGGTTTCACCTGTACACAAGTTAGGAACTACGACAAAAACGCTGCCACTGATATCCATGCCATATTTAGAGCACGTCACAGTGTATTTTATTTCCTGAGGAACATCTGTTACGGATGGATTTTTCATGGTATAAGTAATTACACCAATGTTGCTCACCACTACAGTATTAAATGAAGTTCCAACCTTTGTTACAGTATATGTATTTGTTCCATCACAAGGAGTAATATCAACAACTGTTTTTAAGTCTATCGTACCCGTATCTCCACATTCAGATTCTTCAGTGTAATCCTCTTTAGAATAGCAAGTTCCGTCGCACCAGTTACAATCAGCGCAACCAGCATCACAAGGATTATCAACACACACCTTAATGGTGCCCGTATTTTTCAATCCATTGTCAACAACATTGTATTCTATCTCAAACAATCCATTTGGAGCATAATACTCAGCCGTCTCAATAGCAACAATACCTACAGAGCTTACTGTAACGGTATCGAAAGCAGTATGGTCATACTTCCTGAGCGAATAAACCGCAGAAGAAGAATTGGTGTTATATTCCTTGAGATCAATACTCGTCGTGTCACCACATGGACCGAGACCCTGACCGCATTTTATTACGATAGACTTCGCTTGCACACATCCCGCACATGGCTTCGGTGGATTTACTACTGTACCTTTACAAAAACAGAACATTTAGAGATTATTTGTCGCGTCAGAAATATTAGTCCCAAGAGATCCTACGTATGTAGACAGTGCAGCATTCGTGACATCTGTATCGTATACGTCGCCATTAGAATAGATTGTGTAAACACCGGTAGACAAACTCACTATACCAAAAGGAGAAGGAGCGCCGATGTTAGGGAATGCACCCATATCCAAGAATACAGTAACCGCATTTGAAACCAATGTAAACCTTACCAAATGGAAACCAATAAAGCTATTATCAGCTTTAAGGTACTTGTTTGCCAAAGCATACAGGTAACTTCCTACCCTTACTATATCTCCAGTAGAAGCATAATCGTATGTCCCGTCGGCAATTGTATAGTAAGCCAAGTTGGCTGTATTCGATTGTACATTGTAAGAGACAAGCTTGTTTTTAGCAGGCAATCCTTGGAAAGCCACTACGATATCCGTAGTCAACATGCCCAAGCTATTTCCGGAGTTGAAAGCAGCTATAAAGGCATTTGAGCAATCATCTAAGTTCGCTTTGAACAAGTTGATTGAACTTCCAACCAATAAGTCGCCATTAGGTCTCAATGCGATATTGGGAGCCGGTAAAGAACTGCACACAAGTGTAGATGCACCGACAGTAGATGCCGTGATTTCTGCTTTATACAAAGCATTTGTTGGAGTAGAGTATAAAATCTCGTCATCCGTAAGAATCTCACAAGTCACCTTAGTTAACTGAACGGACTCAAAGCTTGTACATCCATTCGCTGCTGTAACCGTAAGGTTAATAAATGCAGCACCAGATATGTCAGCCACCGTTACAGGTATTGTACTGCTCGTTCCAGACGTAGGCGATCCACCATAAGCGCCAGATATATTCCAAGAGTATCCAGCATAAGCAGCATCAGTCTTGAATAAAACAGTCACTTGATTATCACACACATTAAAGTGGTTCGGAGCATCTTCTACAACACCATATTGACCCGTATTTGGCACAATATTCACATCAGGAAGATCATTTACTGTTACAGCCTTCGTTACCAATGCACTATCACATCCATTTGAATCTGTAGCGACAACACTATATACTGTGCTTATAGCCGGAGCATAAGCTCTTGCAGCCGTCGCAGTAGGTGGTCCGTCCGCAACACCATCAATAAAGAATTGATATGTATATGGAGCAGCGCCGCCGGTTGCACCAGCAGTCAATGTAACAGGAGAACCTGCGCATATTGCTCCAGAGCCGGTATATGTACCTACAATCGTAGGGCAATCGCACGGGTTAACATCATGCGTAAGCGTAGAAGTACAGCTTCCATTGACATATGTAACTGTTACCGCAGTAACACTATTTGGATCAACCGTTACCGCATTTGATGTTATTGTCAAGTTGTTTCCAGCTTGATCTTTAGCCGTTGATATCGCACTGAACTGAATTGTTCTTTGCGTAAGAAGACCATTACAAACATCAGATACCACAGTTATTGGTGCCGGAATTCCGACAGCAACAATTCTTTGTAAATTTAATCCGGTAACACCTTGGCAAGTACCGTCAAAATTGGTTATTTTAGTTATAGTATACGTAGTATTTGTCAATGGAGAAACGATAGTCGATCCATTTCCAGATCCATCCAAGAATATTTGCGTAAGGCCACTATTGAATTCTACAATTGCATTTGCAGTACCAACAACAGTAAGCTCTACATCATCGCCTTGGCAGATAGAAACAGTAGCTGTTCCACCATTTGCAAGAAGCGATGTTACTTTCGGCTTACCATCATTTAAGTTTGCCGGTATAGTTATTAATGTGTCGCTAAGCAAGAATGACTCTCCACCTACTACAACATCATATAATTTAAACGTTCCGCTTGCACCAACCTCAATACATACATCTGTGCCGATCATATTGGCAAGAATAGTCAAAGATTGTTGAATGCCTCCATTTTTATAATAATGGATGACGCCGCCAACCAATGATGCATCATTTGGAATAGTAAGGCAAACCTTACCTGTATATGCGCAACTTGATTCTTGAAGCTTAGCTGTTATGATATAATCATTTTCTCCGCCACCACCTTCAGTCTCAAGTTTTGTTACTTGATAATTTATCGTCTTACTACAGTCATTCGCGTCAGTAACCGTTGCTTTTATCTGCATAGTCTGACCAGGAGAAAGTATAAGAGTCACAGGGAAATTATCTGCAGCATTTGTAGAGGCTCCAAGTTGTATAAAACCGGATGTGTATGTAACATTATATGGTGCCTTTCCGCCAGTGACAGTTGACTTCAAGATGACATCTGTAGTAGTAACTATATTTGTTGTTGCATTAACCAATGTCAATGTGTCACAGCAGTTATACTCAAGATCAAACTCTACATCACATCCACTCGCAAGTTTCAACAATATAGATATCGCATCTCCACTATCAGCAGTAACCGTTCCGGCAGCCTGATTAATAACGACATTGTTTGTTATTCCTGTTATAGAAGTAATGTTATACAACGCCTTATTGAAAGTATAAATAACCTTTCCCGGAATACTTGTACAATTTGTAGTATAAGGAATAGTAGGCTTGGATACAGGAGCAATGTTCTTAGTGATATTACATTTCTCTTCAGAATCGTAATTGATCTTAATTACAGCACTTGTTATTTGCTCGAACTGAGTCAAGTTGGCCTTAAAGTTGGCAAACATTGTATTATTAGACCCTTCAACAACCATTCCGGTGCCTGCCTTGTGTACAAATGTAGCTACCTTTTTGTTATTAAGATATAGATCGTATTTGGTTCTGGCATCGGCATCTATTTGATAGCCCCACTGATTGATATCTTGATTTACAGCACAAGGGACGAACGGAGATTGCAACGTGATCACACTATTACACTCGCTCATAACATATTTAAAGTCTGTAGGATTACAGAATACCGCTTTCCCAAGATCCTTAAATTTATCACCACATCCACAGTCTGTTTCTACCGCATAGTATCTATTTCCCCAAAGTTCACCTTCTGTGCCTGACAGTGGATATTTGCCTTTAGGATTTATTCTTCCCGGACCAAATAATTTATCGAAATACTTACCACTAGAAAGAGGTAAATAAAGTTTTCTCATAACATCTGCTTCATCATAACTATTATCAGCAGACTTGTACCACTTAATAAGAGGCAATCTTTTATCAGAAGAGCTAATAACTTTAAATGATTCTAAGGAAGATGGAGCAGCCTGTAAGTTATTTGATATTTTAACAAACAAGGCACTATTTGCCTGGTTGATCGTGAATCCTCCAATTTTAACCAATTGCTTATAATCACAATCATTCGCAAATGCCAACACGCTCTTTTGAGAGAATGTATAAACAGTTCTCATTACTTGAACAAGTTGGGCATCATCGATATATGTTCCATAAGGGCTGAAATTCATATCCGAAGATGTAAATTTAGCTTCTGCAAGACCGGCAACACTCAAATTGATTGTCTTGGTCTGATCGCCATCAATAACAATGCCCCCATCAGCAACTTTCACATTGTTGATATAAGTATATCTCTGAACATACACTTCTTTTAGAGCAGTAATTGTGCCGCTTACAGGAGTGTCGTTATCAGCAATAATGAGATTTGATGTATTATTAAGCAATGGATTTGAAATAGCTTCGCCATAACTAGCGGCCATGCCTTTTCTTAACTGTACATGAACTCTTAATGGGTAATACTTATTTGAAGGAAGACTTTCTGGTCCTGTTGTCGGCCCACCCGGATCAACAAGTACGGTAACAATTTTTGTATTTAATGTCAACTTAGAACAAGCACATCCCTCAGCTAATGTCTGAGTAACTTCTGCTGTACAATTATCATTCAGCTTTCCTTCAAGCTTATCTTTACATGTATAATCAGGATCACCTTCGCAATGTACCCCATCAGTACATTTACATCCTGGACGACTTGCGCAATCAGCACAAGAATAGTTTGCGCAGTCTTGACATACAGCCTCGTCGCAAGTGCAATCCTGCCCGCAATCAAAGCTATTTGAGCAATCTTTTTCTTCGCAATCGTTTTTCTTTTCGCAATTACCTCCGTTACATCCGCAACCAAGTATTTTGCTGCAATTTTCAGGATCAGTAGCACAATTGACAGAATCACAAGGCACACAGTCTCCGTCATCATTACATCCGCAATTAGGACCGCAATCAGTACCGTCAGAACATTTTCCAGAGCAATTGTTTGGAGCACATTGATTGCTACCGTTACAATAGCAATCAGGACCACAATCAGTGCTGTCATCGCATCCTCCTGAGCATGCATGGCAATAACATCTGCCATTAGGTAATGGAGAACATGCTGCCCCAGGATTAGAACATCCCGGATTAGCGCAATCGCATTCCTCAACACAGCCTTCGCCCGGAACACAAACTTTTCCCGGAGGGCAAACTATATCAACACAGCCTTCTGATGTACAAACCATGCATTCAGGACAGTCACTATCTTCATCACAATCAGGTTCTTCTATGCAAAGACCAGTCGTGTAATCTCTTATAAACCCTGGGCAGCAATTACAATCATTATTGTCAGAGCAACACTCATTGGGATTTTTACAGTCTCCAGTATTATTACACTGAACACATTTTTCTTTTACAACATTATAAACTCCGTCTTCACAGTCTACCGGCTCACATCCGTCCTTAGTACATACTGTTCCTGGAGGGCAAGTGCCTTCTAAGCAAGGAACACACTCTCCTTTAGAGTTTTTATATGGTTTTGAAGGAGGACATTCACAAACACCGCCAACGCACTGCTGTCCATCCTGGCAAGGGAAATCTTCATTACACTCAACACACGTTTCTGTATCATCGCAAAATTCTCCCTCATCGCATTTACTAACGCACAAATTGCCATCGCAGGTCTCACATGACTTACAATCGCTATTTTCTTCACAAGGACATATATTAAGGACAATAGGCTCGCAATCGACACAGTTGTCTTCGCAAGAATAAATGAGCTTAAAGCACTCATTCGGACAATCCTCCGGTATAGTAACCTCAATCTGATGTCCGTTGTCAATCTTACAGCTTATCGAGCCGCATGATGGATCTTCCCAGTCTAACTTAGGACTAGAACAAGAATTCGAGCCAATAAGCTCCTGAACTGATATGGTAAATTTATTTACTGCCATCGCTTACTGGACTATTCCTTTTTTATTTTTATTACTTACTACTACTCCGGTAGTATCTGATTTCTCTTGTACCTGGTTATTAACAGACTCGTTAGCTAGATTTGGTGACTGCTGAACGTAGCCTCTATTTTGCTTCATTGGAGCTTGCTGAACCTTTTTTTTGCATCCACACATATCATTCGTATATTGAGTCAAAAAATTTAATTTCTTTCTGATCTATGACCACCGCTTTCCCGGCAATCTGACCTAAAACATCCAAGGATTCAAATTTCCCATTGATCTTAACCTCCGGACACTGCTTCTTGACATTATAGCCAACTTCATATCCACACTTCTTAAGTTCCGCAATCAACTGAAATGACATGTTACACTCCAAGAGCTTCACATATGTCTCTAAGCTGAACTTACAATCATGCTTCTTGATCAGAATATCAAAATCCTTTTTACATTGCGAGGTCTTTCTCAAAGTTATATTGACTTTCATCTCACACTTCGCTTTCTCCACCATGGCTATCAACTTTGCAACTTCCTCCCTGCCTTCATATTTCACGAAAACATCAAAGAACAGCTCGCACTTATTGCTAATCTTAGTGACTAAGATCTCGAACTCAGGATTAATGTTACATGCGCTCTGCCCCCAAACATTGTAAGTAACACATCCGGGATTTGCAACCACCCAGGCATCAAATCCGGAAGCATCAGTGAAAATATCACTTCTGTCTGCAGCCGTACAACACCTTATGTCAACTAATCCCAGAATCTTGTCTTTTACCGTCTGCAATTCAGATGGGCACAAACATTGATCTGTTTTTATCCTCAAATTATGATAGTATCTTTTTACTACCCTTTTATACTCGCCAAGCCTTTTTATATCCTTAAAAGATATTGTAGGCTTCTTTCCGTATCCCCACATTGCCTCTTTATTCCTTGCAGTAGCATAATTCGCTATCTTGCAGTCTATGGAATACATAAGGTCCCTTAGCTCAAATAATGTTGGACTGTAGCAGTTTTCGCAATCGTCGCAGATCGTACAGCACCTAACTGTTTCTTTCTTTTTCCTAGCAATCGCAGCCACATTCGTAGTTTCTCAGTTTACCTTTTAAAATTCTGTAGGTTTCCCTAGCTTCTCCAGACCTTCCTATTCTCGCCTGTATCTCTACTTGATCTACAAGGCTTCTCAACTCAGCCACATTATCTTCATCAATCTCGTCTTGAGCGATAGATGATAAGTGATCTATTTTGCAATTTGCATTCGCTAGGTAAGCTCGATTTATCTCGTAATAAATTCCGCATATTTTTGTAGAAAAACAAAATACCTCATCTCTTATGCATTGCTCCTTCGAAGTACCAAACAACTCTTTACTTGTCAGTATGTTTCTCCGGTTTACAAGAAGAGGGATCGTATTCTCGACCCCTCTGACACTTGATTTTATCTTTAAATCATATGATTTGCCGTCGATCTGGCTTCCTTCATCCATCCATATAGACTGGTCTTGTATAACCATTCTGTTTGAACCGATAGAGTCCAGGTTTATGTCAAAGACCTGATTTATACATGAGCAGATAGTTGTCGCCATTATACATTACGCAACGTTATTGGTTACAGGTTGAGTTACGTAACTAGCCACATAGTGACCGTTCAAGTCCTGCAGCTTATTAGTAGCAGGCTGAGTGTAACTTGTAGTAATTACATTACCATTTGCATATGCAACGCTCACAGTTAATGTCATTTTATTCCCAGCAACCTCAACCAATGTCACTGTCTTACCGGAAGCCGCAACAGCAGCAATAGCAGGAACAAATGCAGGGTTAAGCGCCTCAGAGAATGTAATTTCAAGCTTAGTCTTAGTGGCATTCTCCACAACAGCACTCACGAATGTCGGGAATACAGTATCTGCATTTCGAGCCATAAGCTCTGCAAGAGTGAACCCTAACAATTGTTTGTTTTCGCTGACATAATATATAGGCTCACCAAGAACCCTGTCCATAAGGACCAATGCCCCTAGACAACAATCTAACCCGCAACCAGTACAATCAGCATCTTCCTTCCAGGCGTCCTGCTGAGATTCTATCGGCTTCTTACCATTTCTGGTGACAACCGATCCTCTCTCGTAAACAACCTTTCCAGTTCCTTTTTTAACAGCCATGATAGCTCTTTATTTTTTATTGATTAAGAACAAGCCAACCCGGCAACACTACATCCACCTCTCGCTGCAATTGCATCCAAAACATCTTCCACATCGGCTATCGCTGCGTCTCCCTGCTCAACATGTAAGTAAGTTAGATTCGTCTGCGTAACCCCTCTTTCGCTTTGGTATGATCCGTGACGATAAGAAGTAGTTCTGATGTTGTATGTGCAATAAAGCGTATTACAGATCGCAGTAGTCGATCCAGCAGCAGTGCCGCCAAAAGGTAGTGGAATTGGGCCCGGAACAGTAAACGCTCCTTGAATGAAGTCATAACCCTGGCCTCCATTGTGCTGATAGAATTCTCTCAACTGAACATCGTATCCGTAACCTTCGCCAAGAACCTGCTCCTGCTTAGTTTTTACAGAAATATTTGCATTATCCCATCCATCTCCGATCGCATTGACCTTGATAGTTCTTCCTCGATAGTCGATCTCCGGCATTCCTGTCGGGAATAAACAATTACATGGAAGCTCGAACTCGTGAACAAACAATCTCACTCCGCAAGCAAAAGTCGTATTCCCAGGATCAGTACATTCTGCACAGAATGGATCGTTAGGAGAAGCAACAAACGCTGGAGTAGATGCAGGAGTTACGGCAGCATTATCATAATACCTCATGGTAAGTGTAGCCAAACACATATTTACCTCAATTGCATAAGTACAGCAATCAATTTTTTTCAAGTAAGCAGATCCACCACCAGCAAGCGCAATCGCAGCATTCAACTGCAAGATTACATTATTCAATTGCTCAAGAAGTGTTCTGGTGTTTAGTGCAGGATCAACAACGTTCGTAAACGCTACGTTACCGGCACCATTCAAGTTGAAATCCTTTAGAGCTTTCACTCCGCAGATATCTCCGGCAGAAGGGGTA
>ERZ724517.2130-NODE-2130-length-10589-cov-3.163661_pt1 | contig 10589 bp, 11 predicted proteins | sample MGYA00376050_ERZ724517 | MGnify/ENA primary metagenome ERZ724517 (study PRJEB28724, sample SAMN07190886) | activated sludge metagenome | isolation source: activated sludge of sewage treatment plant in Hong Hong | place: USA: Christiansburg, Virginia | collected... | reverse complement strand
CGACCGAGCTCGTGTACGGCGTGCTTCGTACCCGTCCGCTCCTCGAAGCACGCCTCTCTCGCCACCTCGCGAAGCCCTTCGATGCGCTCCCCGATGATGCCGCGGCTCACCTACTGATCGCCGGCTACCAGATCCTTTTTCTCGACCGAATTCCGGCATTTGCGGCTGTGAATGAGGCGGTCGACCTCGTGAGCGCCCGCTACGGCAAGAAGGGGCTCGCGGGGGTCACAAATGCGGTGCTCCGTCGACTTGCCGACGAGGGGCGCCTCGATGAGGCGGCTCGGCGGACGGCGGTGGCGGCGAGCTTCCCGGCGTGGCTCGTTTCGAGCCTGACGGCTTCCCTTGGGGCCGAGGCGGGGCAGGCGTTCTTGGCGTCGACGCTCGACGTCCCGCCGGCCGGCCTTCGCGTGCTCGTCGGTCATGATCGCGCCACGGTCGCAAAGGACCTCGCGGAGGCGCTGCCGACCGCAAATGTGCGCCTCGCGCCGCACGCGCGGCAAGGAATCCTGATTGATCATGCGGGGGACCCGGCACGGATTCCTGGGTTTTCGACGACATTTACCGTGCAGGAAGAAGGGTCCCAGCTCGTCGCGCTCGCCGTCGGCGCCAAACCGGGCGAAAAGATCCTCGACGCCTGCGCCGGGCGTGGCCACAAAACCGCCGTCCTGCTCGATGCGGTAGGGCCTTCGGGCGCCGTCTATGCCTCCGATGTTCATCCGAAAAAGCTTGAACGCCTTGCGCGGACGGTCCTTGCAGAATGCAAGCTTCCCGTCGCCGGCACCTTCGCCGTCGACCTCGCCGTCGGCCCCGGGACGATCCCCGGCGACCTAGATGCCGTTCTCGTCGACGCCCCTTGCTCCGGCGTCGGCACGCTTCGCCGGCGCCCCGATCTCCTGCTCCGCCGCGACGCCGCCCGTCTCGACGAGCTGGCCGCCCTCCAGCGGAAAATCCTCGCGACGGCAGCGACCCGCGTCCGTTCCGGCGGCCGCCTGATCTTTGCGGTTTGTTCGGTTCTGCGCGACGAAGCGGAGGCGGTTCTGGAAGACTTCCTCGCCTCGGAAGTTGGTGCAAGCTACATGCAAGCCCCCTTCGCCGATCCCGCGATCGACGCGCTCGCCGCCGGCGCCCCGACGCTTCGCTTGTTGCCGACCGTCCATGGGACCGACGGCTATTTCGTCGCTTCCCTGCTTCGTCGCTGAAGCGCAACATTTTCGCGTCTCGCTTCGGCGGCGCGTGGATATTGCAACGCACAAATCTTGAGACTAGGTTCGCGCCCGTTCCGCCGCGTCGGTACGCGGCACTTCCCGAGATTTGGTGTGGGGCGAAGCGCGCCCTGAAGGATGAGAGCGAGATGGCCATCGACGTCACGTTGCCCCAGCTCGGCGAGAGCGTGTTCGAGGGGACGATCACCAAGATCCTCGTCAAGGTCGGGGATGTGGTGAAGAAGGACCAGGCCCTCCTGGAAGTCGCGACCGACAAGGCCGACAGCGAGCTTCCCTCGCCGGTCGCCGGGCGTGTCCTCGAAATTCTCGCCCAGGTCGATCAAGTCCTCCCGGTCAACACGGTTCTCGTCCGCATGGAAGCGGGGGACTTTCCCGCCACCGCTGCTGCGCCGGTCGCCGCCCCGGCTGCTGCACCGGCCTCCGCCGCTCCGCTCGCCACCCCGAGTGCACGCCAGGCTGCCCGCGAGCATGATGTGAATCTTGCTGCGGTTTCTGGCTCCGGCGATCACGGTCGCATCGGTCAGGACGATGTCCTCCGGGCTGCAAGCGCCCCGGCTCCGGCCCCTGTTGCCGCTCCGGCTCCGGTCGCCGCCCCCGCGATCCCGCAAGCGCGCGCCCAGCAGCTCGCGGCGACGATCAACACCGGCGGCGGTTTCCCCGTCCCCGGCGTCGGCTACGGCGCCTTCAAGGTGCCCGCCTACCGGGAGCAGCCCGGCGACAAGGTCGTCCCGTTCACCCGCCGCCGGCGCATCACCGCTGACCACATGACCTACTCGAAGTTCACGTCACCCCACGTGGTGACGGTGGCCGAGGTCGACCTCGACAAGGTCTCGAAGGTCCGTGAGGCGAACAAGGACCGTTACAAAAAAGAGGGTCTTTCCCTCACGATGCTCGCGTTCGTCGTGCAGGCTTCCGCCCGCGCCCTCCGCGAGAACCCGACGATGAACGCCCGCGTCCTCGACGACGCCTACGTCGAGTTCAAGGACATCAACATCGGTGTCGCCGTTGACAGCCCCGACGGCCTCGTCGTCCCGGTCGTCCGCCGCGCCGACGAGCTTGGCATCCGCGGCATCGTTCGTGGCATCGACGATGTCGCCAAGCGCGCGAAGACCGGAAAAATCACGATTGACGACCTCTCCGGAGCGACGTTCAGCGTGACGAACCCCGGTTTGAAGGGGAACCTTTTCGGCGGCGCCGTGATCAGCCAGCCGAACGTCGGCATCCTGCGCATGGGCGAGATCCAGAAGCGTGTTGTCGTCGTCGAGGGGCCGGACGGGGAAGACCAGATGGCGATCCATCCGGTCATGTACCTTGCACTTTCCTACGACCATCGCATCGTCGACGGCGTCGCCGCGAACTCCTTCCTCTGGCGGGTTACCGAGATCCTCGAGAAGGCCGACTTCGAGGTCTGAGCCCTTTTCGAGCGTGAAGAAACCCGGTCCCCTTTTCCAAGGAGACCGGGTTTCTTGTTGCCTCAAAGCGACCTTCGAGATCTTTTCCGAGCGACCTAGGCGGTGATCCGACCAGCGACCAGAGGGAGCGCCTCGGGGGCTGTCGGTCCGTAGGTGTATGCTGCAGCGATACGGGCAACCGCCGCTTCATGGGCCTGCCCCACTTGGAGGGAAAGGACGGCGACGACCTCGCCCAACTTGACGGAATCGCCCGGTTTTTTGACGAGATCGATACCGACGGCGTGGTCCACGGCCTGGTCGGCGCGGGTGCGGCCAGCGCCGATCGATACGCCGACGAGGCCGAGTTCGAGGGCGTTGATGCCGATCACGAAGCCCTCGGCGGCCGCGTGAATTTCGTACTTCGCCGGCGCCATCGTCAGCAACTCCGGGTGCTCGACGACCCGCGGATCACCGTGGTGGGCGACAATCATCTTCTCCATCGTCCGCCGCGCAGAGCCGTCGGCGATCGCGGCGAGCAGCTTCGAGCGCGCCTCGTCGACCGTCGCCGCTTTGCCGCCAATGACGAGCATCTCCGCCCCAAGGACGAGGGTGCACTCGAGGAGATCGGCGGGGCCCTTCCCGTGCAAAAGTTCAATCGCTTCGCGTGTTTCGTTCGCGTTTCCGATGGCGAGCCCGAGGGGCGCGTCCATCCGCGTGAGGAGCGCGACGACCTTCTTCCCCGCGCGCGTGCCGACGCGAACGAGCGCCTCGGCGAGCTCGCGGGCCTTCGCTTCGCTCTTCATGAAGGCCCCCTGGCCGACTTTTACGTCGAGCACGAGGCCGTCGATCCCTTCCGCGAGCTTTTTGGAAAGGATGCTTGCGACAATGAGAGGGATGCATTCGACGGTCGCAGTGACGTCCCGAAGCGCATAAAGCCGCTTGTCGGCGGGGGCGATCTCCGCCGTTTGACCGATCATCGACGTCCCGATTTCGGCGACCGCCTTTGCAAAGTCTTCCGCGGAGAGATTCACATTGAAACCGGGGATCGCTTCGAGCTTATCGAGCGTCCCGCCGGTGTGGCCGAGGCCGCGGCCGCTGACCATCGGAACCGGCACGCCGCACGCTGCAACAAGCGGCGCGAGACAGATCGAGACCTTGTCTCCGACGCCGCCCGTCGAGTGTTTGTCGACCTTGATGCCGTGGACATCAGGCAGTGCGAGAACCTTCCCCGAATGGAGCATCGCCTCGGTAAGGGCGACGGTTTCCGCGTCGTCCAAACCACGCAGAAAGATTGCCATCAGCAGCGCGGATGCTTGATAGTCGGCAAATTCACCGGAGGTGAATGCCTGAATCAAACGGGAGATCTCGTCTCCGGTAAAGGTTCCGCCATCACGTTTGTGGGAGAGAAGTTCGACCAGCGTCTTCGCCATGGGCGCTTCGTAGTCGGCTCTTTGCGCTTCGTCCGCCACAAAACGCCGCCCGCTTTCCGGTAAAAGACAGGCATGCGCCGCGTCTTGCCTGTCGTCCTCTTCCTCCTTTTCGGCTGTTCGAAAGCTGGCGACGGCGCAAAGCCCAGTGAGAATGCGGTTCCAGCGTCTTCCAGCCGCGTGCAAGATGCACGTGTGCAAGGTGCATCCGATCGGCCAGCCGCCGTGTTGCCTGGACCGTCCGCCTCGGCGCCTGCTCGTGCAAAGTGCGGCGCGTCGGTCGACGAACCGCGCTGCGCCCTCCAGCGGGAAATGGCGACGATGACAGCCACTCTCGAAAAGAAGGAGTGGATTCTGCTTGCGGAACAGCTTGATCTCCTTTCGAAAAAGTCGGGTACCGCCCCCTTTCCGAACTGGGTTTCGATCGCGCGCGACACCCGGGATGCCGCGCGATCTGCGGAGGTCGACGGCGTCCGCGCCGGCTGCCGGAGTTGCCACGAGCAGTACAAGGAGCTGTGGAGCCAACGCATGCGTGGCACCGCCGACGACCCGCCGAGCGCCCCTCTCGAAGACGCCGGCGTCGATGGCGCGGCACCGCGCGGCCTGCCGCGATGACGAAACGGCGCTCCCCGTCAGCCCAGGCGGTTCCTGGACGCCCGGCCGGGAAATTTACGCAAACGCGGCGTCTTGAGCGCCTCCGAGAGGCCCTCGAAGCGCGCCCCGCCGGCCTCACCCTCGACGAACTCGCGACCGTCCTCGGGGTCACCTCGCGGAGCGTGCGCCGGTACATCCAGGAACTCAAATGGGACACCGACGTCGAATCGGTGCAACGTGCACCGAACGAGCCGCACGTCGTGCGCATTCCGCCGAGCGAGCAGCGTCGGGCGGTTCCTTTGCGCCGCACCCAAGCGTATGCGCTCCTTGCCACACGACGCCTCTTTGAGGTCTTTCGCGGCTCGGCGCTCTTCGAGGAAATCGACCTCGCCTTTCGCCAAATCCAGCAAATTGCCCGACGCCCCGGTGGCCGAGGCTCCACGGAAATCGCCCTTCGCGCCGACCTCGACGACCGTTTTGCGTTCGTCGCGCCAGCGACGGGAAACTACGCGACCCAAGGGGAGATTCTCGACGAGATCTTCCGAGCACTCGCCGAGCGTCGCTTCCTTGTTGTTCGCGTAAAGCCCGAATTTGACGAAGAAAAACCCGTGCGTACGCCTGGGACGCCGGGGACGAGCCGTCTTCGCTTCGTCCCCGAAGGGCTCTTCGCGGAAGGGGGGACCCTTTATTTAGTGTATGCCGCATCGAGTTCGACCGGCGAACCGCAGCGGCTGCTCCGCGTCGATCGGATCACCGAGGCGCAGGTGGTCGACGGCGCGAAGGGCTTGGCGGCCGGCGAGCCACTCCCTGCGGAAATGTTCGCGCGCGGTCGTTTCGGCGCGGCCTTCGCGCCCGAGAAATTTACCGTAGTCCTTGAGTTCGACGCGCGGAGCGCCGAGCTCGCACGGCGCCGACGGGTGCACCCTGACCAGCGCGTGGCGTCGGCGGCAGATGGCCGATTTCGTTTGGGATTTCCCGCTGGAGATCTCGAAGCGGTCGCCCGATGGGTGCTCTCGTTCGGCGACGGCGTTCGTGTGATCGAGCCGCCCGAGCTCGTCGCCTCGATCCGCGCAACGCTCACAGCGACGCTGGCGAAATATCGGTAATTGCTGCGTCGCGTCGCATTCTCTGTGCGGTTTGAAGCGCTCGCCCCCCTTTCCGGAATGCCCTCGGCATGGCAGAAGGCGAGGCATGGCGACTTCGTCGATCGTTTCCCCGTCCCCGGTCTCTCTCCCCGTCCTTGGCGGCGCTCCGGCTGCCGCCGAGGCGATCGTCCACAAGAAGGCGCCGGTCGCTGCCGAGGCCCTCGCCTACAAGAACCTCCAGAGCGGCCCCTTTTGGCAGGCGATCCCCGCCTACAAGGACGTCGACGAGACGACCTTCCTCGACCACAACTGGCAGGCCAAGCACTCGATTACACGGGTCGATAAGCTGCTCGCTGCCGTCCAGGATTTGGTCTCCCCCGAGTTCCTGAGGGACGCCGAAGAGGGCTTTAAACGCGCGCCGATGTCGGTCCGCGTAAGCCCCTACATGCTGTCGCTCATCGACTGGTCGAACCCCTACGAAGATCCGACGCGCATTCAGTTTTTGCCGCTCGCGTCGCAGGTCCTTGGCGACCATCCGATGCTCCACCTCGACACGCTCCATGAGCAAGAGGACGCGCCGGTTGCCGGATTGACCCACCGCTACACGGACAAAGCGCTCTTCCTTCCGCTCGATACCTGCCCGGTCTACTGCCGCTTCTGCACCCGCAGCTATGCCGTCGGTGTCGATACTGAAGAGGTCGAGAAAATCAGTCTGAAGGCGAACGACGACCGCTGGAAGCGCGCCTATCAATACATCGCCGAGCGCCCGGAACTCGAAGACATCGTGATCTCCGGCGGCGACGCGTATCAGCTTCGCGCCGCGCAGATCGAGGAGATCGGGAACACTCTTCTCGACATGCCGAACGTGCGTCGCATGCGCTTCGCGACGAAGGGCCTTGCGGTCATGCCGCAGAAAATTCTTACGGATAACGCGTGGTTTGACGCGTTCACCCGCGTCGTCGAGCGTGGACGCAAGCTCCACAAGGACGTCGTCCTTCACACACACTTCAATCATCCGAATGAAATTACCGAGATCACGCAGGCGGCGATGAACCGCCTCTTCGAACGAGGTGTCTACGTTCGGAATCAAACGGTACTTCAGCGTCGCGTCAATGACGACGTCGCCACAATGACGAAGCTCGTCAAGCGACTCGCGCATATCAACGTTCACCCTTACTACGTGTACGTTCACGACCTCGTGAAGGGGGTTGAAGACCTCAGGACGTCCGTCGATACCGCGCTGATGCTTGAGAAGCATGTGCGTGGGACGACCGCTGGGTTCAATACGCCGATGTTCGTCGTCGATGCTCCGGGCGGAGGCGGCAAGCGTGACGCCCACTCCTACGAGTACTACGACCGCGAGACTGGTATCTCTGTGTATACTGCACCGAGTGTGAAGCCGGGGCAGCACTTCCTCTACTTTGATCCGCTCCACCAGCTCTCGACGTTTTCCCAGCGCCGCTGGCACGACGAAGGTGAGCGTGAGCGAATGATCAACGACGCGATCGCCAAAGCCAAGCAGCACATTCGTTGATGGCGGCGTTTCCAGGAAGTCTTGGACGCTCGGCGCTCGAATCATTGACCGAATTGCGCCGCGCTCCGTATGCTGCCGCGGTGCACTGGGTTTTTGCATCGAGAGAGGCGCGTCGCGTTGCTGCGGCGAGCGCGTTTGCGTGTGGAGCGTTGGCGCTTGCTGGGTGCGAAGACCCGCCGCCGCCGCCCTTCGAGGTCGTTGTTCGCGTCGAATCTGACGTAAACAAGGCGCTTCCAAACGTCCCCGTTTTTGGGGGCGGGAAGCAGCGCGGCGTGACTGGCCCTGACGGGAGCTTCAAGATGAAGCTCGGTGGCGCCGACGGAGACGCCATCGACCTGAAAGTCGAGTGCCCTCCAGGGACGCGGAGCGACCCGTCGAACGCGACCAAGCTCGTCATTCGTCGCCTTGAAGGCGGAAAGGCGACCGAATATCCAACGTTTTGTCGTCCCGCCCACCGCGTCGTCGTTTTGGGAATGCGCGTGGAGAATGGCGCCAACCTCCCGATCAAGTACCTCGACAAGGTCGTCGCCCGCACCGACGCAGCCGGCGCTGCCCATTTCGCGCTCGTCGCTGCACCGGGGGATGACGTCCGCCTCGTCGTCGATACGTCGGAGGCGCCGATGTTGAAGCCAGCAAGCCCGGAACTCCACTTCCGTGTTGCCGACACCGATACGGTCACGGCCCTCGAGACGCGCTTCGCCATCGAAAAGAAGGCGAAGGCGGCGGTCTATGCGGCCCCCAAAGGGCCGACCCGGATCCACTGACTGGATCTTTTGGGGCTCATGCCTGGGTCCATTACCCCCCATCCAACCGCCCGAAAACGCCCTCGCTTACGGTATCCCACCTCCCAAAACGCGGAAAATCACGAAATCGTCCCTCGAAGCCCCCCTTGGCACGGCACGTGAAGTAGAGTTCCCCGAGGACGCAACGATGAAGCACAAACACTCCACCGTAAAAAAGACCGGCCTTCGCGGCGCAGTCATGGTGGAATACGCGCTTCTTCTTCTCCTCGTCGCGCTTCCGATGATCTCCGCGTTCGTCTTAGTCGGGAAGCAGATGTTCAAAGACTACCGGGCCGCTCAGGTAGCCATTCTCAGCTCGAAACCTTGATTGAGACGACCAACGTCCGCCTTGTTCATCAAGAGGTACGCCATGACCCCGAAGACCCTCCGCCGAATCCCGCAACGTGCCGCAACGATGGTCGAATACGGGATCATGCTCGCCCTCGTCCTCTTGATTGCCTACATGGCGTTCCAAGAGCTCGGTAACAAGACCGGGCAAGCCGCCGTAGACACCTCTGCTGCCTTCCAGCAGTAGAGGGATCAAACCAAGTTCTCTGTCTTTTTCACCCCAGCGTTACATCCAGGAGCCAAGACCATGAACCTTCAGATCCTCCGCGCCCGCCTCATCGAAAAGAAGTCCCAGCGCGCTGCCACGATGGTCGAGTACGGCATCATGCTCGCACTCATCCTCCTCATCGCGTACCTCGCCTTCAAGGAACTCGGCAACACCGTCAAGTCGACGGCGACGGAAGCGAAGAGCGCCTTCGGCGGCTGAACGCACGTCGGCCCGGCGACTGTTGCCGGGCTTACGAATCCAACGAGCGGCGCTCAAGAATTTGGGCGCCGCTTTTTCGTCCCGAAGTATGATTTGAAGCATGAAGATCTTCCTCGTCGTCGCGGTTCTGGCGACGGCCATCGCAGCCGGCTACGACTGGAAAAAAGGGGAAATCCCTGGAAGATTTTCGCTCGGCCTCCTTCTCGGCGCCCCCATCGCCCACGTGATCTACGCGGCGTCGCAAGGGGCGGCGGAGAAGGCCGCGCTACAGAGCGCGGGGGTTTCCCTCCTTGGCGCGCTCGTCTGCGGTCTTGTCCCCTTCCTCCTCTATCGTTACAACGCGATCGGCGGAGGAGACCTTAAGTTTTTTCTGGCACTTGGCGCTCTCTTGATGCCTCAAATCGGGCTCGAAGCGACCTTTATCACCTTCGTCGCCGCAGCCGTGTTCGCACCGGTGAAGCTCATTTACGATGGCAAGCTCCTTCAAACGTTGAAGACGAGCCTATCCATTGCCCTCAACGCCGCACGTCCGAAGGACAAGCAAGCGACGATTGAGCCAGAAGCTCTTACCTGGTTTCGCCTCGGCCCGTGCATGTTCGTAGGCACTGCAGTTACCGCGTTTCTCGAATGGAGATCGGAATGAAACGAACAACCCCCTCTCGAGCGCGAAGACGGCGCGGCGCAGCGATGGTCGAGTTCATGATCGCCATCGTTCCAGTGCTCATGATCTGGACGGTCTGTTGGCAGCTCTCCCGCGTGTACACTGGTCGTCTCATGCTTAAGCATGCGGCGACCATTGGCGTTCGCGCCGCCGCGGTTACGCACGACAATCAGAATTTGCCCAAGCCAAAGAACGCCAAAGACGATCAGGAAGATGGCCAAAAAGCCGTCGAAAATGCCGTCGGGAAGGCGCTTGGGCCCTGGCAAAACACCGCCATTCGTAACATCGAAGTCACCATTGATGACTCGTCCAACCGCGACGAGTACGACGGACCATTCGGCCTCGTCACGGTGAAAGTGAAGGCGACCTTCAAGTGCGACGTTCCGATGGCAAAGTACATGGTTTGTGGCGGTGGAGCCTCGATTGACTGGGAAGAGACCGCAAACTACCCGCACCAAGGTGCCCGCTACAAGACGGAGGACTGAGTGAGCACTGCAGCAATCCTCTCACCGTTTGAGCCCATCGATACGGCCACCGCGCTCCGAAAATTGAAGACTGATGATCGCGGTGCGATCATGGTCCTCGGAGTCTTTCTCGCCATGTTTCTGATTGGAGCCCTCTGGTTCCTGATCGGCATCGGCGACATGCTTGTGTTCCGCGACAAAGCGCAAGAAGCTGCCGACGCAGCCGCATTCTCCGTGACGGTCGTCCACGCGAAGGGGATGAACCTCATCGCGGCCCTCAATCTCTTGATGCTCGTAATGACCGCGATTTATGTCGCGTTGGGCATCGTCCGCGACGTCGCCTACATCGCAGCCGTCGCAGTATGCCTCATTCCGATTACCGCGGTCGGCTGTCCCGCTGCCCGGCAGGCAGCATCAGCGGTCAACCAAATTTGGGTCGGCTACTCGAAGATCTTTAAGGTCGGCGTCGAGGCACTAGGTACCGTCCAAACAGTGACCGCCTATGTCGCGCCTCACCTCGGCCAGGTAGCCGGCGTCAATGTCGGAAACAAACACGTCTACGACGAAAAAGGGTTTTTGGCCCTCAGCGTGAGTTCGTCGATGATTCCCGGCACCGGGAACGGCGATTCTGGCGGTGGCGGTGGCGGTGGCGG
>ERZ724517.2127-NODE-2127-length-10595-cov-3.489089_pt1 | contig 10595 bp, 12 predicted proteins | sample MGYA00376050_ERZ724517 | MGnify/ENA primary metagenome ERZ724517 (study PRJEB28724, sample SAMN07190886) | activated sludge metagenome | isolation source: activated sludge of sewage treatment plant in Hong Hong | place: USA: Christiansburg, Virginia | collected... | reverse complement strand
CACTACTGCTTCGCCAGGGCCATGGCGCATGCAGACGCCACGGTGGTGGTGCCCATGGACTTTTTGCGAGTCCCGCTCACCGCGCTGGTGGGCTGGCTGGTGTACTCGGAGCGGCTGGACCTGTTCACTGGCCTGGGGGTGGGCCTGATTCTGGCCGGCAACCTGTTGAACCTGCTTCGCTTGCCCCAGGGCAGTTGGCGAGGCCGACGCAAGGCGTAAAGCACCACGTCATCCCCCCACCGGGGCCTGCATGGCTCCCCGGACTGAGAGGAGTTCGAGTTTGTACCTGCTGCTCGCTACGACCCGCCCTATACACTCTGGTTCATGCCGCTCAATGAACCCGCAGCACCTCAAACTGCTGTCGAATTGCACCGACCTGTAGCGCCACCTCATCACCCTCGCATTTTCCCAGCATGGCCTTGCCCAATGGGGCTTCGCTGCTGATGACGTGAACGTGCTGAGCGTCGCTGACCAACTTCATGCTGCCCCCATCCGGGCCGAGAAAGAGCTGTTGCTGCCTGTCGTCGGAATCGATCAGGCAAACCAGCGCGCCGAGTTGTATACCCTTACTGGCGTCGTAGGGGCGCGGGCGGAACTGGCGCCAATTGGCCATCGCTTGGCGAATGGCTTCGGCACGCCGAGCTTGGCCGGTGGCCAGGTAGGCGGCCTCTAGCCCCAAGGTGTCGTACTTATTCTCGGCGATGTTCTCTTCGTGAGTCGACGTTTCATGGGCCGCCCGCACGGCCTGTTCGACTTGCAGCAGGTCGTCGGCGAGTCGTTCCAGCACCTGCTGCTGCAGTAAAAATTTATCCATGAATGAAAGGTAGGCATCTCGAACAACCGGGGGCAGGTCGTGCTGGGCTGCAGCTTACTTCATCTAGGGGCACGGTCCAGTTGCCCCTGTTTTCTGCGAATACTTCAGGGTAAACACCGGGAAATTTTAGCGATTAAATTCATCATTATAAATATAATCGATTATTTATAGCCTGACCCGGCCAGCTACTTGGGCCACCTACCCCGTAAAGAATCACACATGGCCGAACACCTCATTCCCATCTACAGCAGTCTCGACCTGGCAACCGCCACCGGCATCACCGAAGCGGTGCTGCAACTGCGCCAACAACACAAGCTGTTGCCACTGGCCATTGTGGTTCTGGACGCCGGTGGCAATACCGTGAGCTTTCGCCGTGAAGACGGCTGCGGCGTGCTGCGCCATGACATTGCGCGGGGCAAGGCCTGGGGTGCCCTGGGTATGGGCATGGCCACGCGCCAAATCCGCGATCGGTTGTCCAACCGGCCTACGTTTCAGGCCGCGTTGTCTGCGGCCGCTGATGGGCGCTTTATTCCCACCCCCGGTGGCGTGCTGATTCTCAACGCCCAGGGCATGGCCATTGGTGCGGTCGGCATCAGTGGGGATGCCTCAGACAAGGACGAGTTCTGTGCAATCGAGGCCATCAAGATGGCGGGCCTGCAGCCCGAACCCCCCGAAGCCGCAGCCGACTGGAACAGCGGCGCGCTCTAAACCATTCACTTCAATGAAGCACTCCCTTTTTTGGCCGCTGCATTGGCTTTGCCATGGCATCGTTGAGCACGGCCTTGGGCCAAATCAAGGGCAGCAAGTTGCTGGCCTTGGGTGTTGCCGGCCCGACGCGCGCTGACAGCGCTCCAGAAATCCCGACCATTGCCGAGCAAGGGCACCCCAACTTTGACATGCGCCTGTGGTTTGGCATCTGGGCTCCAGCACAGACGCCTGCGGCCATCGTCCAGCAGATCAACGCCGACCTGAAGCGCGCCATGCAAGACCCCGACTTCCAGGCCTCATTCGCCAAGGCCGGCATGCAGAGTCAGGCCATGGAGACGGCTGACTTTGCGCGTTTTGTGCGCGCCGAGATCCAGAAATTCCAGAAGACGGCCAAAGACGCCGGGGTTGAGCCGCAATAACCCTCAAAAATAAAGGGGGTCTGCACTCCGAGCGGGGCGCACAATGCACGGTGGTCTGCCGCGCGCGGTCACCGCGACTGCCGCGCGCCGCCGGTGGCATTTGCACTGGGCGCCCCCATGGTCAGACTTCAATTTTCGATCGAACTTGGCTACGACATTGACCCGCCAGGTTGTGACTTCATTTTGAGCATTCACGCCGCACAGACTGCGCGGCAAACTGTGGTGTCGGAGTCGCTGCACATCAGTCAGCCGCTGGCGCAGATGCTCTATACCGACCCCCACACGCACACACGCTACCTGCGGCTCAAGGCCATGAGCGGCCCACTGACCGCGCGCTACGCCGCCACGGTGGACCTGGATCACTTTCAGGGCCAGCCGGATCAATTGGGGGAGGTCGCCGTGGCCGACCTGCCTGGCGAGGTGCTGCCCTACCTTTACCCCAGCCGCTATTGCCAATCGGATCGGCTTTTGCGGTTTGCGCTCAACGAGTTCGGGCACCTTGCACATGGGTACAGCCGCGTGCAGGCGATCCGGGACTGGGTGATCAACCGTGTGAAGTTCCGTTCCAACACGTCAGACAGCAACACCTCGGCGATCGACACCCTGGTCGAAGGCACGGGCGTTTGCCGCGACTTCACCCACTTGATGATCGCCCTGTGTCGCGCGCTGAACATACCGGCCCGGTTTGCCACCGGCATTGACTACGGGGCCGATCCGGCGCTGGGGCCGACCGACTTTCATGCCTATGTGGAAGTTTTTGTGGGCTACCGCTGGTATATTTTTGATGCGTCGGGGGTGGCGGTGCCCATGGGGTTTTTGCGCTTTGGCACGGGGCGCGACGCTGCCGATTGCGCCTTCGCCACCTTGTTTGGTGGCGTACGGGGCGGCGCACCCGTGATCCATATCGAGCCCATCCCCAATCAGCAGGGTGTGCTGGTGATCCCCCATCACGTGCAATACGCGTTGTCTACCGACGGCGACCCACTGCATTGAGGGTGATGGGTGGTGGGCGATCAGTCACCATGCTTGTCATGGCCTTTGCCGCGGCCCTTGTCATGCTTCTTGTCATTTTTTTGCTTGTATGCCTTGGGGGCTTTGCGCTGGTCGTGCTCGCGGTGGTACTGGTCACGCACCCAAGACTCTTGAACAAAGTACACCGGCTGGCCGCACGCGCCGTAGCGGCTGCAATTGCGGCCCCAGTTGGCTTGGTGCGCCGGCGGCACGTACAGGTAGATGGGTCGCTGGTGAATGGCGACAGGCGATGGCGCGTAGATGATGGGTTGGGGCGCCACCAGCACAGGCTGCGGGTAGTTGTCGATGCTGATGCGTCCGTATTGGCCCGGTGCGTTGATGCCGATGGTCACGCCAATGTTGGTGGCTGCGTGGGCCGGCACTAAGGCGGCTGCGGCAAGGGTCAGGATGGCAATAATTTTCATGGGTAGGTACTCCTAGGATGCTTCCGACTGTGACGCTAGCGTCCCACCTACGCCATCAGATACGCGCCCAACCCCAGGTAGGACGGCACGCCGCAGCCACCTCCCGGTTAGCGCGCGTAGCGCGTCTCCAGATAATCCACAATGGCCGCGGACTCGAACATCCCGGCGCCGGTGTTGGGGTCGATCAAGTACGGGAACTGCACTTTGCCCGTGCGCTCATACAGCAGCTTGCGGTTGCGCCCGGTGTCTTTGGGGGCCTTGAGCAATTTGTCGCGCACGATCGGCGGGCCCATGTCGCTCCAGCGCGCTTTGCCGGCGTTGCGCAGCAAGTAGGGCAACTCCAGTTCACACAGCACTTCACGTACCAAGCGTGAATAGGGGCTGGATTCAAAGCTGAAAAGTTCCAGCGGCTGTTGGGGTGCAATGGATTTGCGCGCTTGGCTGCCCCGATCGCCACGCACCCGATTGGCCAAGGCGCCGCTGACCGCATCGAGCTGACGCAACAGGCCACCTGTGGTCACGGGCAAAGCGTCATAGATGTCGGCCAGGTAGTCGATGATGTCCTTGGGCTCCGACAGCCCGATGCCTGCGTTGGGGTCGATCAGGTAGGGGTACTTGGCGGACACATCGCTGTCCAGCCTAAACCGTGCCCCTCCCGCAGGGCAGGGCAGGATGAGGGCATCCAGGTCCATTTCGGTCAGGGCCTCACGCACTTTGCGACACCGCGTGTTGGTCTCGATGTCGTAGAGCGACAAGGGCTTCGCGGGTTGAAGTTGCGCCGGCCGGGTGACCATGGTGCCGCGCCAACCCCGCAGGCTGCTGCCCAGGACAGAAGTGTTGACCTGCGCGAACTGGCTCATGGGGGGGAGCCAGTCACAGCGGGCAGTCGTCGGCGCACGTTGACCGACACTTCCATGCCCAAAAAGTCATTGGCATCGCCCGTCCACCCGCCCGCGACCGGCGCCGCCTGCTCGGGGGTGCGGGTAAACGCCACGCGAATCAGATCTGTGCCACCGGACAAGGTGTTGGTGGGGTCGAACGGCACCCAACCCGCGCCAGGCAAGTACACATGCAGCCAGGCATGGGTGGCGCCAGAGCCCACGGTGCCGCCACCCGCGTCCAGGCTTTGTATGCCCTGGCCAAGCACGGTACTGCTGTCGAAGTTTTCTTCGTCCAGTGCAGGGTCGTAGATGTAGCCCGAGACAAATCGGGCTGCTATGCCCAGCCCACGGGCCGCCTCCATCATCAGCAGGGCAAAGTCGCGGCAAGTGCCGCTGCGCAGGGCCAGCGTCTGTGCCGGGCTTTGCGTGCCCATGGCATCGCGCGCTGCGTAAGAAAAGTCGGTGCGAATGAACTGATTGATGTTGCTCAGCACGTCACGGGTATGGATGGTGCCGCGTTGCGGCATGAAGCCCGCGACCCAATCGCTGACAACGCCAGCGTCCTCCGGGTATTGCAGGGCCAGAAATCCGGAAAGATTGGTCAGGTCATCGGCGGCGTACTGAAAGGGGTAGAACTTGGCCTCTTCATCGATGGGCAACTCCTGATTTTTGACTCCCAGGTGTTCAATGGCAAAGCGCGCGGTAAAGCTCAAAGTGTCCGCGGGCACCAAGGGCTCAACAACGGCAACCGAGTTAGAAAACACGTCGTGTATCCAGTGCTGGCGGCTGTGAGGCGACACCGTCAGGTCGGCATACAGCACACGGATGTCGTGCGCTGCTCGGGGGTGAAACGCCACGCGGTGCACGCCAAACTCCACTGGTTTGGCATAGCGGTAAGTGGTGACATGCTCAACTTCAAGGATCACGGACATGTTTCTGGCCTGCTAGGTAGGGCGACCATCATCGCCGATTGAGGTTGAAGGTCAAAAAACCGAAAGGCCGGTGCGCGTCACAAACAGTTCGAACGCGCGCCGCGCCGCCAGCGAATTTCCGGTGTCGTCCAGTCCGGGCGACCAAGCGCACAACACCATTTTGCCCGGCACCACGGCAACAATCGCGCCGCCCACCCCGCTCTTGCAGGGCAACCCGACTTTAAAGGCGAACTCGCCAGCCGCGTCATAGGTGCCGCAGGTCAGCATCAGGGCGTTGATGCGCCGCGCCTGCTCGCTGGAGACAATGCGCTCATGCGTACCCGGCTGCATTCCCCCGTTGGCCAGGTAGCCAAAGGCGCGCGCCAAAGAGGTGCAGTCGGCGACGATGGCACATTGTCGGCAATACAGATCCAGCACCGCGTCAACGGCATTGTCGATCTGGCCAAAGCTTTTAATAAAATGGGCCGGCGCGGCGTGGCGAAAGCCGCTGTCCCGCTCTGACCGCCAGACTTCTTCGTCAATCTGAAAAGGTGTGCCGCACAGCTTGTCCCCCAGCGCCCGGAACTGTGCAGCGGCATCCGGGTAGGCCGAGAGCAGGCGGTCGGCCACACACAGGGCCCCGGCGTTGATGAAGGGGTTGCGCGGAATGCCCTCTTCACGCTCCAGTTGCACCAATGAATTGAACGCGTTGCCCGACGGTTCACGGCCAATGCGGTCCCACAACGTGGGCCCGAGCTTTTGCAGTGCCAGCGTGAGGCCCAGAACCTTGGAGACGCTTTGAATCGAAAACGGGGTGGCGGCGTCACCCACGGCGGCCTGTTCGCCATCGACAGTGCAAAGCGCCATGCCGAACTGGTGCATGGGAACGCGCGCCAGCGCTGGGATGTAAGCCGCTACACGGCCGCCGCCAATCTCTGGTGCGACTTCGTGCGCGACGGCCTGCAGGATGGTCTGGTAGTTCACTTTGGGTATTTCACTTTGCACGGATCCCGGGGGGACGCCTCGGGCTTTAGGGGGGCTTGCAGTGTAGACCGACCACGTTGTCGGCGTTGCCCTACACGCGCCGTCGCCGCGCGGCGCTAAGCTCAGCGCAGTTTGGCCCCCAAGGGGCACTTTTCAACCCATTCGCTCAGCGCAAGCCTGGCGAATCGCATCTGGTCGCTACATCCCATGACAACTGCTCAATGGTTTTTGCTGATTGGCGGGCTGCTGCTCGCCATGGGGCTGACGTTTTCCCTGCTCAAACGTGCGCCGGTGACCTCCGCCATGATTTACTTGGCGGTCGGCTTGGTGGTAGGCCCTACGGGGTTCAACCTCTTTCACTTCAACCCGCTCAAGCAATCGGCCTTGTTGGAAGTGTTGACCGAGGTCGCTGTGCTGATCTCGCTTTTTTCGGCGGGCGTCAAAATGCCAGCGCCGTTCAGCATGGCGCGCTGGCGCACACCCATGCTGTTAGCAACCGCGTCCATGGGGCTCACGGTGGCCATGGTGGCGGGCTTTGCCTATTGGGTGCTGGGCTTGCCCCTGGGCGCCGGGATTTTGCTCGGCGCGATCGTGGCGCCTACCGACCCCGTATTGGCCACGGATGTGCAGGTTCGGCACCCCGGTGACCGAGATCAGTTGCGCTTTAACCTGACATGCGAGGCCGGCATGAACGACGGCAGTGCCTTCCCGTTTGTTGTGCTGGGCCTGGGGTTGTTGGGCTTGCACGATCTGGGTGATTTGGGTTTGCGCTGGGTGTTGGTGGACGTGCTGTGGGCCACGTTGGCGGCCATTGCCATTGGCGTGGCGTTGGGCGTGGGATTGGCGCGGTTGAGCGCGATGCTTCGGCGCCCCCCTTATCAGCATGATTTGATGGATGACTTTTTGGGGCTGGGGCTCATTGGGGTGGTGTACGGCCTTTGCGTCTGGGTACAGGCGTGGGGGTTTTTGGGTGTATTTTTTGCCGCCGTGGCTTTGCGACAGACCGAGTTCCGCTTGAGCCGCGCCGAGCGCGATTTGCAGCTCGACGTCCCACCCACCGAAGTCAGCATTGGTTCGCTGGTGTTCAAGGAGCATTTAGAGCGCCTCTCGGAGTTGATCCTGGTGCTCTTGGTTGGTGGCTCGCTGTTTGTCAATTCCTGGAGCTGGGCCGCTGTGGCGCTGGCCTTGTTCCTGTTCTTGGTGGCTCGGCCATTGAGCGTGTTCGTCGCGCTGTATGGGCTTGGCACGGCCCCCCGCATGTTGGGGTTGACCGGCTGGTTTGGTGTTCGCGGCATTGGCTCGTTGTACTACCTGATGTACGCCATCCAGCATGGGCTGCCAGAACCACTGGCCTTGACGCTGATCCAGATGACGCTGATCGTGGTGACGCTGTCTATCCTCGTCCACGGCATCAGCGTGAAGCCCTTGATGGAGCGCTTTTGGCGGACAGCCTAAACGCTTCAGGTGTCGCCCGTGCGCCCAGGCAAATCCAGCGGCAACACCGTGGTGCTCTTGATTTGCTCCATCGAAAAGGCGGATGACACGCCTGCCAGGTGCGCATGCTGGATCAGCTTTTTGTAAAAGCGGTCGTAGCCGTCGATGCTGGTGGTCACCACCTTCAGCAAATAGTCCACGTCACCACTCATGCGGTGGAACTCCACCACCTCGGGCATGGCGGTTACGGCACCAGAGAAATTGGCCAGCCACTTTTCATCATGCTGCGCAATGCGCAAGCTCACAAACACGGTCACGGGCAGGCCTACTTTTTTGCGGTTGACGATGCTGACCCGGCGCTCGATGTAGCCGTCTTCTTCCAGCCGCTTCACCCGCTTCCAGCAGGGCGTGGACGACAAACCCACCCGCTCGCCCAGTTGCACCATGGACAGCGAAGCATCCTGCTGTAAAGCATCCAGAATTTGAGTATCCAGGCGATCAAGCATTATTTGTCTCCAAATTTTCGATATAGAAGAATGATATGCCTTCAATATGGCATTTTAGGAGTGCAATTGAAATCAACTTGCAGGGGCTGGTTTTTACACTGAAAGCTGAAGTATTTGCCCCCCAAGACGCCCACAGGATGCCCCCATGACCCCAGAGATCTACCTCGATACCAATGCCACCACACCCGTGCTGCCTGCCGCACTGAGGGCCGCTGAACAGGTGTTGGGCGCGGGCTTTGGCAACCCTAGCAGTTCGCACTCCACCGGGCTGGTGGCCAAGCGACTGATGGATGCGGTGCGGCAACAAGCCGCTGACTTGATCGGGGCAGGCGATGGGCGCGTACTGTTTGTGAGCGGTGCAACCGAGGGCATTCAGACCGCCGTGCTGTCGGCCTTGTGCGATGTGCGGGCACGCCAGGCGCGGGGCGACAAGACGGGTCGCTGGTTGGTCTATGGCGCCACCGAACACAAAGCAGTTGCCGAAAGCCTGGCCCATTGGAATCTGGTGTTGGGCTTGGGCCTGGAGCTTTGCGCTTTGCCGGTTGACGCGCAGGGCCACCACGATCTGGCCTGGCTGGCCGACAAAGCGGCAGATACCGCAGTGCTGTGCACCATGGCTGCCAACAACGAAACCGGTGTGGTCTCCGACCTTGCAGGCATTGAACGCGTGCTGGTGGCGCAAGCCAGCCCAGCCTTGTGGCTGGCCGATTGTGTGCAGGCACTGGGTAAGCTGCCGCTGGCGCTGTCGGCCACGCGCATCGACTACGCCCCGTTCTCCGGCCACAAGCTCTATGCCCCCAAGGGCATTGGCTTGTTGTATGTGCGCGAGGGCAGCCCTTTCACACCCCTGATGGTGGGCGGCGGGCAAGAGGGTGGGGCACGTGCAGGCACCGAAAACATGGCGGGCATTGCGGCGCTGGGTGCGGTGTTGGCGGCGCTGCACGATGGTCACACTTTCACCCCTATGGCACGCCTGCAAGACTTTCGCGCGCAGTTGGCCCAGAGCCTTTGTGAAGCGTTTGAGGGTGTGGTGTTCAATGCGAGCTTTGAACATGCCTTGCCCACCACCTTGAATTTCTCTGTGCCGGGTGTCAGCAGCAAGGTGCTGCTGGACTTGTTTGATGCGGCGGGTGTGCGGGTGAGCGCAGGCAGTGCGTGTTCGGCCCAACGTGCCGAGCCCAGCTATGTGCTGGAGGCCATGGGCCTGCCTGAGTGGCGCACCACCTCGGCGGTTCGCCTGTCGTTTGGCCCATTGGCCGATGCGGCCTTCATTGAACGCGCCTGCGCGGCCATCGCGGTTTGCGGACAAGCCCTGAAGGACAGCCAGGCCCAAGCGGCCCATGCAGCAGTCAGTTCAAAAGACAATGGCTCATCAACTCCTGAAGACGAGGCAGCGCCTGTGGCGCTTTCTGCGCAAGCGCTTCAGGGCATCGATCTGGCGTGGGACAGTCTGGCGAGTTTTATGGCGGCTCATCCTGGCGTTCAGCTTGTGGACGTGCGTGAATCGTTTGAGCATCTGGCCAGTGCTGCGCTCGAAGGGGCAGACGCGCTAGCCGTCAATGTGCCGTTGGCGCAGTTGCCGCAATTTGTGCCCGCTTGGCTGGCACAGCCAGAGCAGCCTGTGGTGTTTTTTTGCCGCAGCGGAAACCGCAGTCTGGACGCCGCGCTGCGCCTGCGCGCCAGGGGCCATACCCAAGTGCGCCACCTCGGCGGCGGCTTGGCAGGCCGTGGGGCGTAACTGCAGCTGCTGGGGTGGCGATGCTCAGTCGGCGTTGACGCGGCGCTTGAGCCAGCGCATCAGCACACCCACCAGTGGCAGCTTTTCGTACAGTTCTTCGGCGGCATCCCAATAGTCACGGTGCAGCATGACACGGCCCTGGTCATTGAAGACCAAGTGGCTTGTGCCCCGCACGGTCTGGGTCACGCCACGGCTGTAGCCCTTGAAGGCAAACAAAAAGTCCCACAGCAAAAAGCATTGCTGCCCCTGGACCACTTGGCCCGTCACCACAAAGCGGGGTGAATCAAGCGTGGCAAACATATGGTCAAACACATCGGCAATGGCCGCTATGCCCTCGACCTCGTTGAAGGGGTCTTTGAAGCGTGCATCGGCGGCATAGAGCCGGGCCAACTGGGCAATGTCGCCCGGTTGCAAGTGCTCGAAAAAATGGATCACTCGCCCAGCGGCGGTTTCGGTGTCAGTCGTAAATGCCTCGGTCGCAGTGGTATCAATTCGCGTCATGGTCACAGTCCGGTCAGCCGCCGCACTGCGGGGAAGTACAGACTGCAAGGCAAAAGGCGCAGCAATTTCATGACCCGAGTGAATCGCTTGGGGAAGTGAATGCCAAATTCTCCGCGTTGCCAACCGCTCAAAATCGCTTGAGCTGCTGCCTCGGGGGTGGTGAGTGCGGGCATGGTGAAGTCGTTGTGCGCAGTAAGGGGGGTGTCCACAAAACCGGGGGTGATCACGCTCACGCCGGGCTTGACCAGGTCGTCCCAGTCCTT
>ERZ724517.2121-NODE-2121-length-10602-cov-3.575235_pt1 | contig 10602 bp, 11 predicted proteins | sample MGYA00376050_ERZ724517 | MGnify/ENA primary metagenome ERZ724517 (study PRJEB28724, sample SAMN07190886) | activated sludge metagenome | isolation source: activated sludge of sewage treatment plant in Hong Hong | place: USA: Christiansburg, Virginia | collected... | reverse complement strand
ATTGACCGAACTCCGTCATATTCACCTCTGCATAGCGAATGAGAAAAGCGCGTAACTTCTCGAGTCCGCTGCCATGTGCCCGATTCACCTGGTTGGCGGCCTCCTGCAGCCCGATCAATCCGATCCGCATGCACTCGATCAGCACCTGCTCCTTGTTGCCAAGATAGTGATAGATTGTCGGTTTGGTCACGCCGACACTCGCTGCGACATCGTCCAGAGATGAGGCGTGGAAGCCGCGCGCGTTGAACATGCGAGCAGCGGCATCCAGCAAAGCATAGCGCTTGGCGTGTCTATCTTTCCGTCGCTGTTCGGCATTAGGGAAGGGCGAGGGTGATCGTGCCATAGAAGCAATATGGTTGGACATGGCGCCATATTGACTCTATTCTCATGAGAATACAATATACTCACTGGTATAAAAAAGGAGCATATGTTGATCCTAAACGAAACCCAGACTGCTGTACGCGACGCTGTGCGGGCTTTCGCGCAGGAAAAATTGCGTGCGCGCAGCGGCGAGTTTGAGGCGGCGAAGGGCTATCCTGCCGGGTTGTTTCAGGAACTTGCTGCCCTTGGCCTTATGGGGATGACGGCGCCGGAGGAACTTGGCGGGGCGGGGCTGGATTATGTCAGCTATGCGCTGGCGCTGATCGAGTTGGCGGCGGGCGACGGCGCGCTCTCGACCATTGTCAGCATTCAGAACAGCTTGATCGTCGGTGGCCTCATCAAGCTGGGCACACCGGCTCAGCGGGAACGCTTTCTGCCTGATCTGATCGCAGGCAGGATGATTGGCGCATTTGCGCTGACCGAGGCGGACGCGGGTTCCGATGCTTCGGCACTTCGCACACGGGCCGAACGGGTTGACGGTGGATGGAAGCTCAATGGCGCCAAGCAGTTCATTACGTCGGGGAAAATCGCGGGCCTGGCGATCGTCTTCGCCGTGACTGACGCGCAGGCGGGCAAGAAGGGCATCAGCGCGTTCCTCGTGCCGACCGATCGCGACGGCTACAGCGTCGACAAGGTCGAGCACAAGCTGGGGCAGGGGGCATCGGATACCTGCGCCATCCGCTTTGAGGATATGTTCATCGAGGATGATCTGGTGTTCGGGGAACTGGGCGCGGGATATAAGATTGCACTTTCCAATCTGGAGACGGGGCGCATCGGCATCGCCGCGCAGGCCGTGGGCATGGCGCAGGCGGCACTGGAGATCGCGGTGCGCTATGCACGGGAGCGCAGCAGCTTTGGCAAGCCGATCATCGAGCATCAGGCCGTGGGCTTTCGCCTCGCCGATCTCGCGACCCGGCTGGAGGCGGCGCGGCAGATGGTGCTACACGCCGCCGCGACCAGGGATGCCGGGCTGCCCTGCCTTACCGAAGCGTCGATGGCCAAGCTGTTTGCATCGGAGGCGGCAGAGGCGATCGTCTCGGGCGCGATCCAGACGCTGGGCGGCTATGGCTATCTCGAGGAATATGGCCTCGCCAAAATATACCGCGATGTCCGCGTCTGCCAGATTTACGAGGGCACGTCCGATATCCAGAAGATGGTTATCGCAAGAGCGCTGTGAAGGAACCTGATATGAGCCACGATCCCGTTGTTATCGCCAGCTACGCCCGCACGCCGATGGGTGGGTTTCAGGGCGCCTTTTTCGGCGTGAAGGCGACCGAGCTGGGTGCGGCGGCGGTGAAGGCCGCTGTCGGGCGCGCAGGGGTTGCGGGGGATGCCGTCGAGCGCATCTATATGGGCTGCGTGCTGCCCGCCGGGCTGGGTCAGGCGCCCGCGCGGCAGGCGGCGCTGGGCGCGGGCCTGCCGACCAGCGTGGAAGCGACGACGGTCAACAAGATGTGCGGCTCCGGCATGCAGGCGGCTATCATGGCCTATGATGCTCTTGCCGCAGGATCAATTGATGTGGCGATTGCCGGCGGTATGGAGAGCATGACCGGCGCGCCCTATCTGATGACCAAACATCGCGCTGGTGCGCGCATCGGCCATGACACGGTCTATGACCATATGATGCTCGATGGCCTCGAAGACGCCTATGAGCCGGGCAAGGCGATGGGCGTGTTTGCCGAAGAAGCGGTGCGGGAATATCAGTTTACCCGCGCCGAGCAGGATGACTATGCCATACGCTCGCTCGCCCGCGCCAACGCAGCGATAACGAGCAGTGCTTTCGTGAAGGAAATCGTGCCGGTCACGGTGTCGGGTCGCAAGGGCGATGTGATTGTCGATACCGATGAGCAGCCCGGTAACGCGAAGCCAGACAAGATCCCCACTCTGAAGCCCGCCTTCATCAAGGATGGGACGATCACGCCCGCCAATGCCTCGTCTATATCCGATGGCGCTGCGGCGCTGGTGATGACACGGCAGAGCGTGGCGGAAAAGCTCGGCTTGCCAGTGGTAGCGCGGGTGGTAGCGACCAGCGCGCATGCCCATGCGCCGTCGAAATTCACGACCGCGCCGGTCCCCGCCATACGCAAGGCGCTGGCCAAGGCGGGCTGGAGCGTCGAGGATGTCGATCTGTTCGAGGTCAATGAGGCGTTCGCCGTGGTGGCGATGATCGCGGCGCGCGACCTCAATATTCCTGCCGAAAAGCTCAATGTGAACGGCGGCGCGACCGCGCTCGGCCACCCGATCGGCGCAAGCGGCGCGCGCATCATGGCGACGCTGATCGCAGCTCTTGAAAATCGCGGACTTAAACGCGGCGTTGCGTCGCTGTGCATCGGCGGGGGCGAGGCCACCGCTGTCGCGCTCGAACTCGTTTGATTGATAAAGGAAATACTCGAAATGGACGTGAACGGACTGGCAGTGATTGTAACCGGCGGGGCTTCGGGATTGGGAGGGGCCACTGCCGCGCGCCTCGCGCAATCGGGCGCGAAGGTAACGATCTTTGATCTGAATGCAGAGCTGGGTGAGGCGCATGCCTGTGCCATCGGCGGCACCTTCCTCAAGGTAGACGTGACCGATGAAGCTGCCGTCGAAGCCGCGATTGAGACAGCGGAAGGCCTCAACGGCAAGGCGCGCATCCTCGTCAATTGCGCGGGCATCGGCCCCCCGGCCAAGGTCATCGGCCGCGATGGCAAGGCGCTTCCGCTCGGCGATTTTTCGAAGATCATCGCCATCAACCTGCTGGGCAGTTTCAACGTTCTTTCGAAGTTCGCGGCACGCCTCCATGATGTCGACACCGCTGGCGCGGAAGAGCGCGGCGTCATCATCAACACCGCCAGCGTCGCGGCCTTTGACGGCCAGATCGGCCAAGCGGCCTACTCCGCCTCCAAGGGGGGCATTGTGGGTATGACGCTGCCCATCGCCCGCGAGTTCGCGCGCTATGGCATCCGCGTCATGACGATTGCTCCGGGCCTATTCCTCACGCCGCTGCTCGCCTCCCTGCCGAAGGAAGCGCAGGATTCACTGGGCAAGCAGGTGCCGTTTCCCAGTCGCCTCGGCCATCCTGATGAATATGCGTTGATGGTCGAGCAAATCATCGCCAACCCTATGCTGAACGGCGAGGTCATCCGCCTTGATGGCGCCATCCGCATGGCGCCCCGGTAATGTGATGGAGAGAACTTCTGATACCTATGTCCAGCTCATCCAGAACAGAGGTCGCAACGATCAGCCACTTCCATCCGTTTTATGTGAGCATAGCGTAGGTCCAGCCCAATTTTCCTGCCCAAAGCCCCTTCCGCCTTATCCCCCCGGCAGCAACAGGCTTGCGTCCCCGTAGCTATAAAAACGGTAGCCTTCCTCAATAGCGTGCCGATACGCTGATTGCATCCGCTCCGTGCCCATCAGCGCGCTGACCAGCATGAACAGGGTCGATCTGGGCAAGTGGAAATTGGTCATCAGGCCGTCGATCGCCCGAAAACGGTATCCCGGCGTGATGAAGATGCGCGTTTCGCCGTTGAAAGGGAGGATATGGCCGTCGTCTCGCGCGGCGCTTTCAAGCAGGCGCAGGCTGGTGGTGCCCACCGCGACCAACCGCCCCCCGCGCGCCCGAACGGCATTCAGGCGCTGCGCCGTCTCCGCGTCGATCTCGCCCCACTCCGCGTGCATTTTGTGGTCCTGCGTGTCCTCTGCCTTGACCGGCAGAAACGTGCCCGCCCCGACATGCAGGGTGAGTGTTTCAAACACAATTTCAGCCTCTTGCAACCGGGCAACGAGATCGGGTGTAAAGTGCAAGGCCGCCGTGGGCGCGGCGACGGCGCCGTCGCGCGCGGCAAACATCGTCTGATAGTCCGATAGGTCGCGCGCATCGGCAGGGCGCTTGCCTGCGATATAGGGCGGTAACGGCATGGTCCCGGCACGCTCCAGCAACAGCTCGACCGGCTCCGTCCCCTGAAAGGCGAGCGTCACGCCGCCTTCCTCATCCTTGCCATCGACCAGCGCAAACACATCGGCACCGAAATCGACGAGGTCGCCCGGTTTCAGGCGTCTGGCGTTGCGCACGAACGCCTGCCATCGGCGCAGGTCAAGCCGCTTGTGCAAGGTGGCGCCGATACGGGCATCGCCGCGATGCCCCTCAAGCTGGGCCGGGATGACCCGCGTATCGTTGAAAACAAGGCAATCGCCGGCACGAAGTAGCGATGGCAGATCCCCCACTTGCCGGTCGCGCGCGTCCGCTTTGCCGTCGAGTACAAGCATCCGGGCGGCATCGCGCGGCTGCGCCGGGCGCAAGGCGATCCGTTCGGGCGGCAGGTCAAAATCGAAAAGGTCAACGCGCATGGCTTATAGTCTCTGGTTGGCAGAGCATTTCATGCCGTCGCGAGAACAGGAGTACGGGTCAGCTATCCGTCGCTCAAGGGGCTGTCGCCGCGCCATCCCCCTCGATGCTCGCCCTGATGACGCTACTGGGGTTGGCGGGGGGTTCGCCACGCTCGATCGCATCGACATATTGCATTCCCTCGATCACCCGGCCGAAAACGGTATATTTGTGGTCGAGTTGCAGGCGCGGCAGGAACATGATGAAGAACTGGCTGTTGGCACTGTCCTCGCTGGCGGCGCGGGCCATTGACACGGCACCGCGGACATGTGGCAGATCGCTGAATTCCGCCTTGAGGTATAGCTCGGTCGAACCGCCCGTGCCGTCATTTTTCGGATCACCGCCCTGCGCCATGAACCCGTCGATCACACGGTGAAACATCAGTCCGTTGTAAAAGCCGCGACGGGTGAGCAGCTTGATCCGCTCGGCATGGGCAGGGGCGACATCGGGGCGCAGTTGGATGCGGACAATACCCCCGGTGGAGAGCTGCAACACCCAGATATTGGCGGGATCGCGCGGAATACTGGCCGCCACGATCGTGGGCTTGGCTTCCTTGGCAAGCAGACGCGCATTTTCGGCTGCCCGCGCGCTCAGCTCGGCCTTCTTGAGTTCCGCCGCCTCACCCCGGCCGCCCTGCGCCTGTGCGGGAGAAAGCGTCGCCATGAGGAGCAAAACCGCCAGACCCGCTGCGCGCCCAATTACAGAAAGTCGGATCATCACGGATTATGCTCCCAAATCATTTTATGTCGCCAACCTTCGGCAAGGCTGCGCATTGCATCACGCCCGATGAACGAGGAATGAGCGCGCATCAAGACCCTTTTCGTCCGATCTTCGTAACACGCGCCTCAACGTCGGCACATACCTGCGCACTGACGAACCTGTCGATCGGTCCGCCATACATCGCGATTTCCTTGACCAGCCGCGATGCTATGGGTTGCAACGAGACATCTGCCATCAGGAAAACGGTTTCTACCCGGCTGTTGATCTGCTGGTTCATCCCCGCCATCTGATATTCATATTCGAAGTCGGCGACGGCGCGCAGTCCCCGGACGATAACGCTCGCGCCCTCTCGCTCGGCAAAGTCCATGAGCAGCGAATCGAACGCGACAACCGAAACATTGGCGTCCAGCGCCGCACATTCGCGCTTCACCATCGCCAGTCGTTCGTCGAGCGAGAACATCGGTGATTTGCTGGCATTGGTCGTAACGCCGATCACCAATCTATCGACGAGACGTGTGCCGCGCCGGATGATGTCCATATGACCCAGCGTAACCGGATCGAACGTCCCCGGATAAACACCTATACGCACTGCACCCATTCCTATCTGTCCCTTTCGATCACATAGTCGGCAATGGCGCGTAACAGGTCAGCACGCATGTCATATTCATGCAGATGGGCCTTGGCCTGCTGGACCAGAATACGGGCCTGTTCGCGTGCGCGTTCGACCCCCATCAACGATACAAAGGTCTGCTTGCCCGCATCCGCATCCTTTTGCAGCGCCTTGCCAGCCAGTTCGGCATCGCCCTCGACATCAAGCAGATCGTCGGCGATCTGGAAAGCGAGGCCGATGTCGCGGGCATAGCCATGCAGGCCGGTGCGGGCTTCGGGCGGGATATGCGCCATGATCGCCGCCGCCTCGACACAAAAGCTGATGATCGCCCCGGTCTTGAGTTGCTGGAGGCGGGTGATGGTGGGAAGGTCGAACGGGCTGTGTTCGGCCATGAGGTCCATCATCTGTCCGCCCGCCATGCCATGTGGCCCACTTGATTGCGCAAGCGCGCGAATCAGGTCGCATCGCACAAAGGGATCGGCATGCGTGCGCGGATCGGCGAGAATCTCGAAGGCGAGGTCATGCAGGCAGTCGCCCGCCAATATCGCTGTGGCCTCGTCAAAAGCGCGATGCACAGTGGGCTTGCCACGCCGCAGGTCATCATCATCCATCGCCGGAAGATCGTCATGGACGAGCGAGTAAACATGGATACACTCGACCGCGAGGCCGACCTGCACCACCGAATGCTCCGCCAGACCGAACAGGTCACCCGTCGCCTTGACGAGCAGGGGGCGCAACCGTTTGCCGCCGCCGATCGCCGCGTGACGCATGGCCTCGAACAGGCGGCGGCGCGGATCGTCCGGCGCGGCGAGCAGGCTGTCGAATGCGGCATCGATGGCCGCCGCCATCTGGCGCGCCGCGCGGTGCAGATCGGCCGTGCCGGGATCAACCACCTGTGTCATCGGCCGGTCAGTCGGCACCGAAAGGCTGCGTGCCGGTAACGACCCCGCCCGGCTCCACAGTCAGCTTGGCGATGCGCGCCTCTGCATCGGCAAGGCGCGCCTGACATTGCGTGCGCAGCGCTTCGCCCCGGGCATAGAGCGCGATCGACTCGTCGAGCGGCACATCCCCCCGCTCCAGCCGGTGCACGATCGCTTCCAACTCGCGCAGGGCGTTTTCGAACGAGAGGTCCGCCAGATCAGTATTTTCTGCCATGGTGACAGCTTTGGCCCCGGGCGGCGACGCGGTCAAGCCTCGGCGTGAAGCGGCACTGTCGCGATGCTGTCACGAAAGCATGACAGGCGGCCAAGTCAGCAAAAAAGCGAATCATCGGAAAATTCAGCGTATCGAGCCGCCGGGGCGCATAAATCCATTGACGACGACACTATAGATCGCAATTAGGACACCGTTATGAAACAATATCTCCCCCTGATCTCCGCCGCCGCACTGCTGACCCTTTCAGCCTGTGGCAATGATAAACCCGAAGTGGTGGGCAGCACGGTAAGTTCCGCCGATGCCGACGCCGAAGCCAATGCGGCTCCCGTCGAGTTGCCGCCGATGGTGAAGGCCAGCCACACTTTCCGCTGCAAGGATGGCGGCCTGATCTTCGTCGACTATATGTCCGACGACAAGACGGCGATGCTCAAGACCGACAAGGAAGGCGCCGCTACAAAGCTCGTCGCCGAGGAAGTCGGCAAGCCATTCAAGGCCGAGGGCGGCTTCGAGCTGTCCGGCACTGGCCCGGAAGTAAACGCTACGCTACCCGGCAAGGGCGCGCAAAGCTGCAAATCCTGATCTACTCCATCTCCCTTTCTTTCCATCATGGCCGGATGCCCAGCGTCCGGCCATTTTCATATGCCGCAGGCGCGCTTGACCCTGTTCAGGCCTGTCTGCTTTCGCTAAGGGCTGAGCCATGACCGATTCCCGCACCGCCAGCCGCATCACGCCCGAAATTGTCGCCGAACACGGCCTCAACGAAGAGGAATATGCGCGCGTCCTTTCCGCGCTGGGCCGCGAGCCAAACCTGACCGAACTCGGCATCTTTTCCGTGATGTGGTCGGAGCATTGCAGCTACAAGTCATCCCGCATTCACCTGAAGAAGCTGCCCACGACCGGCCCGCAGGTCATTTGCGGTCCAGGCGAAAATGCCGGCGTGGTCGACATCGGCCACGGACAGGCGGCGATCTTCAAGATGGAGAGCCACAACCATCCCAGCTATATCGAACCCTATCAGGGCGCGGCAACCGGCGTGGGCGGCATTTTGCGCGACGTGTTCACCATGGGCGCGCGGCCGATCGCCAACATGAACGCGCTGCGCTTCGGGCGGCCCGATCACCCGAAGATGCGCCACCTCATCAGCGGCGTGGTGCGCGGCATCGGAGGCTATGGCAATTGCGTCGGCGTGCCGACCGTGGGCGGCGAGGTCAATTTTCACCCGGCCTAGGACGGCAATATCCTCGTCAATGCCATGACCGTGGGCATCGCCGATACCGACAAGATTTTCTATTCGGCGGCCAGCGGGGTCGGCAACCCCATCGTCTATGTCGGCAGCAAGACCGGGCGCGACGGCATTCACGGCGCGACCATGGCCAGCGCCGATTTCGGTGAGGACAGCGAGGAAAAGCGCCCCACCGTGCAGGTCGGCGATCCCTTCACCGAAAAATTGCTGATCGAGGCATGCCTGGAGCTGATGGCGTCGGACGCCATCGTCGCCATTCAGGACATGGGCGCGGCGGGCCTGACCAGCTCGTCTGTCGAGATGGCGTCCAAGGGCGGCGTCGGCATCCGGCTCGACATGGACATGGTGCCACAGCGCGAAAGCGGCATGACCGCTTACGAGATGATGTTGTCCGAATCTCAGGAACGCATGCTGATGGTCCTGAAGCCCGGTCGCGAAGCCTTTGCCGAAGCGATCTTCCACAAATGGGAACTGGATTTCGCGGTAATCGGCGAAGTGACCGACACGGGTCGCATGGTCCTCGTCCACAAGGGCGAGACAGTATGCGACATCCCGCTTGCTCCGCTCGCCGACGATGCGCCGCTATACGATCGCCCTTATATCGACCCTGCCGAATATAAGGCGTGGTCGGGGATACAGCCGCTCCGCGATATTCCGGCCAGCACCGACATTGGCGCAGATCTCATTAAGCTGATGGGTAGCCCCGACATCGCTTCGCGTCGCTGGATATGGGAGCAATATGACCACAAGGTCGGTGCCGACACGGTGCAGGCACCCGGCGGTGATGCGGCGGTGGTACGCGTACATGGCACGACCAAGGGCATCGCCATGAGCACCGACTGCACGCCCCGCTATTGCTATGCCGACCCGTATGAAGGTGGCAAACAGGCGATTGCCGAATGCTATCGCAACATCAGCGCGGTGGGCGCGACGCCGCTCGCCGTCACCAATTGCCTCAACTTCGCCAATCCTCAGCGACCCGAAATCATGGCGCAGATTGTCGGCTGCCTCGAGGGAATGAGCGAAGCGTGCATCGCACTGGATTTCCCAATCGTGTCGGGCAATGTATCGCTCTATAACGAGAGCAAGGCGACGGGCGGCGGCAGCGCGATTCTGCCCACCCCGGCAATCGGCGGCATCGGCTTGCTGGCGGATTGGTCGAAAGCGGCGGGTATCGGCTTCACCAAAGCCAAATCGGCTTTGATGCTGGTCGGCGGTCGGTGCAGTCATGTGGGGCAATCCATATGGCTGAGGGAAATCGGCGGAAGAGAAGATGGCTTCCCGCCTCCGGTCGATTTGAGCAAAGAAAAAGCAAACGCCACCTTCGTTCGGTCCATGATCGATCAAGGCATCATCACGGCCGCGCATGACATTTCGGACGGTGGGATGCTGGTAGCGGTTGCCGAAATGGCTTTAGCCGGGGGCATGGGCTGCGACATTCATTTGCCCGGTCTTCAGGGCGCATCGTTGCCTGGCATATTCTTCGGCGAGGATCAGAGCCGTTATATTGTCGAAGTCACCGACCCTTGGAAATTTGAGGCAATGGCCGGGAAGATGGGCGTCGAAGTCGAAATTTTAGGAACCACCGGCAACGAGATGAAAGGCAGCGCGCCATCGCTCTGCATCAGCAGCGGATGGAAAACTATCCCCCTCGCCGAACTACGCACCGCGCATGAGGGCTTTTTCCCCGCGCTGATGGACGGCTGATCTTTTCAATCCACCCCCCGTCACTGCAACGTCGCGGGGCCGTCATTATCGGTCAGTCCATAAAATTGCATGAGCTGCATCGTCTGCTCCGCCCGATCGGCGAGCGAGGCCGTTTCGAGTAGCGACTGTTTGGAGGCGACATCGAACGGCGCGATCTGCGCTATGCCGTTGACCAGTGCCGCATCGTCCAGCCGCGACACCGATGTCCAGTCGACGACATAGCCGAGCCGGTCGGCAAAGCGCCGCGATTCACGTTCCAGCGCCGAACGCACCACCGGAGCCAGCGCCCCGCCGTCATCTTCGTCGCCGTCAAACAGCTCAGCCTCAACCTGCCGAAACGGCGTCACCACCTCCAATTCCCGCAATAGCCGGAAGCGCGCGACACCGGTCAGCACAATATTGTACCGCCCACCCTCCAGC
>ERZ724517.2119-NODE-2119-length-10610-cov-7.383231_pt1 | contig 10610 bp, 8 predicted proteins | sample MGYA00376050_ERZ724517 | MGnify/ENA primary metagenome ERZ724517 (study PRJEB28724, sample SAMN07190886) | activated sludge metagenome | isolation source: activated sludge of sewage treatment plant in Hong Hong | place: USA: Christiansburg, Virginia | collected... | reverse complement strand
CAAACTCATCCATTTCAATATCATCGCTTCCGCTCATGATATTTAATAACACGTGGCGAGCACCAGAAATATCGTTGTCATTTAATAATGGAGAAATCAACGCATTCTCTACTGCACGCAAGGCACGTTTTTCGCCGCTTGCAATAGCAGAACCCATAATAGCTACACCGCTATCTTGCATTACTGTTTTCACATCATTAAAATCCACATTCACATGCATGTGTAAACTAATAATTTCTGCAATTGATTTAGCAGCACTAGTTAATACATTATCTGCGTGAGCAAATGCTTCCGTCATTTTTAAACTTCCGTAGATATCACGTAATTTATCGTTACCAATAACAATTAACGTGTCTACGTATTTTTTCATTTCTTCTAAGCCTTTCTCAGCTTGCTCTCTACGTTTTTTTCCTTCAAAAGAGAAAGGAATTGTCACGATACCAACTGTTAAGATGCCTAATTCTTTAGCAATAGATGCAATTACAGGAGCAGCTCCAGTGCCAGTACCACCGCCTAAACCAGCTGTGATAAATACCATTTCCGTATTGTCTTTTAAAATTGCTTTTATTTCTTCAATGCTTTCTAAAGCAGAGTCGCGACCAACCTCAGGTTTTGCACCTGCGCCTAATCCTCTGGTTAAAGAGTTACCTAATTGTATTTTGTGAGGCACTGGGCTTTTGCTTAATGCCTGTTTATCGGTATTGCATATAATGAAATCAACCCCTTTAATTCCTAAACGGAACATATGGTTAACAGCGTTACTTCCGCCGCCACCAACGCCAATTACTTTAATAATTGAGCTTTCTTCTTGTGGTAATTCAAATTGCATCATGGTATGTAGATTTTTGTTGTTTGTATTGTTTGATGTTTATTGTTTCAGGTTCCTTGTCCTGGTTTTATTGTTTTTTGTTTTTTTGCTTCTCGACTCCGCTCAGTGTAACAGTTCGAACTGACACTCTGCTTACTGCTTCTGCCTACTTTTTTTACTATTCCACGTCATCACTCATCCAATCCTTAGCTTTGCTAATTAATGAATCGAAGAAGTTACCTACTTTTTGTTTTGAGTGACCAGTTACTTTTTTCTCTGCTTTTTTGCTCGCTGTTGCTTCCACTAAAACTGTTTCTTCTACTTGTTTAGAAGAGTTAGTTCCACGTTTCAATTCGCGTTCGTATTTCTCAATACCTTTCATTACCAAGCCCACACCTGTTGCATACATTGGGTTTTTCAACTCATCATCAGCACCTGCTAAATGTTCGTTTGGAGTTCCAATACGGCAATCCATACCAGTAGTTAACATCACTAATTGAGGTAAGTGTTTTAATTGAGAACCACCACCAGTTACTACGATGCCACCTGCTAATTTACGTTCGAAGCCAGAAGATTTAATTTCAAATAACACAAACTCTAAAATTTCTTCCATACGCGCTTGAATAATTTGCGCTAAGGTATTTACTGAAATTTCTTTGTGCGGACGACCTCTTAATCCTGGGATAGAAATCACCTCGTTCATTTGATTTTCTTGTGCTAAAGCCGAACCGAAACGCATTTTTAATTGTTCCGCTTGTGTTTTGATAATACCACAACCTTCTTTAATATCATCGGTGATGATGTTACCACCAAAAGGAATAACAGCTGTGTGACGGATAATGCCATCATAGAAAATAGCCACATCAGTAGTACCACCACCAATATCCACTAATACAACACCTGCTTCTTTTTCTTCATCGCTTAAAACGGCATCAGCACTTGCTAATGGCTCTAAGTGTAAATCAACCGTGGTTAATTTAGCGCGATCAACACATTTAAAAATATTTTTTACAGCACTTACTTGTCCTGTAATAATATGGAAATTTCCTTCTAAGCGAATTCCAGAATGACCAATTGGGTTACGGATACCACTTTCGTTATCAATAATATATTCTTGAGGAATCACGTGAATTATTTCTTCACCTGGACTCATCACTAAACGGTGCATGTTATCAATTAATTGATCTACGTCGTTTTGAGAAACTTCTTCTTCTAAAGATTTACGAGTCACCATACCGCGGTGTTGCATACTTTTAATATGCTGACCTGCAATACCAACAATTACTTCTTCAATATCGATATTTGCTTTATCGCCTGCAATTTTAATAGCAGCTTTAATAGACTCAATGGTTTGCTCAATATTAGCAACTACACCACGGTGCACCCCTAGTGATTCGGATTTACCAATACTTAAAATTTCTACTTTACCGTTTTCGTTTTTGTAACCAACGATAGCGGCAATTTTAGTTGTTCCAATGTCAAGACCTACTACTAGTTCTGCATTTGCTGGCATTTGTTTTTGTGTTGGTTTATTGTCCATAAACTTATTTTTTAGTGCAAACCACTTGGTTTTTATATTTTATATTGATAGTTGAATATTTATTCCAGCCATCTGTTTTGTTTAATCCTTCGGTATAAAATGTTTTTAGTTTTTCAAACTTCTCTTCAAAATCTTTCGCATCTCCAAACACAATTTTATGATTACCAATTGAAGGGTATAACTCTAATTCCTTATCAGGCGTTACATTTATTTGATGTATCAGGCTTGCTAAAACCGAATCCTTAGCAATATAAGTGGAGATGTTATAAATATCATCGAGTACACTGATGGCTGCAAATTTTTCGTTTTTCGAAATGGCATCTACCGAAACTTGGTAACGAGTCGCATATGGTTCAACAATGAATCCTGTGGCAATAATTACACGTGCGGTGAATTTATCACTCAAAGGCATGAGTTTAGATTTCGTATCAATGTAATAACTTTCGCCATCCATGTTCATTACTCGAACTAATGGTGTGCGCTGTGTTACATTCATGGTTACATCTCCATTTACATCTACGGCTATATCAGCATTTTCTACAGCGGGATGAGAATTCAATGCTTTCTCTAAACCGTTCACATCAATATTTTGTAAAGAAGTGTTTAAGATTGAGTCGTTTCTTTCTTTAAAAAACTCTTTCACATCCTCTTCATCAATAAAGGTGTTAACTTCTGTATTATTAACCGATACCAATAAATTTTCGGCAACTACGTTTTTTTCTTTGCTAGTAGCAAAGGCTAAAGACGCTAGTAGGCCTGATAATCCAATAATCCAAAGAACGATGATTAATATTTTTCTAAAATTTATTTTTTTCATTTTGTTGTTTCATTCAGCAGCTTCTCAATCGGTTCAATCAAACTGTCTATATCTCCTGCTCCCAATGTCATCACTACTTGTGGTGGATGTGTTTTTAAAAATTCAAGCACGTTTTCTTTTTTTACTAAAAATTTTTCTTTGCTTTTCATTTTATCTAACAACATCTGCGAATTGATTCCTTCGATGGGTTTTTCTCTGGCAGGGTATATGTCTAATAACACACATACATCCAACAAATCTAAACTCTCAGCAAAACCATCAGCAAAATCGCGTGTGCGTGTAAATAAATGCGGCTGAAAAATACCCGTTACTTTTTTATCTGGATATAATTGTTTCGCAGCGGTAATGGCAGCTCTCAATTCTTCCGGATGATGGGCATAATCATCAATGTACACAACAGACTTTGATTTTACTCGGTAATCAAATCTTCGTTTCACTCCTTTAAAAGAACGTAAGGCTTTGTTTATCACATCGCCCTTAATACCTAATTGTTGCGCAACTGCTACTGCTGCTATCGAATTTTCTACATTATGTAAACCCGGTAATCCAATGGCTACGTGGCTTACAGGCTCTATGGGACTATTGATGTTGTAACAAAATTCGCCATCAATAATTTCAATAGAATTCGCAGAGTATTCAGTATCTAAATTTAATGAGTAGACAAGTCTTTTATCCTTGAGTCTCAAATCGTTATCAACATTTTTTTTAACAATCAAAAAGCCCTCTCTTTGAACCTGAGAAGCAAATTGAGTATAGGTTTGGTGCATGGCATTTAAGTCGCCATAAATGTCCAGATGGTCAGCGTCAACACTTGTTATTACTGTGATGTAAGGATGCAAAGTTAAAAAAGAGCGGTCGTATTCATCAGCCTCAACTACTACGTAAGCATCCTTATCGTTAGCATCGCCCAACAATAAATTGGTTTTATAATTTTGAGAAATACCCCCTAAAAAGGCAAAACAATTAATACCCGCTGTTTTTAAAACGTGAGTCGTAAGTGTTGTGGTGGTTGTTTTTCCGTGAGTACCCGCAATAGCGATGGTGCGAAATTGTTTAGTGATTTCTCCTAATACCCAAGCACGCTTTTGTAAATTATAGCCTTCGTTTTGAAGATACGCAAACTCTGCATGGTCTTTTGGAACAGCAGGCGTGTAAATCACTAAAATATCTTCTTTATTATAGAGCGAAAATAATTTTTTGACTAAAGCTTTATCTTCATCAAAATGTAATTGAGCGCCTTCGTCTTGTAATTGTCTCGTTAAATCTGTTTCTGTTTTATCGTAACCATAAACTGTTTTACCATAATGGTTAAAGTAGCGAACTAAAGCACTCATGCCAATGCCACCAGCACCAAGGAAATAATATAATTTATAATCAAGTATGTTCATGTAGGACTAAAGGCTGTAGTTGGCTAATTTTAAAACTTCTAAAGCAATCACATTAGCAGAATTTTGAAAAGCCATTTGACTAATGTTATTGGTAAGCGTAACTTGCTGACTGGTATTATTAATTAAAGCAATAGCAGTATCTATTAATGTATTGAGTGATTGGTTATCTTTTACTAATAAGGCAGCTTGTTTATTTACCAAAGCCATCGCATTTTTTGTTTGATGATCTTCGGCTACATTTGGAGAAGGTACTAAAATACATGGCATCCCTATATTACATAATTCGGAAACGGAACTAGCTCCAGCTCTTGAAATCACAATATCAGCCGCTGCATACGCTAAATCCATACGAGAAATAAATTCTAAGGCGTATATGTTGTTATTAGAAAAAGGTTGAACTTGCTCTTGCGCATTTGTGTAATAAGTTTTACCTGTTTGCCAAATTAATTGAATATTACTATCAACTAATTTTTGCAGCCCTGCGCCCATGGATTCGTTAATGGTTTTAGCGCCAAGGCTGCCACCAATGACTAAAATTATTTTTTTGTTAGGAGAAAGCTTAAAGAAATTAAGAGCTTCTTCGCGATGTTGTTTCACATCTTTCAAATCCTGACGAACTGGATTACCCGTTAGTAATATTTTTTCTTTTGGAAAAAACTGTTCCATCCCTTCGTAAGCCACACAAATTTTACTTGCTTTTTTAGAAAGTATTTTATTGGTGATTCCTGCGTAAGAATTTTGTTCTTGTAATAAAGCTGGAATGCCTTTATTGGTAGCTGCTTTTAATAATGGTCCGGAAGCGTAACCGCCAGTGCCTACAACCACATCTGGTTGAAATTCGTTGATAATTTTGCGAGTCTTTAATAAAGACTGTATAATAAGGAAAGGTAATTTTAAGTTAGCAAGTGTAAATAATTTACGCTGTAAGCCAGCAATAGGAACGCCAATAATTTTGTAGCCAGCAGCAGGAACTTTCTCCATTTCCATTTTGCCTAAAGCGCCCACAAATAAAATCTCCGCATGTGGCACTAATTTTTTTATTTCATTAGCAATAGCCACTGCCGGAAAAATATGTCCTCCAGTGCCGCCGCCGCTTAATATGACTTTTAGTGGTTTCATTTATTCAGTAATCACTTCTTGTTCTTTATTACCTGTATCCTCGTTTGCTCTGCTCACACTTAAAATAATACCGATAGCAATACAAGTAAACCAAATGGAGGTTCCTCCCATACTTACTAATGGTAATGGTTGACCTGTTACTGGAAATAAATTCACAGCAACCGCCATATTAATTAATGCTTGAAACACCAAGCTAAAACTTAAACCAACGGCCATTAATCCGCCAAAGGTTTTTTCAGAGTCCCTTAAAATTCTAATACCTCTAAATAATAAAATCATGTATAAGAATAGCATAGCAAATCCTGTGAACAAACCATACTCTTCGATAATTATGGCATAAATAAAATCGGAAGACGCTTGTGGTAAAAAGGCACGTTGCGTGCTATTGCCAGGACCTTTGCCAATTATGCCGCCAGTAGCAATAGCAATTTTAGCTTGTTCGCTTTGGTAATTGTTTTTAGCATCACCTGCGGAGAAATTTTCTATACGGGCTTTCCATGTTCTACCACGAGGTATGGCATCTGGAAACTGATAAATAGTAATACCTAACAATAAAGCAAAACCAACACAGCCAGCTAAAATGTACATGATGAATTTTGCTTTTATCCTTCCAACAAACATTAAAAATAAACAGTTCACAAATAATAAGGCTGCTGTAGAAAAGTTAGCTGGGAAAATCAATAAACAGATAAAACCTACCGGAATTAATAAATATTTTAGGAGTGATTTAAAATCTTCTAATTGACCTTGACGAATAGTAAGCGTGCGTGCTACGAAAATTATTAAAATAATTTTGGCAACGTCGGAAGACTGAAATGTTAACCCTATCCCCGGAATTGGAATCCAACGACTTGCCTCGCCTGCACTCACCCCTTTTAATAATGTAAATAGCAATAAAGGAATCACAAACAAAATACCAATCTGCGCCACCCTAGAGAACAGAGTGTATTTGAGTTTGTGAACTAAATACATTATTAAAATACCACCAACTACTGTAATGCCATGTTTGATTAAGTAGGCCTCGGTATTACCTTGTTTATATTTATGTGCTAATGTTACAACCGAACTGTATACTACCAAAATAGATAGTAGAGACAATAGAAAAACTATCGTCCAGATTACTCTATCTCCTTTTAAGTATGCGAATTGTTTCATTAGTTAATTGTTTTGTTGTTTATTTGTTTGCATGTTTTTTGCTGTTTTATGTTTTTAAAACATTAAACAACCAAACATTAAACATTTAAAACGAGTTCCTTGAATTTGTTACCTCTGTTTTTATAATTATCAAAAGGGTCGAAACTTGGGCAAGCTGGCGAAAATAAAACCGCTTGGTTTTTAATCGCTTTTGCTTTCGAAATTCCAACAGCACTTTCTAAATTATCGGCTACAATAACCATTACATGTTTATTAAAGATGTTTTTTATTTCAGAGAATCGTCTGCCAAAATAAATTACCGTTTTAATATTATAGTAATTGATATTAGTGAACCAAGAGTAATCGGTTTTTAAATCATCTCCACCTAATATCAATACTATTTCTGCGTCCACAGAATTAATACTTTCCACAGCTAGTCTTGCATTGGTTGCTTTCGAATCATTAATGAAGGTAACCTCATTAATATTGGCAACAAATTCAAAACTATGATCTGTTTCTCTATTAATAGAAAACGTTTTTTGACCTAGTGCAACTTCTTTCATTTTATAAACCTCTTACTGCTGTTTTAAATTGAACACCTCTATCTTCGTAGTTTTGAAATAAGTCGAAACTAGCACATGCTGGAGATAATAAAACTGCATCTCCTTTAGAAGCTAATTTGTAAGACATGGCAACTGCTTCAACAGCAGAACCAGCTTCCATAATATTTTCTACAGAACCTTTAAATGCTTTGATGATTTTTTTATTGTCAACACCTAAGCAAACAATCGCTTTTACTTTTTCTTTTACAAGATCAACTAATTCTTCGTAGTTGTTTCCTTTGTCTTGTCCGCCAACAATCCAAACGGTTGGTTTTTGCATACTTTCTAAGGCATACCAAGCAGAGTTAACGTTAGTTGCTTTTGAATCGTTAATAAATTCGATGCCATTAATAGAGGCAACAAATTCTAAACGGTGTTCAACGTTCACGAAGTCTTCTAAACTTTCGCGGATAATGTCTTTGCGTATATCTACGATACGCGCTGCCATTGAAGCAGCCATTGAGTTGTAAACGTTATGTTTACCTGCAAGAGCCAATTGTTCTAGGGTCATAATTAAGGGTTTAGGGTTATTATTATAATTAAGGGTTATTTCATTGTTTTGTAAGAAGGCGCCATTTCCTTCTATGGTTTTTTTGATGCTGAAGGGAACTAATTCCGCTTCAATGTGTGTGTGCTTCATAAATTCTTCCATCACAACATCATCAGCACAATACACAAAAGCATCATCTTTAGTTAAGTTTTGAGTAATGCGGAATTTGGATGCCACATAATTCTCAAACTTATATTCGTATCTATCTAAATGGTCAGGCGTAATGTTTAATAACACTGCTACGTCTGCTTTAAAATTATACATGCCATCTAATTGAAAACTACTTAACTCTAACACGTAGTAATCAAAATTTTCGGTTGCTACTTGATAAGCAAAACTTTTTCCGATGTTCCCACCTAAGCCTACATTGTACCCTGCTTTTTTTAGGATATGATAAGTGAGTAAAGTAGTAGTCGTTTTTCCATTACTACCAGTAATGCAAATGGTTTTTGCTTTGGTATGTCGGCCTGCAAATTCTATTTCAGAAATCACTGGAATGTTTTTTGCTTTAGCTTTTTGAACGAGCTCCACTTTATCAGGAATGCCAGGACTCTTAATGATCTCCGTTGCATTTAAAATTAAGTTCTCCGTATGAGTGCCTTCTTCAAAGGCAATGTTATGATGAACTAATTCTAATTTATATTTTTCTTTAATTAAACTTTTGTCAGATACAAACACATCATAGCCTTTTGCTTGTGCCAAAATAGCACTGCCAACGCCACTCTCTCCAGAACCGAGAATAACCATGCGTGGTTTTTGATTAGATATGTTTGTATTTAAGTTCAATTTTTGTTTTTAATTTATTTTTGTTCAATCTCCTTTTCCAAATAGGGGTAGGGGTGGGGGTTGTTATCTTAATTTTAATGTGACAATGGTTAGTGCGGCAAGCATAATTCCAATAATGAAAAAGCGCATCACAATTTTTGACTCATGAAACCCTGATTTTTGGTAATGATGATGAAGAGGTGCCATTTTAAATAAGCGGTTGGCTTTGGCAAATTCGAGCCCGTGTTTTTTGCGTTGATATTTAAAGTAAAACACCTGCATGATTACTGATAAATTTTCAATTAAGAACACACCGCATAAAATTGGGATCAATAATTCTTTACGAATAGCAATTGCGAATACAGCAATAATTCCGCCTAATGCTAAACTTCCTGTATCGCCCATAAAAACTTGAGCAGGGAAAGCGTTATACCAAAGGAAGCCAACGCATGCACCAACAAAGGCCGCCATAAACACCACCAATTCACCTGTGTTAGGTATGTACATGATATTTAAGTAGTCCGCAAAAATGGTATTACCACTTACATAAGCTAAAATTCCTAAGGTGGTTCCAATAATGGCACTTGTTCCTGCCGCTAATCCATCAATACCATCTGTAATGTTTGCTCCGTTAGAAACAGCTGTTACAATTAAAATAACAATTGGAATAAAAATTAGCCATCCGTATTTTACAGCGCTATCTCCCATAAAAGATAAAACACTCACGTAATCAAATTCGTTATCTTTTACAAAAGGAATAGTTGTTTTAATACTCTTAATTGGTGTCGGTGCATATTTTGGTAAAGTCAAATCTTTTTTGCTACTAATAGCATCATCAAAAGAATAAGCACTCTGCTGGTTAGCCGTCATTCGTTCTTTTACAACCACATCAGGATGGAAATAAAATACAGCACCTACTAGTAAACCAATACCAATTTGTCCAACAACTTTAAACTTACCTTTTAAGCCTTCTTTGTTTTTCTTAAATACTTTTATGTAATCATCTAAGAAACCAATACTTCCTAACCATACAGTTGAGATCAGCATTAGAACGATATATACGTTGTGAATTTTTGCAAATAATAAAGTAGGAATAATAATAGCGGCTAAAATAATAAGTCCTCCCATCGTTGGAGTGCCCGCTTTTTCATTTTGTCCTTCTAAACCTAATTCACGAATCGTTTCACCAATTTGTTTTTTACGGATGTAATTAATGATACGTTTACCAAATATCATGGTAATCACTAACGACGATAATAAAGCCAACGCCGCTCTAAACGAGATGTATTGAAACACCCCAGCTCCTGGAAAGTTAAAGTGTTGATCTAAGTAGTGGAATAAGTAGTAAAACATTTTATCGTTAGTTATTAAATATTTCTTTTACAATTTCAAAATCATCAAATGGGTGCTTTACGCCATTTATTTCTTGGTACTTCTCATGTCCTTTTCCAGCTATCAAAATAATGTCGCCTTCTTTTGCAAATGCAACGGCAGTTCTGATGGCTTCTTTTCTATCGCTAATACGTAATGTTTTTTTTGCGTCAACTGGATTAATACCAGCTTGCATTTGGTTTAAAATTTCTTCTGGATTTTCGCTGCGAGGGTTATCACTTGTTAAAATAACTTTATTACTATACTCGCAAGCTATTTGAGCCATAATCGGACGCTTTGCAGCATCTCTGTCCCCACCACAACCAGCTAGTGTAATCACTTGCTCGTTGCCAGTTCTAATGTCTTTTATCGTTTCTAAAACATTTTTTAAAGCATCAGGTGTATGTGCATAATCAACTATTGCTACAATGCCATTTTTAGATTTAATGTATTGAAAACGTCCTTCTACTGAATTTAAATTACTAAGCGTCGTTAATACTTGTACTCTATCTTGTT
>ERZ724517.2116-NODE-2116-length-10616-cov-4.337657_pt1 | contig 10616 bp, 7 predicted proteins | sample MGYA00376050_ERZ724517 | MGnify/ENA primary metagenome ERZ724517 (study PRJEB28724, sample SAMN07190886) | activated sludge metagenome | isolation source: activated sludge of sewage treatment plant in Hong Hong | place: USA: Christiansburg, Virginia | collected... | reverse complement strand
AAGAGAAGCTGGCCGGGACGACTGGTGTGGTATCGGATGACCTACGGGCGTTCGTTGCTACTGCGTTGGGCAATCGCGAGCTGCCCGCTGAGAGGGTTGTTGCACGGTATGCAGAACTGGTCAACGAAGTACGGCGTATCGAGGCCCTTGTGGGGGACATCCAGACAGTCACCAAGGCTTCCAGTGCGTTCGAGCTTGCCGGGGCGGAAAAGCTGGCGGCACGTGTGTCCCACACGCCTATTGGCCCATCGGGAGAGGACTCCGTGCTACCCATTTCGTGGCGGGATGCCTGGAACTGGGCGCGAGTTAAAGCGCACCTGGACAAGATTGAAGCCCGTGATGAACTGTTGACTTTAGCCGGCCGCCGCCGGGACCTTGAAGGGGGTCTCGCCAAGCTCTACGAAAACATGGTTTCCGTTTCCGCCTGGCTGGCGACTAAGAATGGCGCGTCACCCCTAGTGCTATCGGCACTGGAAACCTACAAAACCGCGATTCGAAGGATTGGTCAGGGTACTGGGCCAAACGCCACCCGGCACAGGCGCGACGCACAGAAGGCCATGCAGGATGCCCAAGGGGCCGTTCCGTGCTGGATTATGAGCCACAACAAAGTATCAGAGACCTTACCTGCCACTCTGGGAAGTTTCGATTTGGTCATCGTTGACGAGGCCAGCCAGTCCGACCTTTGGGCCCTTCCGGCCGTATTACGCGGCAAGAAGATTTTGGTCGTTGGTGATGACAAGCAGGTGTCGCCCGATGGCGGGTTTATTTCTGCAACGCACATCCAGACTCTCAAAAACCGGTTCCTTGCAGACCAGCCCTACGCAGCGGTTCTTACCCCAGAGAAGTCTCTGTACGACATTGCATCAACGGTATTTGCAGCACAAAAGGTCATGCTGCGGGAACACTTCCGGTGTGTGCCGGCCATCATCGCCTACAGCAACCAGTTCTACGACGGGTTCATGCAGCCTCTTCGCATTCCAAAGGAGTCCGAACGCATTGACCCCCCACTGGTTGACATCTACGTCCCTTCAGGCTATCGGGACAAAAAGGATATCAATCGGCCGGAGGCAGAGGCCATCGCCGATGAAATCGAAGCCATCCTCCAGAACAAGAAATTCGCAAATCGTACGCTGGGTGTCGTGTCGCTACTGGGGCCTGACCAAGCCAAGCATATTGACACCGTGGTGCGGACCCGATGTGATGCGGCAGAGCTGATTCGTCGCAAATTTGAATGTGGCGACGCCCGCGTGTTTCAAGGAAGCGAGAGGGACATCATGTTTCTGTCGATGGTGGCGGACCCCCAAGCCTCTAGGGCACTTTCCGGGAATACGGCGGAACAGCGATTCAACGTCGCCGGTAGCAGGGCTCGGGACCGCATGTACCTTGTGCGCTCAGTGCAGTTGTCGGACTTGTCGCATCTGGATTTGCGAGCAGGGTTGCTTTCACACTTCAGCAATCCCATGGAGGGAAGCTACGAGGAAAACAAAAACCTCATTGCCCTTTGCGAATCAGGCTTTGAAAAGCAGGTGTACTCGGCCCTTGTAGATAGGGGGTTTCGTGTGATTCCTCAGGTGAAGGCGGGCTCATTCCGCATTGACATGGTGGTTGAGGGCGAGCGTGACGCGCGTCTGGCCATCGAGTGCGACGGCGATGAATTCCACGGGCCTGACCGATGGGCTGCGGACATGAGCCGTCAGCGGGTCCTAGAGCGCGCAGGCTGGACTTTCTGGAGGTGCTTTGCGTCCACTTGGTCGTTACGGCGGGACGAGGTCCTAGGTGAACTCCTGCAGCGGCTTGGCGCCATGGGCATCGACCCATTGGGCATGCTGGAAAAATTACCCTCATTGGTAGAACAAAGAGTGTGGCGGCCTATCCCGGTCGCCGTTGGTGACAAGGGCGCCCCGTTGGCAGAGGCTGTAGAAGCTGCAATCAGTGAGGTAAGTCCGCAAGCGGAATAGCCCCAAGGTTCCTTGGTCCGCACTAAATCAAGCGCATCATCCCGAGACTGGAAACTGTCATTCATCTTGACCAACGGCTTGCGTTGAAGTGTAGCGGCACCAATTTGCTTGAAATTAGCGACAGCTTCTGAACCCCAAAATCGTTTAGGGAGACTTGGTATGACTTCTGAAAATGAATCTCTTCATCAAACAATTTCTTTATATGAAAAAGAGGTTCAGGAATACCTAGGTGCTAATCTCGGATTGCTCGGATCGCCCAGATTGCAACTGGTTCAGCTTGAATACCCGGTCAATTTTGGTCGCGATAGCGGTCGAATTGATATCCTCGCAACGGATTCCAGAGGTGCGTACGTCGTAATTGAGGTTAAGCGGGGAGTCGCTGGTCGTGGGGCAGTAGGACAACTTCAAAGCTACATGGGCGCAGTTTTAGACGCCAACCCTGGAAAACATGTTCGCGGGATTCTGGTTGCGATGGGAATAGACGATGCCGCGAATGCTGCACTTCGAATGACGCACAGCATCGATTTTTTCTATTTTCAAAATCAATTCACGTTCCATTTGGCTGCGGCAGCCAACGCTAAGCTGACGGCACCCAAGTTCAGTGTGAGTTTGGTGGAGCCTAATTCTGTTGAGAATCATCAGGGGGCCCGGTTCAACTATTGGGAAAAGTTGGGGGGGACGGTACTCGCCGATGAAATGGATTGCCTTAAGTGTGGCAAACACACCAGGGTCGTCAAAATTGGTCCTCAATTTGTCTGTGGCATCTGTGGCAACCCACGGCACTAGAAATAATTTCGGATCTCAAAAGATAGCGCGTCTTCGTCGCGACGGTCCACGTTGATGGGTTGGATATCAGCGCTTCGGCGTCCCTCTTGGCTATCAAATAGCCTCAGGAATTCATTTGCATTTGAGGAGTTCTTACTGCAGTCTGTTGAGGTGAGTTTGACGACACCTGAAGGCGCGAAGCGGTGGGGGTTTACTCTGCGAATCTCGATTTTTACCAGAGCACCCCAAGTGATTCAGCAGCGCAGATGGCAGCGACCAGTGATGCTTCAGAGTTGATGCTTACTGAGGCGTCGGTTTGAGGTGTCGGTACGCGCAAATGACGCCCATTTGGCCTCGCGTGCGCGCGCGTAGTGTTTTTCGGGAAAAGACACACCCAAATCGTTCATCAAGGGTCACATCGCGGCACCAGCCACTCGGGGTAATCCGGCTCCCGGTCTGGCTCGCTTCCGAGCCAGCCTTCGATGTATCCCGGTACTGCGAGGCCTTGAAGGCGCGCAGCGTCTCTGCAATGCACCCATTGCCAGTCCAGATCGTTCCATCTTGCAGCGCATGCGATACATCGAACAGCACACGCCTGAGTTCCGGGCTTGTCTGGACTCTCCACGGCAAGGTTTCCAGCCAGTCGATGAACTCAGCAGGAGCAGGTTCAATGTATTCACAATCCACACGCTCCCGACGTTTTGCGCCACCTTCATGTGGGAACACCCATTTGATCGAGATTCGACCGAATTGATCAAGCTGGGGGTTGACAACACGGGCCCATGCGCGCGAACTGCCGGCGTAATGGACGCTCTGGCCTGCAACAAAGCTGTGATACGGATATGCCATGTCGATTCTCCAAAATTTGTGATGAAGGCGCGGGGGTCGGAAGTGTCTGTTTTCGTTCCAGTGGGGGCAGCCGTTCCCATCCGTTCCCATCCGTTCCCATCCGTTCCCACCATACTGGGTACGCATGGAAAAGAGGATGTTCAGGGGGGTCCTTAGACCCCTGAATCCATCCGTTCCCTACCTTTTATCCTTAAGGGAACGGATGGTTTGGGAACGGATGAAATGGTCAAGCTGCTTCGCACTGGAATTACTCACATATTAGGAGCAAAAGCGGAATTGCCGGGAACGGATGAATTCGGCCAGATTGACCACGTTTGAGGCACCTCCATCTTCGCCGCTGGGGCGACCCCGGTCTTCATCAAAGTCTCTCGTTCGGCGTCGGTCAGGCGCACCAGAAATGCAGTCCGCTTCGGATGCGGTCGCTCCCCAACTGGAACGACAACCTCGTAAAGGCGAAACTCATTCAGCAGGTTTTCGATTGCCGATGTCACGTCAGCCCGTTTCCGGTGAACCTTTGACTTGACGCCCTCGCGGTTCAGCGGGTTGCCCATCTCATAGGCGTCCTGCACGGCATCAAGAACCTCGCGCTGTACCGTCGCAACCGAATCCCAGTGTTCGCGCTCCTGGGCCTGTTTGGCGGCCTCCTTGCGGCCTTTTGCCGCAGGTTTGGCAATCCCCCAGCGCAGCGTGACGCTTTCCATGCTCCCGAACTCGTTGATCGTCACCACGTCGGCACAGTGACTCTCGACCTGAAGCTCAGTCCATCGCGCCTCAAACCGGGTCTTGCCGCGCAACAGATAGCGAATTTCGCCCTCCTTCACGAGATACAGGACCTGGTTGGCGTCAGCCTCAAACGCCGATCCCCCCCGCAAGGAAAGCGCCTCGACGTCCGTGCGGGTCATGTTCGTTTTGGCAACGTGCCCCACGACCCACACAGGCAGGCCCGCAAAGTCCTGTTTCAGCGCCGCCATTGCTGCGCTGGCCTCTGAGTTGCTGTTCTCCTCCTCAAGCGCCAGGACGGCCGATTTCGTGTCGATCACCACCAGCGGAAGCACCTCCACCCCCTCGACCGTCCGGGTGAACTGCTCGCGGTAGGTCGCGCCCACTTGGACGGCGTATGCGGGTGGCAGTCGTCGGGCCTCCACGATGTGCAGCCGGTCACGCGCCATGTCGGCATCAAGCCCCAGTGCGCTGTGACCCATGACCCCGGCCATGATGCGCCGCACCTGCTCCACGTCCTCGGTGATGTAGACGACGTGCCTCCAGTGCGTTGGCGCCAGTGGGTCGTCAGTGGCGTGCAGCCCGGCAGCTACCATTGCCAGAGGCAGCAGGGTCGTGGTCTTGCCGACGCCATGCGTTCCGGCGAAGATCACGACGCCATGCCCGATGAAACCGGGCACGATCCATCGGTTTGCCGTGGGCTGTGTGTTATAGATCACGAACTGCGCCAGGGGGTGCGGGGGTAGGGTGCCAGCACCAGCACCAGCACCTGGTGCCTCCGCAGCACCGAAGAGCCCACTCACATTGACCGGCGGTCTGTCCCAGCCAGCGTCACGCGCCATCGCGTACATCGTGCCGAGCGTGACGCCATCAGGGTCGATGGTCAGGCTTTCCCATGCGTCCTCAAGATCACCCTCGTCAAACGTTGCACCCGGGCGACTCCACTCCAGCGCCAGGGGATAGGCAATCTCCGGCTGTCCTGTTGAGTGCAGCGCCATGAGTACCCGCAGCCAATCGGCGCGGCCCATGTTCGGATCGAGGTACGCGAGCAACGACTCGACTTCATCCCAGTCCACCGACGCTGTAGGCCCGCTGCCCCCCGTAATGTCTTCTGGGGCCTCTGGTCGTGCTACCTTGTCCCGCGCTCGTGCTGCTCTGTTCAGATCCTTTGTGGCGCTCGGGCGACCATCTGCGGGCAGTGTCAGCCCCAGGCCCTGCGTGATCTGCTCGATGCTGTATCGCAGCTCGGGGTTCCACTGTGCCAGCCTGCACCGTGGTGACGGGGGGCCGTACTTGCGCTTGCCGTTGATAGCCACCGGCAGGCGTATCCAACGGGTAGCCGCACCAGTCGCGCCTGGGTCGCACAGGCCGGCGGCAATGAGGGCCTTGTTCAACCTGTCAGCCTGTCCACCGGTCGCGCTCACAGGCTGATCGAGGATGTATCCCACCTGGTAGTTGCCAGGCGACGTTTCGATCTTCCATGAGGGTGGACAGGCGGCCAGACGCTCCAAGGGGAACCTGCTGCCTGCGTCGTCAAGCATCACGCAGTACACCATCTCAGCCTGCTGCTTCTGAGCGCGGAAGCCGCCACGGTGGTGGGGGCGGAACGTGGCCGGTGCACAGTACCAGTTCAGACCCGGGCCGGATGTATCGCAGGGCCACCTCTGTGGCAGCCATACTGCTGAGTCCGTGGGGTCGCCCTCGATTCTGCACACAACTGGGTGCGCCGCGCTGAACTCAGTGCCAAAGACGGCGCCCAGGAATTCATCGTTCGTGACGGTTGCCAGGAAAGCATCAAGCCAGGGGGGTGACGCTTCACATTCAGGAGCAGACTGATTAAAATCTGCAGTGCTTTTAGTGGGTTTCTGGAAGGCCTCGGAGTTCGCCGCTCCGGGGCTTTCTGTTTGGTGTAGGGTCATTTGGCGACCCCCAGCAGGCGTTTAATCTCGGATACGGGCCAATGCAACCCCCGACACCCTGGGAGGCGGTGCGGCCGAATAGGTCCAGTTTCAGTAGCTGCCCACTTGCGCAAGTATTGCTCGCTCAAGTGCAGGTAGTGCGCCGCAGCCGCTGTGTCTACAGTGGGGCGGGTTTCTTCTTCAAGGGGTGTGGGTGTGGCGGTATGTGCCATCGTTGAAAACTCCAGATAACGGAAACAGGAGCAGCCTTTCGACTGCGCAATCTGTTTCGTTGTGAAGTTTCAACGGCTCTAGACAAGAGCTTTTTTTTCTGACGTGGCTTTTTTTCTAAATGGGTAGCGACACCCGCCTTCATGTGACAGTATACCAGTATCAACGCTATGGATTGTGGAAATACTAGGCGACCAGCGTCAGTTTGCCGGGTTCAGCTTCCTGAACGAACTGCACCCCGGCCTGCTCCAGAATCCACACCTCGATCTTTTCGTGGTGGATTCTCAGCAGATCAAGCGGGCGCACTGTGTAATGTTTCTCAGCGGTGGCACTGGGCTTGTGCCCCATGATCTGAGCCACCACGCCGGCCGGTATTTCGAGCCATTCGGCTAGGGACTTGAACGAGCGGCGCAGGCCATGCGGGGTAAGTCCCTCCAGCCCCGCCACTGTGCAGGCCAGGGTGTGCGGGTTGTTCACCACGGTCAGGCGACCGTCTGCACTGCTGGCGCTGGAGAACACCCACCCGTTACGCCGGGGCAACCCGGCCAGCAGGTGCGAGATATACGGGGTCAAGGGAATCTCCCTGGCGCCCTCCACTTTGTCGCGGATGGCTATCCCCTTCCACTTGGTGTTCACATCCTCCCAGCGCATCGCCAGCACTTCACCCGGTCGGGCGCCAGTCAGCAGCATGACCTGAAGGGAAGCGGCTATCACCGGGTTCTGAATCTGGCGCACCGCATCGAACCATGCGGACAACTGCCCACGCTGGAGAACATCCTTCTTCACGCCAGCCTTGCCGAGCGCCTCGCGGCTCTTTTGGGTTTTCGCTGGGTTCTTCGCAGGCAGCAGGCCGGCATACTGCGGTTGTTCCTCGCACCACCTCAGGAACACCTTCAGCAGTCGCCATGCCAGCCGGGCGGATGTGGGGCGAGTCTTGCCCTCCCGCGCTGCCCATACCTCGACCGTGGCAGCATCCAGATCACGCAAGGGCAGGGGCATGAGTGCGGCCAGCGGCCCGGGCTGGGTCAGGTGCCGCTCGTACCCTCGCCGGGTCGATGGTTTCCCGCCAGGCGCTGCCTTGTCGATATGGTCTTGATGATGGCGATCACCCCATGCCGGCCGGCGCTCAGCCAGGTAGACGCTCCACACCTCGCCCACGGTCAGGGCGGCTACCTTGTGGGCTTCGACCTGGGCAGCTTCAGCGGCCTTCTGAGCCTCGCCAGCGGCCAGAGCGTCACGCTTGAGTGTGCGCGGGTCTATGCCCTTGTCGATCAGGCGCTGTAGCTCCCTTGCCTTGTCCTGAGCCTGGGGGATGGTCCAGGCCGCCGGCCCACCGATGGTCACGCGAATGGTCTTACCCTGGAACTCGCCTTGGAACACATAGGCGGGCTTGCCGGCCGGCGTTACCCGCAGGCCCAGCCCTGGGGCGGTAGCGTCCCACAGGAACGCCTGGGGCTTGTTGGGTGGACACCTGAGCCCAGCGACCCGGCTGGCGGTGAATGCGATCTTTGCCATCTAGAAACCCCTTGATGGTCTTACATCGCCCAGGATGTAAGGGCGGATGTAAGACGATTTAGTAGTTTCTATTCTATTTCAGGCAACACTAAACCACAATGAGAATCTACATCGCTGACGTAACACTATGATTTACAAAGTTTTTTCCCATAAAGATCAACAACTTGGAAATCACATTGGATCGGACTTTTAATCCGTTTGTCGTGGGTTCGACCCCCGCACGTCCCACCAAGTACAGTATGAAAACCCCGCTATCTAGTCGATAGCGGGGTTTTTTTTTCAAGCATTGCGAAAACAATGCGGGAGTTCGCGTGATCCGCACCGGGCACACCCTTCAGGTACTTGGTTGGTTCGGCAACCGCAGGTCTGCCTTCAAGGCGACCCGCACGCAATCCTTCAGGTGTTCTTCGCCGAGATAGCGGATGGCGGTGTAACCGACCAGGGCGGACACCGCTTGACCGGCCAGGGGCACGTAGCGCGCGGCCTGTCCGGCAGTGAGGCGAAGGCCGACGGTCTTCGCCGCCTTGAGCACCAGATCGCGGGTGATGAACTTCCCAATCAGCACCGTTCCTACGAGCGCAACAGCCTTTTGCACCCGCTCTCGTTCGTGCGGTGTCAATCGGTCCAACTGGTCGGGCATCAAGCCAAATTCGGCGTTGATCTTTGGGATCATCCGGGACAGCAGCGCCGCGTCCACGGCCCAGTCAAGCCCGGGTACGGGCACGGCGCCGGCCGCTGCGGCCACCAATGCCCGGCGATGCAGGATCTTGCGCCCGCGTTGTACGGCTTCTGTCAACGCGGGATGCCCGCGCGCCAAGTCAATCGCAGAAGGCATGGGTGGCGGGAATCAGGTTGACTTGCCTTTGATCAGGCCGTAAACAAACAGCAATACCACTGCGCCAATCACCGAGGCAATGAACCCGGCGGCGTCGCCGCCTTTGTACAGCCCCAATGCGGCTCCGACGTAGTTCGCCACGAAAGAGCCCGCAATGCCAAGCAGGGCTGTCATGATCCAGCCCAGCTTGTCGTCGCCCGGCTTCACTGCGCGGGCAATGAAGCCTACGATCAGCCCGATGAACAAGGTTCCAAGAAGAGACATCATGTGGCTTTGCTTCTCAAAGTGAGTCAGATCATCACTGTACCCTGATGCAATGCCAGACGTTGCGCGGGGATTTCCATGCGCATCAGGCCGACAGGGTGTGCTCCAGCTGTTCGCTCAAGGCCAGCCATTCCCCTTCCAGCGTGTCCAGTTCGGCACTGGCAGCTTTCAGCTGACGGCCGGCGTCGGCCAAATCGGCGGCAGGCAACGGACCGCACAGGCGCTGTTCCAGATCGGCCTTTGCCAGCGTGAGCTCGGCAATACGGGCTTCGGTCTGTTCCAGCGCACGCTTGAGGGGCCTTGCCTTTTCGGCAAGCTGGGTTCGTTGCGCGGCATCTCGCTTGCGCTGTTCCTGGGCTGACAGGCCGGAGCCAGTGGTCGGCGCTGTGAGTGCGATGGCGGCAGGGGCCGGCCTTGCCGGGGACTTGCGTGCCTCGGCCTCCTCACGCGCGGACTCGCGGGCCTCCTCCCTCTGGCGCCGGGCTTCGTCCAGCAGATAGCGTTGGTAGTCGTCGAGGTCGCCGTCGAAGGGCTCAACCCCTCCGCGCGACACCATCCAGAACTCGTCGCAGACCGCGCGCAGCAGGGCACGATCGTGGCTGACCAGCATCACGGTGCCTTCGAACTCGTTCAGTGCCATGGACAGCGCCTCGCGCGTGGCCAGGTCCAGGTGGTTGGTCGGTTCGTCCAGCAGCAGCAGGTTGGGGCGCTGCCAGACGATCATGCACAACACCAGGCGAGCCTTCTCGCCGCCGCTCATGCTGCCGACGGCCTGCTTGACCGTGTCGCCGCTGAAATTGAACATGCCCAGGAAACTGCGCAGGTCCTGCTCGCGCGTGGCCTGGCCGCTGATCTTGCCTGTGGCGGTCAGGTCCTTGACGAGACGGATCATGTGTTCGAGCGGGTTGTCGGCCGGCCGCAGCACGTCGAGCTCCTGCTGGGCGAAATAGCCGATGTTCAACCCCTTGCCTTCAATCATCTCGCCGCCAAGGGGTGCGAGCGCGCGTGCCACGGTCTTGACCAGGGTGGATTTGCCCTGGCCGTTGGCGCCCAGAATGCCGATGCGCTGGCCGGCCAGCACGGACCGGTTGACATTGCGCACGATGACCGTCGGCGGCGTACCCTCGGGCGCCCCATCCGGCGGGGGGTAACCGAAGCTCACGTCATGCATCGACAGCATCGGGTTGGGCAGGTTGGCGGGCTCTTTGAACTCGAAAGTGAACTCCGCTTCGGCCAGCAAGGGGCCGATCTTCTCCATCCGATCCAGCGCCTTGACCCGGCTCTGCGCCTGCTTGGCCTTGCTGGCCTTGGCCTTGAAGCGGGCGATGAACTTCTGCAGGTGGGCGATCTTTTCCTGCTGCTTGGCAAAGGCGGTCTGCTGCAGCGCCATCTGCTCGGCGCGCAGGTCCTCGAACTTGCTGTAGTTCCCGCCGTAGCGGGTCAGGCGTGCGCCCTCGATATGCACGGTGACCTCGGTCACCGCGTCAAGGAACTCCCGGTCATGGCTGATGACGAGCATCGTGCCCGGGTAGCGCTTGAGCCAGGCTTCCAGCCACACCAGGGCGTCCAGGTCGAGGTGGT
>ERZ724517.2113-NODE-2113-length-10640-cov-4.461974_pt1 | contig 10640 bp, 8 predicted proteins | sample MGYA00376050_ERZ724517 | MGnify/ENA primary metagenome ERZ724517 (study PRJEB28724, sample SAMN07190886) | activated sludge metagenome | isolation source: activated sludge of sewage treatment plant in Hong Hong | place: USA: Christiansburg, Virginia | collected... | reverse complement strand
CCCGTCACGACCTTTCGCGCCACAAAGCGAGGCGCGCAAGTCCCAGACAAAGAAGTCTCAGGCAAAAATGAAAAGCTAGATCTCGATGACCCAGCCATCGGCTGTACGCCGGGCCTCAAGCGTGGACGGCGTGCCCGTCTCGGCTTCACGCGCGGGCTTCCGGCGCGGACGCGCGAAGGTCAGGAACACGGCGGCGATTGCCAGCATGACGCCGATAAAGGTGGTGGCCACCAGCGCGGCGAAAGCGGCTACGAGCAGGAATACCCCAAAGCCGGCCTTGGCGAGAAAGCCGCCGAACGACTTCAGCGCCAGATTCAGGCGGGTTCCGAAATCAGGATGGCCAAGGGTCTCGGTCATGCAGGGCTCCTAGCACTTTGAAAAGTGCGCCCGCTGACCTGAAAGTCAATCGGCCCGGGTGAGAAAACCGCGGTCCGCACGGATCCGTGCGTAGGCCGTCGTGATCGCCGCCGCCTTTTCATTGGCCACAGGCTCGTATTCCCGCGGGGCCGATTTGACGCTGGCCGCCGTATCCGGGTGATTCTCAAGCATCAAGCGACGGTAGGCCGCACGCACATCCTCGAAGGTCGCCTCGTGCGACAGGCCAAGCACGAGATAGGGATCATCCGTGTCGGGTCCCAGATAGCTCGCCTTGATGCGGCGGAACTGGTCTTCGTTGAAACCGAACAGCTCGGACACGCTTCTCAGATAATCGATCTCGTCGCCCGAGATCGTTCCATCTGATGCTGCAATCTGGAACAGGCCATCGAGCACGCCCTCGAGCAGGCACGGCCTGTCGCGATACCGCTTGGCGATGCGGCGCGCATAGCTCTCGTATCCGATCACGGTCTGTCGCGCGATGTTGAACACGCGCCTTATTGCGGCCTCATCTCCCGGCGCGGAACGGAACACGCGCGAGAAGGCCGCGACCTCATCGACCGTGACAAGACCATCAGCCTTCGCCAGCTTGGCGCCCAGACCCACGATTGCTGCAGTGAATTCAATATCATTCGGGTCTGGCCCGCACGAAGCCGGGCCGACTTCCGTGCCTGGCGCCTCGTCCTCCTCGAAGGCGCGCCGGGCGACGGACGACAATTGCGACCAGATACTCATCGAACCGCTCTATGCACCCATGCGGCGGTACGGCGCAATCGGGACTCAGCTACGGGGGTTGGATTCATGATTGAGCCACCCAAATATCGGTGGACCGAGGAACCCCAGGCGTTCCGAAGAGTATTTCTCCGGCAGTCGCAAGACGCCGACCGACACAGTTCTGACCCGGCGATCTAGTCCCCCCACGTCCCCCCGCCGGGAAAAGAAGCGCCGCCGCCGCCCTAACGGGCTGGCGGCGGTTGCCTTTTCAGGGCTGCGTTTTGTCGCGCTACTGCTTCGACCACGGATTGGTCGAGCCGATGTGGCGCATCAAGGCGTCGGCGCCCATCACCGGGCCCTTGGGTCCGCTGGACGTAACCTTCATCACATCTCCGCGCGCAGCGGCCTGCTCGCGGTTCTGACCTTTGCGGTGGCTCGACGGCTTCTGGCCACGCGGCTTTTGACCTTCAGCATTGCGGGGAGATTTCGCCTCGCCATTGCGCGGCTGGCCGCCTTCACGATTCTGGCCATTGCGCTGACCGTCGAAGCCGCCGGGCTTGCCGCCACGACCGCGACGACCGTTGGAACGGCCTTCGCCTGCAGCGCCTTCGGCGCGCGGTTGGTGCTGACGTTGCTCGCCGGCTTCGCCAGCAGGGCGTTGATCGCGGCGTTGGTCGTCACGACGCGGCTTCTGCTGTTGCTGACGGCGCGGTTGCGGCGCGCCACGCGATTCGGCGCGAGCGCCGCCACGGCCACGCTTCTCGTCTTCGTTCACATTCGCCGACAGCTGGGCCAGCGTCTGATCGTTACGACGATCGGCGCTAGGGATTTTCTGGCGTGTCGTGCGCTCGATGTCGCGCAGCAGCGAACGTTCGTCCTCGGCGCAGAACGCCACGGCCGATCCATCCTTGCCCGCGCGGGCCGTACGGCCAATGCGGTGGACATACTGCTCAGGCACATCCGGCAGTTCGTATTGCACGACGTGGCTGACCGACGAGATGTCGATGCCGCGCGCCGCGATGTCTGTGGCGACCAGCGCCCTCACCTTCCCGGCCTTGAATTCGGCCAGCGCGCGTTCGCGCTGGGCCTGGCTCTTGTTGCCGTGGATGGCCATGGCGGCGACACCACCGCCTTCGAGAATGCGGGCGACCTTGTCAGCGCCGCGCTTGGTGCGGGTGAACACCAGCACGCGCGAATAGTCGGGCTGGGCAAACAGTTCGGTCAGCAGGCCGCGCTTGCGGCCGGCTTCAACGAACACGACCTGCTGGTTGACGCGCTCGACCGTGGTCGAAGGCGGGGCAACCGAAACTTTCAGCGGATCCTTGTTGAGCAGCTCGCTGGCGAGCTTTTCGATGTCGGCCGGCATGGTGGCCGAGAAGAAGAGATTCTGGCGCTGCTTCGGCAGGTGTTTCACGATCTGCTTGATCGGAACGATGAAACCCATGTCGAGCATCTGGTCAGCTTCGTCGAGCACGAAGATTTCGATCTGCGAGAGATCGGCGTCGCGTTCACCAAGGTGATCGAGCAGGCGGCCGGGAGCGGCGACGATGATGTCGACGCCACGCGCCAGCGCCTGGCGCTGCGGGCCATGGCCGACGCCGCCAAAGATCGTGGCGACGCTGAAGCCCATCTGCGAGCCATAGGCTTTGAATTGCTCAGCGATTTGCGTTGCGAGTTCGCGCGTCGGCGACAGGACGAGCGCACGGCAGCCGTAACGCGGCGCCGGCTTACGGTTGGCCGCGAGACGATGAAGGATGGGAAGTGCGAAGGCGGCCGTCTTGCCGGTGCCGGTCTGGGCGATGCCGAGCAGGTCGCGGCCTTCCATCACGCCAGGAATTGCGGCGAGCTGGATTGGGGTGGGCTGGGTGTAGCCCTTGCTGGTGAGCGCCGCGAGGATCGAGGCGTTCAGGCCAAGGTCTTTGAATTGGGTCAAAGGATAAGTGTCTTTCGTGTGCGCGAACGCGCGGACGCCTGTTTGCTACAGGTCCGCCGGAGGCGCTGTCTTTATGGGACTGCCCGGCGTGCGCGGGCGATCATGCGATCTCTTCAGGGCGCTCAACGGGCCGGATCCTGTTCTCAGGACCCTCACGCAGCCGGAACGCCGATAGCGTTCTAGCTTGCGAACGCGAGGGGCATATCGCGGCTAAAACCCCTAAAGTCAAGCTAACGGCCTGTGACGGCGCGGTTAGGCCGCACCAATCAGCCGCCCATCATCAGGGCGCCGACCAGCAGGCCTATCTCCAGACGGACCCATGACAGGTCGACCCGGCGGATCGTGTTAACCACGGCTTCTGCCATGTGAACTCCACCTGCCCGCGACGACTCGTTGGCATCCGGGTCAGCGTAGGCGGCGAACAAGCGCCCGCAATCACGCGCATCCATGAGGCGAGGAGATGCGTGCAACTATCCCCAGCGATGTTGTGTTGAGCGCCATGTTGCGCCACAGGCAGCATCCATGACGGCTTCGTTGAACAAGCGCGCGATCATTGTCGGTGCTGGCCCCGCAGGCCTCGCCGCGGCTGAAGTGCTGGCGCAGGCTGGCGTCGCCGTCGTTATCCATGACCGCATGCCAAACCCGGCGCGCAAGTTTCTGCTCGCAGGCCGTGGCGGCCTCAACCTCACGCACTCAGAACCGCTCGCGGACTTTCTCGTGCGCTACGGCGCAGCGCAGACCCGCCTCGAACCCGCGATCCGCGCCTTCACCCCGGACCACCTGCGCGCCTGGTGCGAGGCGCTTGGCATCGAAACCTTCATAGGCTCCAGCGGCCGCGTCTTCCCCAAGCAGATGAAGGCCTCGCCTCTTCTGCGCGCATGGCTCGCACGTCTCGACGGCCTGGGCGTGCAGCTCGTCACGCGTTCACGCTGGACGGGATGGAGCGACGGCGCGCTGACGTTTGACACGGCCGAGGGACCACGCACGGAACGCGCCGACGCATTCCTCTTCGCGCTTGGCGGCGCCAGCTGGCCGCGCCTTGGCTCTGATGGATCGTGGACCGACGCGTTCACCGCGCATGGCGCGACGATCTCCACGCTCAAGCCATCCAACAACGGTTTCCGTGTTCCGTGGTCTGACATCTTCCGGGACAGGTTCGCCGGCCAGCCACTGAAGCCCGTGCATATCTCACATGGTGCGTCTGAAATGAGCGGCGAAGCGATCATCACGCAAAGCGGAATCGAAGGCGGCGCGATCTATGCGCTCTCACCTCTCCTGCGCGATCGCATTGCGGCTGAAGGGTCGGCGGATCTTGTTCTCGATCTCAGCCCGAACCTCACCGCGGCCGAACTCGCGAAGAAGATCTCCTACGCGCCCTCAGGCACATCGACGGCCAACCGCCTGCGCCGCGCCGGCCTGACGCCGATCGCGGCCAGCCTCCTGCGCGAACGCCGCGGCGGGCCTGGCCTGCCCACGGACCCGGCGGAGCTGACCGCCATCGCCAAGGCCTGTGTGATCCAGTTGACCGGGGTTGCTCCAATCGAGCGCGCAATCTCGACGGCTGGCGGCATCAGCTGGGACAGCATCAACGCTGACTACTCGCTGACGTCAGACCCGCGCATCTTCGTCGCCGGCGAAATGCTCGACTGGGAGGCGCCGACCGGCGGCTACCTGCTGCAAGCCTGCTTCGCCACCGGCCGCGCGGCGGCCCATGGCATGCTCAAACGCCTGAGCTAGAACGCGCCCGCAACCGTGACAGTGAGTGTCGGCCCGAAGGTCGATTCACGGTCTTCGGTCGACGAGAACACGCCCGGCGGAATGCGGTTCGGCGTGAAGAAGCGCCGCTCCACGTCGCGTTCCTGATTGAAGATGTTCTCCGCCGTGACGCGCACCAGCGCGCCGCCCAGGAAAGCCGTGGTCTCGACGAACATGTCGAGGTCGCCCTCGCCCGGATCAGAAATCTCGATCCGCTCATGCCGGTATTCCGGGTTGGGACCAGCGCTAGAATAGTCGCCGCCCCAGGCAAACTTCATCGACGGCACGTCCTGCCGGAAATCGAGCGACCAGTCGTATTCCTGCTCGGATGAAATCTGTCTCTTCCCGCCCGTGATCGGGTCGGTCACTTCGCTGTCCTGTGCGCCGACATTCAGCTTGAGAATGCCGTTCGCAACGCCGATGAAATCGAGCGCAACCGATGCCTCAACCCGTCCGCCCCAGCGTTTGCCATCCCCAACATTCCCGATCGCCGTACGAATGCACGCCGCAGGCGTCGGCGTTACCAGCACGCATGCGGCTGGCGTGGTCAGCTGCGAAGCAATGAAATCCTGCGTGTCTTCGATATCGTCATAGAAGGCCGTCACCGAGATCGAGCCACGCTCGCCGATCGGCCGCTTCCATTGCAGGTTGGCCTTCCAGCTCTGTTCCGGCTCCAGGTTCGGGTTGCCGACATTCGCCGTGTTGCTGATCGAATCCAGCCCCGTCGCAAAGTCAGCGAAATCAAGCTGCGAAACATCGCGCTGCAACGACAGGCGGAACTGGTCCGTCGCGTTCGGCGCCCATGTCGCCACAACGCGTGGCTTGGCGTAGGTGAAATCACGCTCCTGCGCGACATCGCCCGACTGCGAGATCGTGGAAACCTCGTAGTTCAGGGCGCCTTCAAGCGTCAGCTGTGGGCTCATGCGCCACACATCCGTAATCGATGCCTCGACGCGCTCTTCCTCGACCTTGGTGGTGGCGATGGGGACCGGCACAATACTGAACGGTCCGCCGATCGCGCCGAACTCGCGCTGCCGATCGACCTCGCGATAATTGTAGGCGCCTTCGAGGCCGAACTCGAGCGTGTGCTCCAGCGCAGGCTTCGTCGTCCAGACGCCACGCAGCACGTGTTCGCCTGCCTTGTTGTCAGACGTGTCGCGCACCTGCGTGAAGGTCGTTCCGGCGAAGGCCTGCGTCAGCAGCTGCTGCGGCCGCCAGTTCACCGTGCGGTTGACGGCGATCAGCTTGATCGCATTCTCAGGCGAGAATTTGTGTTCCCAGTCGCCGCCTGCATCGACATACCAGATGTCCTTCTCGGTATAGTCGAGGAAGATGTTGCCAAGCAGCGTCCCACTTGGAAGCCGCGCTTCGGCCGCCGCATTGTTGGAGAACAGGCGCGGCAGGATGCGGAAGTTGGCGTTGATCGTATCGCGCGCCGTCGGCGTCCAGTTGGCGGCGCCTGTTACAAGAAGCTCGCCGACTTGCTGCTGGTAGTATTCTTCCTGCCGTGTCGTGACCACGCCGAGCGCGTTGGCGAAAGTGACGTCCACCTCCTCGCGCTCACCGAGGCTGCTGCCCTGCATGGCGAGACGGAAACCGAAATTGTCTGTCTTCCAGGCGCGCGTGCCGCCGATCTGCACGCCCTGCCGGCCCTGATCATACCAGCGCGTGGTCGCCGCCCATGTGGTCGACACCTTCAGCTCGCTCGCGGGCTTCAGCACGACGTTGGCAAGTTCGGTGTAACCACGCACATCGATATCGCCCGCCGCCGAGGCGCGGATCAGTTCGATGCGCAGAACATCGCGCGCGGAAATGCGGCCAAGCTCGTCGCTGATCGCATCCTTCGAACTCGTGCGGCGTCCATCGATCAGCACATTGCCGGCCGTCGCGCCAAAGCCGCGCAGGTCTTCGCCTTCATCAATCCTGAACCCCGGAAGCTGGCGCACCATGTCGAGCGCCGTGACCGGAGCGAAGCGCGCGAAAAACACAGGCTCGAACGCCTGCACGCCCTCGGGCGAGCTGACGGGGGTTGCGGCCGTGGACGCCTGCTGGGCCCAGGCCGTTCCCGACAGCGCAAGCACGCTGACGGCCATTGCGGCCATCGTTTTCCAGTTACTCACGCTGTCCCCTCCTAAAACCCGTCGTAGCGTCATCAAGCTCCGCGGGCCTTTCTTATGTATGAATCCCTGCGGGCAGCACGCGCCTATCCCTGAGGAATTCGCAGACAATCAATCGCAGGTCGGGGAAAATGTCGATCAGAAACGCGATGTGCCGAAGTGGTGCAGCGGCACAGAAAAGTGACAGCCTATCAATAGTTGAGGATCGGCCTCAGCCACCTTTCGGCGGTCGCGAGGTCCCAGCCCTTGCGGCGGGCGTAATCTTCAACCTGATCTTTCTCGATTCGACCCACAGCAAAATAAACCGCTTCCGGGTGCGAGAAGTACAGACCTGAGACACTGGCGGGCGGGTTCATCGCATAACTCGACGTAAGCTCGATGCCCGCCTTCTCGGTCGCGTCGAGAAGCTCGAACAGCGTCTTCTTCTCGGTGTGATCGGGCTGCGAGGGATAGCCCGGCGCCGGGCGAATGCCCTGATATTTCTCCGCGATCAAATCGTCATTCGTCAGCGCCTCGTCCGCCGCATACCCCCACAGCTCGCGCCGCACCTGTGCATGCAGATACTCGGCAAACGCTTCTGCGAAACGATCAGCCAGCGCTTTCACGATGATCGATGAATAGTCGTCGCCCTTGTCGACGAACTCCTTCGCCTTCTCCAGCTCGCCATGCCCTGCCGTGACAGCAAAGCCGCCGACATAGTCCGCCGCTTTTGGCGCCATGAAATCCGACAGCGCGAACTGGCCCTTGTCGTTCGTTTTCTCCATCTGCTGGCGCAGCGTGAAGAAGCGCGCACGCTCGGTCGAACGGCTTTCGTCCGTCCACACGACGAAATCATCGCCATCGGCGTTCGCCGGCCAGAAACCCACGACGCCCTTCGCCTGGATCCACTGCTCGCCGATCATCTGCTGCAGCAGGCCCTGCGTATCTTTCCACAGCGACCGCGCGGCCTCGCCGACCACATCGTCCTCGAGGATCATCGGATAGCGCCCGACCAGATCCCAGCTCGCGAAATATGGCGTCCAGTCGATATAGCGCGCCAGCGTCGCGAGATCAGCCTCGATCTCACGCACGCCAATGAAGGACGGCTTGGGCGGCGTGTAGCCGTTCCAGTCCGGCTTGTGCGCCATCGCGCGCGCTGTCGCGAGATCGACCCGCGCCTTGGCTTGTCCGCCCGAACGCGACTCGCGGATCTTCGAATACTTGTCCTTCATCTCAGCCCAGAAGCGATCACGCGTGTCGTCGCCGATCAGCTGGCTCACCACGCCGACCGCGCGGCTGGCATCCAGCACGTGGACAACCGGACCGGTGTTGAACATCGGCTCGATCTTGATCGCCGTATGCGCCGGGCTCGTCGTTGCGCCGCCGATCAGCAGCGGCATCGTCATGCCGCGCCGCTGCATCTCGGATGCGAAATAGACCATCTCGTCCAGCGACGGCGTGATCAGGCCAGACAGCCCGATCATGTCGGCGTTCTCGTTGGCCGCCGCGTCGAGAATCTTCTCCGCTGGCACCATCACGCCAAGGTCGATCACCTTGTAGCCGTTGCACTGCAGGACAACGCCGACAATGTTCTTACCGATGTCATGCACATCGCCCTTCACTGTCGCCATGATGACGACGCCGTTGGACTTGTCCGCCATGCCTGTGCGGAGCTTTTCTTCCTCCATGTATGGCATCAGGTGCGCCACCGCCGCCTTCATGACGCGCGCCGACTTCACCACCTGCGGCAGGAACATCTTCCCCGCGCCGAACAGGTCGCCGACGATGTTCATGCCATCCATCAATGGCCCTTCGATCACGTGCAGCGGCCGCTCGGACTGGAGCCTTGCCTCTTCCGTGTCTTCGACGATAAACTCGGTCGAGCCATTGACCAGCGCATAGGCCAGCCGGTCGCGAACCGGCTTCTCGCGCCAGCTCAGATCCTTCTTCTGCTCAACGCCTTTCTGGCCACGGAATTTCTCCGCGATCTCCAGCAGGCGCTCGGTCGCATCATCGCGGCGATTGAGAATCACGTCCTCGACGCGCTCGCGCAGTTCGGGATCGATGTTGTCGTAGATATCCAGCTGACCGGCGTTCACGATCGCCATGTCGAAGCCAAGCTTGATGGCATGGTACAGGAACACCGAATGCATCGCCCGCCGCACCGGCTCATTGCCGCGGAACGAGAACGACACGTTCGACAACCCGCCAGACGTGCGCGCGTACGGCAGGTTCTGCTTGATCATCTTCACGCCCTCGAAGAAGTCGACGGCGTAGTTGTTGTGCTCCTCGATCCCCGTCGCGACAGCGAAGATGTTGGGATCGAAGATGATGTCTTCCGGCGGGAAGCCGATGCCGACCAGCAGCTCATAGGCGCGCTTCGAAATCTCGTATTTGCGCTTGGCGGTGTCCGCCTGCCCCTGCTCGTCGAACGCCATCACGACCACGGCCGCGCCATAGCTCAACGCCTTGCGCGCCTGATCAAGGAACTGCTTCTCGCCTTCCTTCATCGAGATCGAGTTGACGATCGCCTTGCCCTGAACGTTCTTGAGACCTTCCTCGATGACGTCCCATTTCGACGAGTCCACCATGATCGGAACCTTGGCGATGTCCGGCTCCGCTGCGATCAGGCGCAGGAAAGTGCGCATCGCCGCTTTGGAGTCGAGCAAGCCCTCGTCCATGTTCACGTCAATGATCTGCGCGCCGTTCTCCACCTGCTGGCGCGCAACGTTCACGGCCTCGGCGAAGTTGCCCTCGACGATCAACTTCTTGAACGCCGCCGAACCGGTGACGTTCGTGCGCTCACCAATATTGATGAAGTTCGCGCGGGCTTGCGGGATGGGGGACTCGGACATGAACGACTTTCAGGCGTGACTAGCGCCGCGGCTTGCGCGCGGCAGTGACTTCGATTTCGACAAGCATGCCGGGGCCGACAAGTCCGGCCACCTGCACGGTGGAGCGCACCGGCCGGTTGGGCTGGCTCTCGCTGCCATAACGCTTGCCGTATGCGCGCATCATGCCCTGGAAGTCCATCACCGCGCCCGGCTGTGGCGCAACCAGATAGACGGTCATCGCGACAACATCGGCCTCGGAGGCGCCAACCGAGTTCAGCCCCGCGGCGATCTTGCCCAACACGCTGGCCGTCTGCGTTTCAGTGTCGCCATAGTCAGCCCCGCCGGGCGTCAGCGGATCTGCGATGATCCCGGGCAGGCGGATCGTCTCATAGCCCGGCTGTATCACGATGCTCTTGGCGTAGAACGCGGTCGGAGAGGCATATTCGCGCGCGACGGCGCCCGGCGCGTCGCGCGTTGCGGTCACATCCGCGATCACGCAACCGCCTGTCGCCACGCTTGCCAGAAACAGTACCGCCGCGCGTTTCATTCCGCCGCCTCCGGCCGGTTCATGCCCGGCAAGCCGTCAATGCTCTTTGCATTCTTCGTCAGCCGGCTCTCGTGCCAGGCATCGAGTTCCATGTGGTCGATATAGCGCTGCAACTGGTCGCGCTCGCCCTTGTATTCGTAGAACGGCACAGCCCAACCGCAGCTGTCCTGAACATGCGTGATGTCAGCGAAGATGATGTCGCGCGCGCGTTCATGGCGCGGCAGGAATTTCGAGATCTCGTCGGCAAAGCCCGGATCGTTGAACTGCATCGCCTCCCCACGACCATACAGCCGCATGATGTTCGGCGCGCCGTCATAGGCGCAGAACATGAAGGTGATGCGCCCGTTCTCCCGCACATGCGCCAGCGTCTCCGCCCCCGATCCGCC
>ERZ724517.2108-NODE-2108-length-10646-cov-4.731470_pt1 | contig 10646 bp, 10 predicted proteins | sample MGYA00376050_ERZ724517 | MGnify/ENA primary metagenome ERZ724517 (study PRJEB28724, sample SAMN07190886) | activated sludge metagenome | isolation source: activated sludge of sewage treatment plant in Hong Hong | place: USA: Christiansburg, Virginia | collected... | reverse complement strand
ATAATATTTTAAAAATAAAACTACTTTCTGGCCTGTATCAAAAAAGAGTGCACAGTTGAGCGTACTTTGTTTGTTGTTGACTCGCTAACAGGCTGGAACCAAGTGACCAATATGCTCTATAATTTTACCTATGTCGTATTTAACTGGAGTTTCTCAAGCTGAGGTTAAAAGATTTCATACTGACCTTCACGCCCGCTGGCAAACACCAGAATGCATATTGAAACCTTTACTCGATCAATGGGGTTACAAAGGCTTCGTTATAGGAAAGCGCATTGTTACTGGTGAATCCAGCGAGGTATATAGATTATACGACGGATCAACCGACGATTTACTTGGCTATCTAAGAATTGCACATCGCGGATTAAATTATGCCGAAGTATTACTAATGGAAGAATGCGAATATGAAGGACTACCAACTGTCCAAGTTTTACATTACGCAGGATGCGACGGCACACAAAATGGTTCAAGCAATAGGATTAGCATCACCTTGCTTTCACCAGCTGAAGGAATAAATATCGAAGAAGGATTAGACACAGGAGAGCTCGAATCCGAGGTAGCACAAAAAGCAATTAGCAATGCTGGAATAGAGTTGGCAAGAATTCATAGACTGTCTGAAACGTCGAATTCAATAGCGTACTTAGTAGAAAGAGAACAGGACATATTCTCGCGTCGAAAACCCAGCGACTATTGGTCTGAATGTTTAAAAGGACTAGAAGACATACCAGGACTAGAAGAATTCTTGCAACGAGTAGCAAGAAACATCGAAATGCTCGATGTAAAATTCGGCGAAATTATCGACAATCATCCATTGGTTCTCACTCATGCAGACTACGATATGAAACATCTATATTGTGACCCACAAACAGGAGAAATTACTTCGATTATAGATTTTGGAGAAGCCCACGTAAGCGTTTCGCATGCCGACCTAGTCCACTGGAATACCTATTCAACAGAATCGTATCCATTTTTTTTAGAAGGCTACTTGGGTGAACGATTTAGCGTTGGTTCTATGCACGAAGGGATATTTCTAAATGAATTAGATGTTGCCTTTGCCGAAAGGGTATTTCTAGATGAATTAGATGTTGTTTTTGCCGTAGGTCAGCTAAAATGGGCAGCCGGCCGTGTCGAAAACGGTATAAATGCGGAAGCTATACATCACCTTATGAAATGCGTTGAAACTTGCGAAGCGCTCTCTACGAGCTTTCCAAATTTCGCAGAAATATAGTTAAAAAATTACCAAGCAATAGGGTCCGACACTACCTTTCGGACAAAGTGGTACTTGTAAAGATTGTTTACAAGTTAATTTACTTGCATGTAAGATCCCTAGCCAGCTAACAACTCCAAAATGACATATAGAAATTCTCTTTAGATTACACCGATTCAAACTTGCCCAAAAATCTATGGCAGAGCTATTTGGCGTAGAGTCGAATACTATTACCTATCACCTCAAGGAGATTTTTAATAGCACTGAACTCGATAAAGACTCAGTTACTCGAAAAATTCGAGCAACTGCTTTAGGCCAAAAGTCCTATTTAACCAATTTCTATAATCTTGATGCGATAATCTCTGTTGGTTATCGAGTAAATTCCGTACAAGTAACTGGGGTAACTACAACACCTAAACGTGTGGCAATAAGCTAATTATCCAATAAGCCAAAATATATGCTATTTACTATTGTATAAATACGATACTTAGTATGCAATAGTGTATTGAAGAAGACATTGCAAAAATACAACATTATACGTGCCTTAAAGTTCGCTGTCGCACACCTATGTTATTCTTAAAATATGGATATGAACAATGAATACAAACGCAAAGTAGGTTTTCCGGTTTGTCAAGTAGCGAAACCTTCAACGTCAACTAAAACGCACTCTGGACTGCTAGTATTGATCCATGTTGTCAAGTAGAAGGTGTATCTGTGTCAAGTAGGAACTCTAGTAATCATACATATATCCCCGAACTTTCTTTCGATTCACCCTTAACAAATCTTATTATAGACCTCGATGCATTACGCTCTGTAACCACCTTTGGAACAACGCCTAGTCATATATTTGCTCAATTAAAGTATTTATTTCATATCCTCGAAAGTATAGAATCCGCAAGAATAGAAGGTAACAGAACAACAATTGCAGAAGTCATGGACTACAAACAGGAACATGGCGACAAACCAACAGAAGATGAACGATTTAAAGAAATTTTTAATATTGAAAAAGCGCTTAAATTCATTGATGAAAATGTTCACGAAAATAATATAGATGCAAGCTTTATTTCCCACCTACACACTATGGTTGTCGACGGGTTAGAACGAGAAGGGAGTAAAACTCCTGGAACTCTAAGACTTGAAAATGTGAGCATTTCCGGCTCGGCTCATACTCCACCTGAAGGAATGAAAGTACCTGAATTATTAGATGATCTAATAAGTTTTATAAACAATGAACAAGAATCAAAATACGATCTTTTGAAAATTGCGATATCTCACCACAGGTTTGCGTGGATACATCCTTTTGATAATGGTAACGGTCGCATGGCTAGGTTGGTGACCTATGCAATGCTTATCAAGTTTGGTTTTCCACTTGACGCTGATGGACGTATAATAAATCCAACCGGTTTATTCTGTTCGGATCGTAATAAATATTACGAAATGTTGAGTGACGCCGATCAAAATGGAGACGAAGGAATTATACGTTGGTGTATATATGTGCTTGGCGGAATAAAAGAAGAAGTGGGGAAAGTAAAGAAACTAACTGATTATAAATATTTAAGCGAAAAGGTATTGATGCCATCTATCGAAGACGCAAAAAAGATGAATGCAATTTCCAGAGATTATTCAAAAGCATTATTAAAAGTGATATCTAAACAAAAGGCAACAGCAAGTGATGTACGTTTAGATTTCGAAGACTATTACCCAGAGAAAATATCTAGAATGTTAAAAAAAATGATAGAAGAAAAACTTATCCGAAGATTTCCGAAAAATGATAGTAGAACATTAGTCCCAATATTTATTAACAACAGTCTCATGAGGTTTGTTATAAACCAACTATTTAAACAAGGTTATTTAGTAGATCAAATTAACGACCTGCCAGGTAAATAAGGCCAGCTCTTCCTTTATTGGCAATTCGGACGACTGTTAAGACCTCAAGACTGACGCTTTGGTAAGGGCATTAACTGCGTAAAATTCTATGTCGCACCCACGTGTTATTCTTAAATTATTGCAGGACAGTCGACGTCTAGACATTTGTATACTTCTTGTGATCTGACCATGGTGGGGAAGAGCCGTGTAAGACAATGAGTAGCGCGCATGTATAGCTACAGCGTTTGATGCTTGCGACAAAGTGGTGCTTGTAAAGATTGTTTACAAGTTAATTTCTTATGGTAACGATACGAACGTAACGTGATCTTTAGTCTGTGGACGTTAGTTTCCAGTTTTATGCTCGAATGCATTGAATATAGGTATAGCCAAACGCTATAAATGTTAAATTACAGAATTTTCTCAAATGGTTGTTATAAATATCCGTGTTAAAAACACTGACTACTTGTCAGTGTTTTTGTTTTCTTCTTCTTTAATATCTTCTTCGATGTGTCGCTTCTCATTTTTAGCTGCGCCTTTTGCTTCGTGAAGTTTATTTTCTGCTTTATTAGCTACATCACTAACTTTATCTTTTGCATCTTCGAAAATGTCTTTTGCTTTTTTTGTTATGTCGTTCATATACACCTTTCGTGTTTATTTATTTTTACTTAACGTTTTAATACTACTTACAATGATGGACCAATTAAAATGTAGAGCCATATAATCCCATGATCTAACAGTGAGTGGTCAAGTAGCGTTTTTAATAAGAGACATAGCCGTGTATATCGTGTTATATACAGATACGAGCGTTTTTGCTTTGCTCCCATAGGGTCCGACACTACTTTTTGGACGAATCGGTACTTGTAAAGATTATTTACAAGTTAAATTATTTGCATATTAGATACATGGCCAGCAAATATCACCCAAAAAAACATGCTGATATCTTCTTTCGGATACGATGATTTAAGCTTGTGTAAAACTTTCAATATTATTGTCATACCTTGGTTGTAGTCTGTAAGTATGACCTCTCAAATAATCGAATCGCAATACGCCAAAAACGTATTGCGTAGAATTTCATACAAAATAATTGCATATTCTACTATACAGTGCTACACTGCAGTTGTCGATGAAATAAAGAGGAGGTTGGCCATGTTCACTAAAACCCTAAAAACACTGCGTAAATCTTCAAAATTGAGTCAAGAAGAAATTGCAAAAAAACTTGATATTACACGTACAACTTATTCACATCTCGAAACAGGGAATTCTTCACCCACTTTAGAACAAATAGAAAAATTGAGTTCAATTTTCGATGTAAATCCAGAAACTTTCATAAATGGTATTGCTGATAATGGCGAAAATTACGATATGGATATCGATTTAAAAGATTATACGCTAAACATCTTACCTAGAGAAATTTTAAATGAAAATATAGAAAAATTCCGTGAAGTTTTACTTTATTTATTAGACCAAGTTTCCGGAAAAGCCAACTTTGGTGAAACAGTATTATATAAACTTCTGTATTTTATAGATTTTGATTATTATGAAAAAACTGGAAAATCAATAACGGGTTTAACTTATGTGCGTAACCATTATGGTCCAACACCAAAATTAAAAACATTTGATTCAGTCGTAAAGATGATGTCAAAACGTGGGGAACTAGACGTTGTTGAAACGCCAGGTTTTAATTCGAATCAAAAAAAGTATCTTCCACGCATCGCCCCAAGGCTAGACGAGTTAAATGCGAGTGAACTCGACCATATAAATGAAGTTATTTCTAGGCTCGGAGATAAAAATGCTAAAGAGCTAACTGCGCTGTCACATAAAGACACTCCTTGGCTAGCGACAAAACACATGAAGCCCATTGATTATCAACTTGCAAAATATCGTACAAGTGAAACGTCTGTGAAAGAGCTTGAGGATGAACTTTAATTCTGCGCCAGAATTTGAGAAAGAATTCAAAAAACTATTAAAAAAATATAAATCACTCGAAACAGATATAAAAATATTCAAACAAGTAATAGAAAACCTATACGAAGGCGACAACAAAACCGACAGAGAAAAATTTAAACAAAAATTCTTTGACGGTAAAAGAGCAACCATAGTAACGCAATCAAAAAAAGACCAAATTGCTATAAAAGCCCGATTAGATTGTGCTTACCTCAACAATGATTCATTACGCATAATATTTATAAAAGAATCCGATACAATAACACTCATAGAGATCTTCAATAAAAGCGAAAAACAACGAGAAGACAAAGAGCGCATTAGACGCTATCTGTAATAGGGTCCGACACTACCTTAGGGACAAAGCTGTACTTGTAAAGTTTGTTTATAAGTTAAATAATGCGAAGTAGCTGTGCGCCACAATCTAATATAGTTATGTATTCAGGTCACGGAAATTAAAATAGCGCAAAATAAAATAACGTTATTTATCAATGCTGATCAGGCCATTTAAATATCTCTCAAAATTTTTCCTTTAAATACTTGAACCGAACATTTGTTCGTAGTAGTTTAATTGTCACACCTTCAAGGTATAGTTTTAAACAGAACCCAAAAAGCTATAAGCAAAATGCTACAAGCTCTGAAAAGAAAGAAACATTGTTAAAGTATTAGCAATGCGAAAGGAAAACAAATGGATTCAAATCAAGCACTAGATATGGCCCTTGGTCAGATAGATAAACAATTCGGTAAAGGCGCAATTATGAAATTGGGCGACCGAGGTCACGTTGGTGTTGCATCAATTTCGACTGGAGCATTATCGCTCGATATTGCATTGGGAATAGGTGGTCTTCCTCGAGGACGCGTCATTGAAATGTTTGGTCCTGAATCTTCTGGTAAATCAACCCTTGCTATGCACGTAGTTGCAGAAGCTCAACGCAATGGTGGAACATGTGCATATATTGATGCAGAGCATGCTCTTGATCCAGTTTATGCTGCAAAAATTGGAATCAATGTTGATGAACTTTTAATTTCACAACCAGACACTGGTGAGCAAGGTTTAGAAATCGCCGATATGCTGGTGCGCTCTGGAGCACTTGATGTCATTGTTGTCGACTCTGTTGCTGCTTTAGTTCCTCGAGCTGAAATTGAAGGCGTCATGGGTGATTCACATATGGGACTTCAAGCTCGCCTGATGTCACAAGCACTTCGTAAGCTTACAGCCAACCTAAATAAATCAAATACAATAATGATTTTCATTAACCAATTGAGAGAAAAAATTGGTGTTATGTTTGGTTCAAATGAGACTACACCTGGTGGTCGTGCTTTGAAATTCTATTCTTCTGTACGTCTAGATATTCGACGTATCGAATCTATAAAAGATGGTACCGACATTGTTGGTAACCGTGTACGTGTGAAAGTGGTTAAAAACAAAATTGCTGCACCATTTAAACAAGCAGAATTCGACATTATGTATGGTGAAGGAATCTCGCGTGAAGGGAACCTACTTGACGTCGCAGTTGAAAAAGAAATTATCAAAAAGGCAGGAGCCTGGTTTACTTACGAAGGCGAACAACTTGGTCAAGGACGCGAAAATGCTAAACAATATCTTAAGGATAACGTAGATCTGGTTTTTGAAATTGATGCACTTGTACGTGCAGCATGTGAGATTGAACCAGATGCAGACAAAACTGAATCTGAACTAGCAAAAAATTCTGAAGCGACACCTATTATGAAAACAGGTAAAACTAAGAAAGCTAGAGATGCAGCAGCAGCAAAAGCAGAAGCTGACGCAAAAGAGGCAGAAGAAGCCAAAGCTCCAGCAGGGACAGTACCTGCAGGAACTAAATCTAAGAGCCTGATAGATGAAAAGTCTAAAGCTGCTAATAAAAAATAGTTACTAACTATTTCAAACACAACGGCCACTGGGGTAACTCAGTGGTCGTTACTATATTCTGGATAATATGTCTTTGAGTTAAGTAGAATGTTTCAGATGGATAAAAAAGGAGCATGGATTGACTTAGTAGGCTTATTAAAATCTATATTTGATCAATATGAAAGATACCCAAATAGATATAAATTTCTAATGCCAGTAAACCCTTTGTCGCCCGAAGGATCTTCATCGCCAGGACTCATCTTCACCTTTGATGAAGAAATACAAATTCGTATATATCCAAAAAAAATATATGGCCAAAAAAATGGTTTTATAAACGGAAAGATGAACCCCTATTTTGAATTAGGAAATGGATTCAGTATTATTATAAGAGGGGTAAACCTAGAAGAATCCAATAATGAACGAATTAGTCGCTTAATTAAACCTCGCATTGAATATACTCAAGAACTATTAAGCAGAACAATAATGTTCCCAGATTATACAAAAAGTAACACTGAAATCGCTGAGATGAAACGATTAGGACGAGCCCCAACCATTCCAATAAAATATAGTAAAGAATTTGGACAAGGATTGTTTGGATTAGCCGACGTTGAAGGAGATAGGATAACCGTTGGTGCTACCCGTGGTTATATAAACCGGATGATGTTAGAACTAGAACCCTATAGAGAATCCGCCTTAACTTTATACTCATAATGAAATTAGCTAGAATATAATAATTATGTCAGCTGATTCAATAGAGATAACAAAAGATCCAAAAAGATTCTTTATAACAACTTTTGGCTGTCAAATGAATGTACACGACTCGGAACGAATTGCTGGACAACTCTTAGAAGAAGGATACGTAGAAGCCACCAGCGAAAAAGAAGCAGACGTAATAGTATTAAACACATGTTGTATCCGTGAAAACGCCGACAAAAAACTATACGGAACAGTCGGAACCTTCGCCCAATATAAAGAAACAAACCCAAACCTACAAATAGCAGTAGGTGGATGTTTAGCCCAAAAAGACAGAGATCTAATATTAAAAAAACTTAAATCAGTAGACGTAGTATTTGGGACACACAACATCGACCGCGTAGTAGACCTACTCCAAGAAAACGAAATCACACAAGAAGCAATAATTGAAATCATCGAAGAACACGAAGCCTACCCATCAGCACTGCCAGCACGAAGAGACAGTAGTTTTTCAGCATGGGTAACAATCCAAATAGGATGCGACAACAAATGTGCATTCTGTATCGTTCCAAGTGTACGAGGAAAAGAAGTATCTAGAAGGATGGGCGACATAGTCCACGAAATAGAAGACCTAGTAGCCGACGGAGTAAGCGAAGTTACATTACTAGGCCAAAATGTAAACAGTTACGGACGTGACCTAGGAGCCGGACAATATAGCCCTAAGTTTTCCGACCTACTGCGAGCAGTCAACGACATTGAGGGACTAAAAAGAATCAGATTCACATCGCCACACCCCAAAGACATGAAAGAAGACACATTCATCGCAATGAATGAATGCGAAAAAGTCTGCAACCATTTACACTTCCCATTACAATCTGGATCTGACACCATACTCGCAGCAATGCACCGAGGATACAACTCAAAACGATACCTAGAAAAATTAGAACTCGCAAGATCTATAATTCCAGACCTAGCAGTAACCACAGACATCATCGTAGGATTCCCAGGCGAAACCGACCAAGACTTCGAAGACACAATGGAAGTCACAAGGAAAGCACGATACGACAGCGCATTCACATACGTCTTTTCGCCAAGAGAAGGAACCGAAGCCGCACTAATGACCGACAAATTTGTTGATCCAGCCATAGTAAAAGAACGAATACAAATACTATGTGCACTAGAAAAACAAGACGCAATCGATACGCACAACGACCAAATAGGAAAAACAGAAGAACTATTAGTCATAGGTGAATCAAAAATGGAAGGCATGACAAGTGGACGGTCAGGTCAAAACAAACTCATCCACTTCGATCCAAAAGAAAACAAAATAAACCCTGGAGCATACGTGACTGTCAAAGTAACAAGCGCAGCATCACACTGGTTGTTCGGAGAACTAATCGAAGTATTATCAAACCCTAAAGTGAAAAAGAAACTAATACCGCTTGCCGCAATGTAAAATGTTGAACTCAAAAAAACATATTGTAATTGTCGGCCCAACTGCAAGTTCAAAATCAAGCATCGCTATAACACTTGCCCAACATTTTAATAATCAACCGATAATATCGCTAGATTCCATGCAAATATATAAAGGATTCGAAATTGGTACAGGTGTCATACCGGCCGATGAACGCAAAAACATTGAACACCACATGTTGAGCTTTCAAGACCCAACTGAATCATATAACGCCAAAAAATTTAGCGACCAAGTAAACAAAATATTAAACACGAATGAAAACAAATTCATACTGGTGGGGGGAACAGGACTTTATACACACGGTATCATCGACGGGTTCAACTTCGCTCCAACAGATGAAACCATCCGCCAAAATATTATAGAAAAATATGAACTCGACGAAAATGACCCAGACCAAGAAAAAGTAGAGATCGCATATAAAAAACTACAAGAACAAGACCCAGTCGCTGCAGAAAAAATCGACATGCTAAACGTGAGACGAATAATTAGAGCATTCGAAGTAATGGAAATAACAGGCGAAAACTTTTCACAAACATTCAAAGAAAACGGTGTACAAACATTTGGAGAACCAAAACTAGACTGTGAAATAGTAGGCATAAGATACACGAGAGAAAACTTAAAAGAACGAATCGAAATACGCATACGAGAAATGTTCGAAACAGGATGGATAGACGAGGTAAAAAAACTATTACCAAACTGGGAACGAATAGTTGCACCCGCTCAAAATGCCATAGGGTATAAACAAATCAAAGAATACGTCGAAAATGGGGAAGACGAAGAGGAATTCGAACACCTAATAGAACTAATACTCAACAAATCTATGCAATTTTCGAGAAGACAACGTAAATGGTTCGAAAGAGATCCTAGAATTAGCTGGATAAATTGTGATGACATCACATATGATGAAATGATCGAAAGGGCAATTTTTTTATGCACATAGGTAAATACGAAGGATTAGGTAATGATTTTGCAATTACTTCGGTAAGAGAAATTCAAGATTCTGGACATATTTTTAATGTTGAAACAGTCATTGATATCGCTAAAAAAATTTGTAATAGAAATTTTGGTATTGGATCAGATGACCTTTTAATACTCGATGATAATAATTCTAAATATGAAGGTTTTAGAGAATTTGTAGGAATAAAAGATTCTGATTGTGTCATGTATCTAATTAATGCTGATGGTTCCATACCAGAAATGAGTGGAAATGGTATCCGTTGTTTTGCTCAATATGCAAATGAACAGGGATATGGAACTACTGATAGTGAAAATAATATTACAGTTAAAGTCGCTACTTTAGCTGGTCTAAAAATCGTAATATTTAATTATATGGAATCAAATAGATGCATGGGTAAAGTAGATATGGGCCCTGCTATCTTTGAACCTCATTTAATACCTTTACAAAGTAACAATAATGTTATTAAAGTTAATGTTCTTGAAAAGGAAAGAATATCATATGTTACTAATACAGGAATACCACATTGGGTTATACCATTAGACTCCCTTGATGAATTAAATCTTGATGGTTTAGAACAGTTAGGTGAAGCTCTAAGGTTCGACGAGAGGTTTCCTGAAAACACGAATGTCAATTTTGTTTA
>ERZ724517.2104-NODE-2104-length-10655-cov-3.598208_pt1 | contig 10655 bp, 11 predicted proteins | sample MGYA00376050_ERZ724517 | MGnify/ENA primary metagenome ERZ724517 (study PRJEB28724, sample SAMN07190886) | activated sludge metagenome | isolation source: activated sludge of sewage treatment plant in Hong Hong | place: USA: Christiansburg, Virginia | collected... | reverse complement strand
ACACACCAATTCAGGCCATGGGCGGCTTGCTTCATGTCGGTCACCACAGGCGCCAACAAGTGAGGGATGCCTTCATAGACCGACATTTCCAGCATTTTGGGGTCGATCATGAGCAGGCGCACATCACGCGCCTCGGCCTTGTAGAGCAGGCTCAGGATCATGGCGTTGATGCCCACAGACTTGCCCGAACCCGTGGTGCCCGCAACCAAAACGTGCGGCATTTTGGCCAGATCGACCACCACGGCATTGCCCACAATGTCCTTGCCCAAACCCATGGTCAGCAATGACTTGGCCTCGTTGTAGACCTGCGAGCCCAGAATTTCACTGAGCTTGATGGTCTGACGCTTGGCGTTGGGCAGCTCCAGCGCCATGTAATTCTTGCCGGGAATGGTCTCGATCACGCGGATGGACACCAAACTGAGACTACGCGCCAGGTCTTTTGCCAGGCCGACGATCTGCGAGCCTTTGACACCGGTGGCAGGCTCGATCTCATAGCGCGTGATGACCGGGCCGGGTTGGGCCAGGACAACCCGCACTTCCACGCCGAAGTCTTTCAACCTTTTCTCGATCATGCGGCTGGTCATTTCCAGCGTTTCGTGGGGCACGGTTTCCTGGCGGGCAATGGCGTCGTCCAGCAAGTCCACCTGGGGTAGCTTGCTGTCCGGCATATCCTTGAACAAGGGCTTTTGTCGCTCCTTGGCGACGCGCGCGCTGCGCGGCACCTCGACCAATACGGGCTCGATCAGGACCGGTGCGGGGTGATGCTCCTCGATTTCGATGCGTTCTTCGATCAACACGGTTTCGCGCTCTCGCGCCGCACGCTGCCCCTCTGCTACGTCTTGCGCGATTTCGCGCTTCTCACGGCGCGACTCGATAAAGCCATCTATTTTGGCGCCTAGGCGTTCAGCAACCTGGCTCCAGGAAAATCGAAACACCAATGACACGCCCAAGACAGTCAGCGCGATAAAGACCAACCCAGAGCCAGTAAAGCCCAACCACTGCACAGCAGTTGGACCGGTGAGGAAGCCTAACACTCCGCCAGCGTGGCCTGGTAGATGAGACTCAAGTCGGTACAGGCGCGACCATTCCAGCCCGGAACTGGCCACCAGCAAGAGTGCCATTCCAACCCAGAACGCAGTGCGCGAACGGCTAAAGCCGGTCAATTCCACAGCGTGTTCGACATTGCCACGCATCCAGCGCGCAAGTGCCGACAACCAGGCCCGCAAACCCGCTGCAAAGCACCACCACACCGAGAGCCCCAGGAAAAAATAGCTGCCATCCGCCAGCCACGCCCCCAGTCGCCCACCCCAGTTGCGAACCGGGCCACCTGCACCCGTTGTCGACCAAGCGCCGTCCAAAGCGCTGTAGCTGGCAAGGGACAAGAACCAAAGCACCAGTGCCAGCAGGCCAAGCACCAGGACGATTTCATGCCCAAAGCGGCTCAGGCCGGCGCGTGACGCACCAGCCTCTCCCTGGGGATTGTTCAATGTATTGAGTGAGTAAGTCATGAGTACGTCTCAAGCTTACCGCAGCCGGGGCGTATGCCCCGTGCCTGACTGGATCAGCCCAGCGTGTTGAGCCGGTCCTTGACGATCATGGAGCCATCGGTCTGAGTCTCGATGAAGCCGCGGTCTTCAAGATCTTTCATGACACGGCTCACCATTTCGCGTGACGCGCCCACCATTTTCGCCACATCCTGGCGCGAAATTTTGTCGCGAATGGTCATGACGCCATCAAGGTCGGGTTTGGCAAATTCAAGCAATGCGCGAGCCACGCGGCCATAAACATCCATCAGGGCCAAAGATTCAATCTTGCGATCTGCCTGCCGCAACCGCTGTACCAGGCCCTTCATGACGGCATAAGCCATGGAGCTGTTCTCTGGCAGGCACCGCGCAAACTCGGCCCGACCCAACACCAGCATGTCGGTTTGAATTTCGGCGCGGCAAGTGGCGGAATGGGGTTCGTTGTCGATCAGGCTCATTTCACCGATGTAGTCGCCAGGCTGCAGCGTAGCCAATATCACCTCGCGACCTCGCTTGTCGGTGGTGACCACGCGCACGCGCCCTGTCAGGATGATGAACAGCGTGTTGGACTTTTCGCCCTGCTCCACGATGACCTCGCCGCGCTTGAAACGGCGCTTGACGACCGCATCTGCAACTGATTCGGCTTGCGACGCTGTCAGCAATGCAAACAATGGCACACGGCGAATCAATTCCAGGTTGGACAACATCGACATAACTGAACCCCTTTTTATCGCGAGCACTTTCGCAGATTCATACAATCAGAGCCACCGGCTTGGGCACAAGACCGGGCTCGAATTGCCCGGGAGTGTGCCTGACCACCTCCCAAACTCTACACCGTGCGTCGGTGTTTACCACGTAAGAACATAACATGTCCACTCCCCGCCACGTCAAAGTCCTTATTCTGGGTTCCGGCCCCGCAGGGTATTCTGCAGCGGTATACGCCGCGCGCGCCAACCTCAACCCGCTGCTGATTACCGGCATCGCGCAAGGCGGCCAACTCATGACCACCACCGATGTCGACAACTGGCCGGCCGATGTAGACGGCGTGCAGGGCCCTGAGCTGATGCAACGCTTCCAGGCCCATGCCGAGCGCTTCAATACAGAGATTGTGTTTGACCACATCAATGCCGTCGATTTCAGCAAACGGCCCTTCGTCCTGAAGGGTGACAGCGGGGAATACAGCTGCGACGCGCTCATCATCGCCACTGGCGCGTCGGCCAAGTACCTCGGCCTGCCGTCCGAGACCGCATTCATGGGCAAAGGCGTCAGCGGATGCGCCACTTGCGACGGCTTTTTTTATCGCAACGAGATCTGCTGCGTGGTGGGTGGCGGCAACACCGCTGTTGAAGAGGCGCTGTACCTCTCCAACATTGCCAGCAAGGTCTACCTGGTGCACCGCCGTGACAAGTTCAAGGCAGAACCCATCCTGATCGACAAAGTCATGGAAAAGGTCAAGGCTGGCAAGATTGAACTCAAACTTTTCAACACCCTGGACGAGGTGCTGGGCGACAGCACCGGCGTCACTGGCGTGCGCCTCAAGGACACCAAAACCGGCACAACTGAAGACTTGACCCTCAAGGGCTGTTTCATCGCCATTGGCCATGCGCCCAACACCGAAATCTTCAACGGCCAACTGACTATGGAGAACGGCTATATCGTCACCCAGAGTGGCCTGAAGGGCTTTGCCACCATGACCAGTGTGCCTGGCGTGTTTGCTGCTGGCGACGTGCAGGACCACGTCTACCGCCAGGCCATCACCAGCGCAGGCACCGGCTGCATGGCAGCCTTGGACGCCCAGCGCTACCTTGAACAAGCCCAGAACTGAAAAGTCGTTATAATCCAAGGCTTTGCTGAAATTTGCAGGGGCCACTAGCGCCTGCATGAAATTCGGCTGGGGTTACCGCCACCCTTTCTGGCGAGGTGAGGCAGGGGCCACACCGTGTGATTGCCACAGTGCAAGCGCACGGCACAGGCCACTGCTGTATTAACCATTATCGGAGTGTCCTCATGGCACGCGTCTGCGACGTTACGGGCAAGAAGCCCATGGTCGGGAACAATGTTTCCCACGCCAACAACAAAACCAAGCGCCGGTTCCTGCCGAACCTGCAATACCGCCGTTTCTGGGTCGAGACCGAAAACCGCTGGGTTCGCCTGCGTGTTTCCAGCGCTGCACTGCGCTTGATCGACAAAAACGGTATTGATGCCGTGCTCGCAGATATGCGCGCACGTGGCCAAGCTTAAGGAGATACACCATGGCAAGCAAAGGCGGACGCGAAAAAATCAAGCTGGAATCCACAGCCGGTACCGGTCACTTCTATACGACCAGCAAAAACAAGAAAACCATGCCCGAGAAAATGTTGATCAAGAAATTTGATCCCAAAGCTCGCAAGCACGTGGACTACAAGGAAATGAAGCTGAAGTAATTCAGCGGCACCCTTGGACCTCCTCCTAAGAAGGTTCATCCAGCAAAAAGCCCCGCATTGCGGGGCTTTTTGTTGGGCCGCTGCCTTAGATCACATCTGGGCAGCACGCAGGCGCATTGAGAACTGCCGCAGGGCCTCAATGCCACTTTCTTCGGCCCGGCGACACCAAGCTTGCAGATCAGCTGCCAACTGCTCGCTGTTGCGGCTGGTGCTGAGCCACATCTGGCGCAACTCCTCGCGCATGACCACCATTTTGTCGAGCACAGGATGTGCTGCACGGGCCTGGGCCAGGACTTGGCGAGCTGCCTCGGGCACCTTGTCCTCATCACGGTGCAGCCAGCGCCGTGCAGTCTTCAAAAGTGACACGTCCTTGTTGCTCGCCCGGTGTGCCATGAACTCGGCACGGCAGGCGAGACGCAATTCGCGGGCGTATCCGGCCATGACTTCGTAGCGATTGGCGATGACGGCTTCGAGCGTGCGCTGATCCGCCTGCTCTTTGACTTCACCCAATTGCAATTTCGGCGGGACCTTCTTGACAGTGGCCCAGCCGAGTTTTTCGAACAGGCTGATATACATCCAACCAATATCGAATTCGTAGGGCTTCACGGAGAAACGCGCCGATGTCGGGTAGGTGTGGTGGTTGTTGTGCAACTCTTCACCACCGATGATGATTCCCCAGATACTCACATTGGTACTGGCATCTGGCGACTCAAAATTGCGATAGCCCCAGTAGTGACCAATGCCGTTGATGACGCCGGTGGCCATGACAGGAATCCAGGCCATCTGCACGGCCCAAACCGCAGCACCCGCAGCGCCGAATAGCACGAGGTCGATGACCATCATCAAGGCCACGCCTTGCCAAGAAAAGCGGGTATAGAGGTTGCGCTCGAGCCAATCGTTAGGCGTACCGTAACCATACTTGGCCATGGTTTCGAGGTTTTTGGACTCTGCACGATACAGCTCTGTACCTTCAAGCAGGAGCTTTTTCAGGCCGCGTGTTTGCGGGCTGTGGGGATCTTCTTCGGTATCCACCTTGGCGTGGTGTTTGCGGTGAATCGCCACAAACTCCTTGGTCACCATGCCGGTGGTCAACCACAGCCAAAAACGGAAAAAATGCGAGGGGATAGGGCCCAGTTCCAGCGCGCGGTGTGACTGGGCGCGGTGCAGGAAGATGGTGACCGATGCAATGGTGATGTGCGTGACCACGAGTGTGAACAACACAATCTCCCACCAAGCAAAGTTGAGCAGGCCATGGCTGAGCAAGTCAATGGCCGCATTCAACACGGCCCAGTCAGGTAGCAACATAGTGAAATATCTCTTTCGCAGGTAAGACGTACAGTGCCGCCCTATTTGGGCACAGTCTTTACATTTTAAAGGTGGAAGAGACTTTTGTAACTGTGGATAACCGCAGCATCAGGCAGATTTTCCTGCCAACCGTTTGATTGAGGTCAACGGCGCACCCAGATCGCCGCAAAAAACCCGTCTGTTCCATGGCGATGGGGCCACAGCCGCAAGTACTTGATGCCCAACTCTCCGCCTGCACATAAGCCCGAAGCCCCTTCAACTTTTAATTCGGTCAGGATTTGCCCCGCGTCTACAGGCGAAAAGTCTGGGTTGGCGGCTGAAAAAGCCTCGGCAATGGCCTCATTTTCTTCAGGGAGCACACTGCAAGTGGCATACACCAAGCGGCCGCCGGGCTTGAGCAGACGGGCTGCGCTTTGCAAAATGGCGGTTTGCTTAGCGACCAACTCCAACACCGATTGGGGTGACTGACGCCATTTCAGGTCCGGGTTGCGGCGCAGAGTGCCCAGGCCCGAACAAGGCGCGTCCACCAACACGCGGTCAATTTTGCCTGCCAGGCGTTTGACACGGTCGTCGCGCTCATGGGCGATGGCAGCTGGGTGCACGTTGGACAAGCCACTGCGGGCCAAACGGGGTTTGAGCGCATCCAACCGATGAGCCGAAGTGTCCAGGGCATAAAGCCGCCCAGTGTTGCGCATGGTGGCGCCAATCGCCAGGGTTTTTCCACCCGCCCCGGCACAAAAATCCACCACCATTTCGCCGCGCTTGGCATCCAGCAGCAGGGCCAGCAACTGCGATCCTTCGTCCTGAACTTCCACTGCGCCGAGGGTAAACACGTCCAGTTTGTTCAATGCAGGCTTGCCGTCGATGCGCAAGCCCCAAGGTGAATACGGCGTGGGAAGCGCTTTGATACCTTCCTTTTGCAGTGTTTTTTGCACGTCGGCACGCTTGGCATTTAACACGTTGACGCGAAGGTCTAGCGCCGCACTTTCACTCAGCGTGCCCACCAAGGCCCAGAACTCGCTGCCAAGTTGCGCCTTGAGGGGCCCGACCAGCCACTCGGGCAGGTTGTGACGGTGACGCTCCAGCAGATCATCGGCTTTGATACCGTCGCACTGGCTCAACCAGTTACGTTCGTTGTCATTCAAAGCGCTATTGAGGAATTCGCGAGGCCCGTGAAAGCCCAGAATAGCCAAACGCCGCTCTTTCGGGCCAGAGCCCGAGGGCGCAAGGTGGTCAAACAACAGCTTTTTGCGCAGCACGGCATAAACTGTCTCAGCCAGGGTGGCGCGCTCACGCGGCCCAAAGGCGTAGGTCTTGCGGTAGTCGCGAAAAAACTTGGACACCACGGCGTCTGCCGGGTGGTCGAATTGGAGGGTGAGTCGAACGAGCTCGGAACACGCGTCGAGCAGGGCTTTAGGATGCATAGCCGTATTGTCCCACTTGCACCGCTACTTGCTGAATCCACATGAATGACACCGATTTGCCCCCGCTCATCCAAACCCCACCGGGTCGCTACCGGCACTACAAGGGCATGCTGTACGACGTGCTGGACACGGTTCGGCACAGTGAAACGCTGGAGCCAATGACGCTGTACCGCGCGCTGTACGGTAGCCACGGGCTGTGGGTGCGGCCTGCCGCCATGTTCCTGGAAACGGTGGTGATTGACGGTGTGAAGCAACCGCGATTCAGCCGGATACCCGGCTAGGGCATCAGCTTGGGCAACAAATTGGCGATAGCCAGCGGATAAATCAAATGCTCTTGGCTGATCACTCGCGCCGCCAGCGCCTGCGCGGTGTCCCCAGCCAGCACCGGCACAGTGGCCTGCGCCAGAATGGGGCCGTGGTCCAGCTCAGCGGTCACGTGGTGTACCGTGGCACCCGCCACGCGGCAACCCGCATCGATGGCGCGTTGGTGGGTATTCAAGCCAGCAAAAGCAGGCAGCAGCGAGGGATGAATATTGATCAGTCGTCCCGAGTAGCTGCTGACAAACGCAGGCGTCAGAATGCGCATGAAGCCCGCCAGCACGACCAAAGCAGGCTGATGCCTGTCCACCACAGCCATCAGCGCGGCGTCAAAGGCTTCGCGAGAGGCAAATTGCGTATGGTCAACCACATCAGTGGCGACGCCTTGCTCTTTAGCGAACACCAGGCCAGCCGCCAGCGGACGATTGCTGACCACGGCTGCAATTTGCGCATCGAGTGTCTTGCGCCAGTTGCCCTGTTGCGCTGCCCGCACAATGGCAGCCATGTTCGAGCCGCTGCCGGATATCAAAATCACGATATTTTTCATTGGAACGGAATTATCCCTGCACCATGACCCTGCGACACCTGACCCCAAATGAAGCGCGCGTGCTGGCCACGTTGATGGAAAAAGCCCGCACAGTACCCGACAGTTATCCGCTGACGCTCAATACCCTGCTGAGCGGCTGCAACCAGAAAACCAGCCGCGAACCCCTGATGCAACTGACAGAGTCAGAGGCCCAGGATGCGCTTGACACCCTGAAACTGTTGAGCCTGGTATTCGAATCCAGTGGCAGCCGCGTGGCGCGCTATGAACACAACTTCCAGCGCGCAGTGGGCGTGCCCGAGCAATCCTCCGTGTTATTGGGCTTGCTGATGTTGCGCGGACCGCAAACAGCAGGTGAACTGCGCATCAACAGCGAGCGCTGGTACCGGTTTGCCGATATCTCGTCAGTGGACGCGTTTTTGGACGAACTGCAAAACCGCAGTGAGGAAAAAGGTGGCCCGCTGGTAGTGCAGTTGCCTCGTGCGCCGGGAGCCCGCGAGCAGCGCTGGGCCCACTTGCTTTGCGGCCCCGTGGACGCGCAGCAAACTGGACCAGCACTAGCTGCCAGTGGCTTGTCACTGGACGATACCCGCCGCCTGGAGGGCCGCCTGAGCGCATTGGAAGATGAGGTCAGCACCCTGCGTTCTGCACTGCAAAATGTCCTTGAACAATTGGGGATGTCACAACCCGGACAGTGAAAATAGAACGACCGTACGTAAACTCCCCCACACGCACTGGAGACACTTTCATGGATTTGGCTTTTACCCCTGAAGAACAGAAATTCCGCGAAGACATTCGCGCTTGGGTTCGCGACAACCTGCCCAAAGACATTTCCCACAAAGTCCACAACGCCCTGCACCTCTCGCGTGACGACATGCAGAGTTGGGCCAAAATTTTGGGCAAAAAAGGCTGGCTGGGTCATGGCTGGCCCAAAGAATTTGGCGGCCCGGGGTGGAACGCTGTGCAAAAACACCTGTTTGAAGAGGAATGCGCCTTGGCCGGTGCGCCCCGCGTAGTGCCCTTTGGCCCCGTGATGGTGGCACCGGTCATCATGGCCTTTGGCAGCCCCGAGCAACAGCAGCGCTTTCTGCCCGGTATCGCCAGCGGTGAAGTCTGGTGGAGTCAAGGCTACAGCGAGCCCGGTTCGGGTTCAGACTTGGCCAGCCTCAAGACCCGCGCCGAGCGCAAGGGTGACAAATTCATCGTGAATGGCCAGAAGACCTGGACCACGCTGGGCCAGTACGGCGAATGGATTTTTTGCCTGGTGCGCACTGGCACCGAAGGCAAACCGCAAACGGGCATTAGCTTTTTGCTGATCGACATGAAGACGCCCGGCGTGACGGTGCGCCCCATCATCATGCTCGACGGCGGCCACGAAGTGAACGAGGTCTGGTTCGACAACGTCGAAGTGCCGGCCGAGAACCTGATTGGCGAAGAGAATAAGGGCTGGACCTACGCCAAACATTTGCTCAGCCACGAGCGCACCAACATCGCCGACGTGAACCGTGCCAAGCGCGAGCTCGAGCGTTTGAAGCGCATCGCCAAGGCCGAAGGCGTGTATGACGAACCCCGGTTCCGCGACGAAATCGCCAAGCTTGACGTGGAAGTCGTGGCGCTCGAAATGCTGGTGCTGCGTGTACTCAGTGCCGAGAAATCAGGTAAAAATTCGCTGGAGATCGCGGGCTTGCTCAAGATTCGCGGCAGCGAAATCCAGCAACGCTATAGTGAATTGATGATGCTGGCCGCTGGCCCCTACGCCGTGCCTCTGATCCATGAAGCCATGGAAGCGGGCTGGCAGGGCGACCACATCGGTGCAGCCCACTGTGCCCCGCTGGCTTCTACTTACTTCAACATGCGCAAGACCACCATCTACGGTGGCTCCAACGAGGTTCAACGCAACATCGTCGCGCAGACTGTTTTGGGCTAAGGAGATTAAGATGGATTTTGACTTTTCTGACGACCAGGAACAACTGCGCGATGCGGTGCGCAAGTGGGTAGACAAGGGCTATACCTTTGACCGCCGCCGCGCCATCGAGAAGGCCGACGGTTTTGACCGTGCGGCCTACACCGAACTTGCCGAGTTGGGCCTATGTGGGCTCTATATCAGCGAAGACGATGGTGGCTTGGGGATGGGCCCCGTCGAAGGCATGGTGGTGATGGAAGAGCTGGGCCGTGGCATCGTGCTCGAACCCTTCACCCAAACCTTGATTGCGGGCGCGGTCCTCGGCGGCTATGCGCCCGCCGAAGTCAAGGCCGCCTGGCTGGGCAAGGTCGCCTCGGGCGAAGCTCTGGTGGTGTTGGCCCAGCAAGAGCGCAAGGCCCGCTACCGTCTTGACATTTGCGACACCTCGGCCAGCGAGTCAGGTGGGCATTGGACAGTCAACGGCGCCAAGAGTGTGGTGCCCGCTGGAGATAAGGCCGACGCTTTCCTGGTGCCCGCCATGGTGGGCGAGCGCATGGCGCTGCTGTTAGTCGAGCGCACAGCCAATGGCGTAACCACGCGTGGATATGGCACGCAAGACAGCAGCCGGGCGGCTGAGCTGACCCTAAAGGACGCTCCCGCCACACTCGTCACGCTGGATGGCCTGACCGCGTTAGAGCATGGCGTGGACGTGGGCATTGCTGCCACCTGCGCCGAAGGTGTAGGCGTGATGGACAAAACCCTGGCCATCACCGTGGAGTACATGAACACGCGCAAACAGTTTGGCGTGCCCATTGCCAGCTTCCAGGCGCTTCGCCACCGTGTGGCCGACCTCAAGATGCAACTGGAGTTGGCACGCTCCATGAGCTATTACGCCAGCCTCAAGCTCAATGCGCCAGCTGACGAGCGCCGAGCCGCAATGGCGCGCGCCAAGTACCAGTTAGGCATGTCCATGCGCGCGATCGGCCAGCAGGCCGTGCAATTGCACGGCGGTATTGCGGTGACTGACGAATACATCGTGAGCCATTACTTCAAGAAGCTCACCCAGATGGAAATGAGCTTCGGGGATACCCTGCACCACTTGGGCGAAGTCTCGGCAAGAATGCAAGACACGGCAGGCGTTTTTGCCTGACGGGCTGCCCCCCAAATTGCTGTATTTTGACTGCGGCTCACATAGACTTTATGTGAGCCGCAGTC
>ERZ724517.2103-NODE-2103-length-10655-cov-3.744151_pt1 | contig 10655 bp, 9 predicted proteins | sample MGYA00376050_ERZ724517 | MGnify/ENA primary metagenome ERZ724517 (study PRJEB28724, sample SAMN07190886) | activated sludge metagenome | isolation source: activated sludge of sewage treatment plant in Hong Hong | place: USA: Christiansburg, Virginia | collected... | reverse complement strand
TCGAGCGCCCACCGTGTCCGCCGCCCCGTCATCGCCGCCAGGCTACCGACGGGCTCGGGCGCCCTCCCGGCCCGCGCCTGGCTGGCGGCCGGAGGTCGAGCGGCTCCTACAGTGCCCGGCGTGAGCACGATGTTCGGTCCGGTGGTGCAGGTGGCCTACGTGGTCGACGATCCGCGGCTGGCCACCCTGCGCTGGGTCGACCGCCACGGCGCGGCACAATGAGATCTCGCTGGCATTTCTGGGCGCTGGAGGAGACGCCCATATTGGGAATGTCAGAGGACGAATATTCTTTCAGTACGGAACGCGTTCGACCGTTGTTCCTCGCAACGATCTCACCGTACTTCGCGGACAGTCCGATCTGTACAACTCCTACCGCTACCTAAGCGAAGCCTATGCCGGCTACCACTTCGACAAGCTGCACGGGATCAATCTCGACGTCGGGCTGTTCTTTGCCTACGTGGGACTGTTCTCCTATACGCAGTTTGAAAACTGGGGCTACCAAGCATCCTTTACTTCGGACAATACACCGTGGTTTTTTAACGGCGCACGCTTACAGATATTTCCCACGGATCGACTGAAAGTGGAGCTGTGGCTGATCAACGGTTGGCAGAGCTACGGCAAGTTCAACCAGCTTCCAGGAGTCGGCTATCAGATCCACTACTCCCCACAAGAGTGGGTCAAGATGGTCTTCAATGGCTACGTGGGGACCGATACCCAAGGCAATGCCAAGCGAGTCCGATTTCACAGCGACAATAGCCTGCTTATGCGCTACTTCAATCGTCCTTCATCCAAAGGATTCAGCCGTGCCGCGTTCTCTGTGACCTTCGATCTCGGCTTTGAGGAGGGCGGAGGAGTCACCGCGTTTCGTGGTAGTCACGACGCTGGCAACTGCACAGAGACCGCGCCCTGTGAGCAAGACTTCATCAGCACGATGGCCTACCACATGATGTGGTTTTGGCAGAACAGAATCGGCTGGATGGTGGGAGGTGGATTCATTCGCAACCCCGGTCGCTATCTGGTCCTGGTTCCTACAGGGGTCGCAGCGTCTGCGTTTGATACCCGATCGGGAACCGAGTTCATCGGATGGGATCTTTCCACCAATTTCTCGTGGTTCCCAAGTGAAAATCTCACCTTCCGGTTGGAAGTCTCTCATCACAACGCCAGCGTTCCCTACTATTCGGGCCCAGGTGGGGTGACGGGACCGGATGGTTACAAGTGCGGTGGACTGTATGATCCAGATGGCACCATTCGCACCTGCGCGCCCAGTAACTGGACTCCCGATCTCGTGAATGCAGAGACCAAGCTGATTTTTGCGGCACTGTTCCGACTGTAACGTAGTACAAAGACGACCACGCCATGACCGAGCTGAGTCCGCAAAAGAAGAGCCTGCGTGTCCTCATCATTGACGATGAAAAGAACATTCTGACTACGCTGTCGATGTGTCTGACAGGAATGGGCTGCACCGTGGCTGCCGTACCAACCGAGCAGGCGGCACTGCAAGCGACCAAACGACAGACCTTTGACCTGGTGTTCCTGGATCTACGTTTAAGAGAGGGAAGTGGGCTCGATCTACTACCGCTGCTGCTGAAAGAGAGTCCTGATCTGATGGTGGTGATGATCACCGCTCATGGCAACTTTGATACGGCGGTACAGGCCATCAAGCGAGGTGCCACAGACTTCCTTCCCAAGCCGTTTACCCCGGCACAGATTCGCCATGTGATTGAGCAAGCCAACGAACGTCGGACGATGCGACGTCGTGTTGCAGAGCTCGAAGAAGCGCTGGCGGAGTCCGTTCCGGAGACAGACTTCTGCACAGCGTCCCCCCAGATGCGTGCTGTTCTGGATATCAGCCTCCGCGTGGCTGGTTCCGATGTCTCCGTACTGCTGCGGGGCGAAAGCGGGACCGGCAAAGGAGTCCTGGCCAGATCCCTGCATGAGCAGAGTGCGCGCAGCGGTCATCCGTTTGTGATGGTGAACTGTCCGACCTTGTCAGAAGAACTACTTGCCAGTGAGCTGTTTGGTCATGCACGCGGAGCCTTCACGGGAGCGGTACGGGACCAGCCAGGACGGGTTGAGGTTGCTGAGGGAGGCACGCTATTCCTAGATGAAGTGAGTGAGATTGCACCCGCGCTCCAGGCCAAGCTCTTGCGATTTTTGCAGGATAAGGAGTTTGAGCGCGTGGGAGAAAATCAAACACGGCGCGCAGATGTCCGGGTGGTGGCGGCGACCAATCGCGATCTCGAACAAGCGGTTCAGAGCGGACGATTCCGTGAAGATCTGCTGTTTCGACTAAACGTCGTCGAAGTCAAGATTCCGGCGCTCCGGGAACGGGCAGAGGATATCTTGCCGCTTGCTCGACATTTCCTTCAGTTCTTCGCTCGCAGCGCCAAGAGACCACAGATGGAGCTGTCCAAAGAAGCGGAGGCGGTGCTGCTTCAGTATCCGTGGCCTGGCAACATCCGCGAGCTGCGCAATGCAATGGAGCGGGCCACCATCTTGTGGCCAGCCCAGGTGCTCGCTCCCGCCGCGCTGCCGGATCGGATCATCGCCCATGTCGAGGCCGGTCCGGTTCTCGGTGGCAAGTATTCACTCGAAGCAGTAGAGCGAGAGCACATCTTGCGTGTCCTGGCGAGCACCCAAACCCAAGAGGAAGCCGCCTCTATCCTAGGCATTGATACCTCGACTCTGTGCGGAAGCGTCGAAAATATGAATCATTGTAAATGACTCTTTTATATGCCAACAGAACTTGCGAGCTGGACCTCACCTAGAATTTGCCGTCGGCTTGACTGAGCAATGGGGCAACTGGTCAGTGCGCGCAGGGGTCTGTCGCGGACCACTCGCCGCTAGCCAGTGCTTGCAGAGGCTTGCGGAGCGCCTCAAGTTCCAGACCTCTCCCATCAAATCCGGGGGTCGCGATGAGCTGCTCCAGCTCTCCCAAATAGCGCCGCCCTGCATCGGCATCCCCCGATCCGAACGACGCATAGGCCAGATCGATGAGCAGCGCCGCACGCATTCGTGGTCCCGGACGACGAGCCAGCCATGGCTCGACGCGTGTACGGAACGCCGCTAGCCGCGTTGAGAAGTCGCCGACAGTCCCCAGTGGCAACTCTGGCAGCAGGCGGTTTCCTAGGCCAGAGATCACAATCCACGACCGCCGTGGATCGACCAGAGGGAAAGGCGGATTCGCGTGATACAGGTCCAACCGATACGGGCCTGGGCCGTAGGCGATGAGATCGGTTCGCTTCACTTTGATCTTTCGTCCTGTCGGTATCGAGATCGGATCACAGCCCATGTTGCGAGGCCGCTCACCATCACAACCGCTCCTGCGAAATTCGTCAGCAGTACGTTCGGAGTCCACAATCGCGGCCACAACCGGAATGGGAGTTCCCACGGCAGCTTCGGCCAGCGCATCGACCAGTAGCGGCTGCGTTGCGTTTCCCAAGGCTCGTTCAACCGCCTGCAGACCCTGCTTGGTCATGGTCTGCGCCCGCGTCTTGTAACAGGAATGCAGACGCCTGGACCAATCGGACCACTCTCTGATTTGCGTGATGTCCACCGGTGCGCAGCGCGTCTTTGAATCGTCTCGTTGGCAGCGTATCGCCAACAGCCCGATCGCGTCACCGGGTCGCGGGCCGCCAAGGTCTGTGCCAAGCAGACCTCCCCACATCGGCATCGAGGTCTTGGTGAGATAAAATTCGTACTGATTATCGGGCAACAGGGAATCCGTCGAGCTTGAGGTCGTACTTACGATCGGCAGTGGGGCGACATCGGCCCACACGGGCCGCAGCATACATACAGAGCCAAGTACGGCGACGAACAGGAGAGTACGCATCCTTATCACTTTACCGTAGGAACCAGGACGCGAGTCAACAGGGTCCGGTGCCACCGGGTGCTTCCGTCAGTGCCCGCACCCTCGCAAAGAAAAGGAGCGTCAAGGTATCAACAAACGATGGACAAACCACAACGAGCCCAAGACAGCAGCCATGATGGAGCACGCTTGTACCAGCGATTCCAAGCGATACACTGACTCCTTCCCTGATGAATCGCCGGGACTGTTGGCCGGTTGCTTGAACAGCAAGCGTCCTCCTAGGACTGCACGATGGAGCAGAATCCGAGCGACCACCAGCAGGGCCCCCAGGAACAGCGCCTGCCCCATCTCAATCCCTACGTTGAATCCGAGCAGACTGACAGCCCGACGCGCTGCGGTGACTCCCATCTCAGTCATCGCGGAGGCAAAGCCCAGCCCGTGCAGCAGTCCACAGGCAAACACCACCGCGATACGACGACCTTGGGAAGTCTGAACGCGGCGCAGATTGAGGAGTGCCATCACCACAATGCTGGCGGCAATCAGTGGCTCGACGATCCGAGCAGGGGCCTTCGCCAATCCCAAAACGGCGAGAGATAGGGTGATGCTATGGGCCACAGTGAACGTAGTCAGTACCGCGATCCAATGACGCCAGCCGGTGACACCTATCAGGACCGTCAACAGGAACAGCAGGTGGTCGATACCAAGAAGGATGTGCTCGATTCCCAGCGCCACAAAATCAGCAAACAGCTTGGCGGGGCTTCGAAAAAAGGAGTGTTCTTTCGCAAGCGGGCGGAGCACCGCAACCTCCGCCAGCTCACCGCCACGGGTGGCACGGATCGTGAGCTGTCCCTCTCCAGCAGCGGTGCCAAATAGATCCGTCACCAGCCGCAGCGAGCGCGGAGGCGTAGGGAAGCTGGTCTTGAGGAGTGCCAGGATCTGCTTGGCCCCGGCCTGGCTAGATTCGCTGCGCTCGTCATGCTCTGCCCGAAGGTGAACCAGTTCCTGGACCCCCTCCTTGGCTGGGTGGTCTCCGCTGCTTACCGGGAAACCCAACCAGTTGCGAGTGTCATCCTCGTAGAGTCGGAAGCGCGAGCCAACCTGCTGTTGCAGCTCGGCTTGGTGTCGAGAAACCTCCTGCTCGGACAAGCGACCGTCTCCGTCCTCATCAACGCCGTGGAGAGCAGACACCGGAACGGCGACGACCTCGAAGACAGCATTGTCGATGACATTCAGCGTCCCCTGTTGCGCCGGCATCATGTGAGCAGACGCCGACCCCGCACACAACAGAAGGCTTAGCACCCCAGCCTGAAACGGTCGTGTTGGGGGAGCCATGGCACGCATTTTCGCACGGACTTCGGTACTGCTCAAGCAGCGCTGCGCTATCACCTTCCCACCCTAACCAGCGGCTCGCCGTGCGACGGCACACTACGCCTACGGCCACTGCTGCTTGCGACTTCCTGGCGCGTACGCGATGATCCGTGCGGGTTTTTCTGCGGGGTACGCCCCTTTGGAGGTTTTATATGAACGAGCGCGGTAGTCGCAAGATTCCGGTAACTGAACGGCAGTTCCTGTGGGTTCAGGACGACGACAAGGGCGAGGTGACGCTCCATGTCGGTCCGACGATGGTATCACCAACCGCCGCCGATCGGGTAGTGATCGACGACGGACAGGGCAGCTTCCGAGAAGACACCTCGGGCCGCCCACAGATGATGATCGAGGTCGGTGATCATCAGTACGCAGTTCTCTTTAACCCGCTGCTCGAAAATGACGGCGGTCCCAATGGGCGATTCCGCATCGGTCGAAACGAAGCGCGCCCACTCAAGAACGGTACCCGTGCGATGATTCCGGGGCCGTGCAGCTACTTTCTGCGTCCGGGACAACGCTGCGAGGTGCGCGATGCCCATGAGCTATCTGCGAGTCAGTATCTGGTCGTCAAGGTGTACGGACCCGTCGATCGAACGGCACCCTACTTTGATGTAACGGCACGGTCTGCGGCGATCACCCGAGCCACCGCAGAGGCACTCGATGGTCGCCCGACACCTCTGCCTGAAAAAGGAATCGATCAAGAGCTGAAGCGGGGCCAGCTCATCGTCATTCGCGGCATCGATACCCAGTTCTACATTCCGCCGACCGGCGTCGACATCGTGCCGGATACCTCGGTGGACGAATCAGGCGCAACGGTGAGTGCGACGACCGCACAGAAGCTGCTCCAGCAGATGCAAGCGCAGCTCACCAAGCCAGTGCTGCCACCACCGCCACCCGCTGCCAAGAAGGGAGCCAGCAGCGAAGAAGAGCAGTTCGATCTGCGCAGCGATGATGACGAGTCACAAAGCGACAAGAGTCGATCGCCCAGGCGGGCCGTGGCCCAGTACCAAGCCGAAGCCGCCGCGCAAATGATCGACCAGTCCGCCCGCACGCGGCAGAGAGTGGCAGCTCCCGCACCCGCCGCTCCTCAGGCGGGGCCACCGCGTCCGGCGGCCATCCCTCCACCCCCGCCACCCGCATCCCTGGCCAGCAGCGCCGGATTTGCCGCCGCAGCCAGCACCGCAGCCACCACTGTGTCTGTGGATGATGTGCTGTCTTCCGATGCACTCCGCAAGGCCATCGAAAAAGAGGCACGCCAAGCACGTCTTATTCGTAGCGCTGTTGTCTTGGGTGAAAAGGAATACTGCGTACTCATCGACCCAGATGGCAAGCGCGAGATCAAGGTTGGCCCGGCTCGAGTCTTCCCCGGACCCTATGACACCTTCATGATCAAAGGCTCGCGTAACCGTGTCTACGATGCCTATGAGCTTCTGCCGCAGCGTGCGCTGTGGCTGCGGGTGATCTCGCAGTCGGGTCGCGAGGACATGGCCAAGAAGATGCCGCGTGGCGTCGAGCTAGAGAAGGAACAGTATTTCCCTGGCGATGAGCTGCTGCTGTGCGGAGTGTCCGGCTTTTTCTTTCCGTTTAACGAAATCGAAGTCCTGTCCCCTCACACTGGAGAGGCGGTGGTTGGCAACGACCACTCCAACGTCTTCATCGAAGCCATTGGAATCGATCAGAAGAGCGGCATCTGCTCACTTTTCGCGGGATCCGTCGCCAATTTTTACAGTCTGAACCATCATCATCCATCTGTCATCCATGGCTCTCTGTAGCACCAAGTCGCACCGCCTTAGGTATCAGGCACATCTCTCCAACCCTGTCCTGCGCTTAGCCGGATCGAGTTCTCACACCTCGACTGGATCAGCCACCGAAAACTCCGTGATACTCTGACAACACGGAGAAAGTTTGATGCAGCATCTCATGCCCCCTAAGCTGGCCAATCTCTTGCATCCAAGCGTTGCCCATCCAGAGGCCAAGCCGACGATTCCTACCGGGCCTAGCCCAACCGGCGACAGTGTTCATCCAGCCCTTGGTAGCACAAGCGCACAAGCTCACCAGGCAACAACGTCAGCCGAAGCCAATCAGCAGGCGGCCAAAACGCTGGAGCACTTTGCAGACCCGAAGCCAGCAGGGGCTGGCGCACAAGTCGCACCCAAGCCAGCAGGGCTGTATCCCGGAGTAACCGATCTGACCGGAACGTACGGAAAGCTAGCCGCAGGAAAGCGACCCGAAACGCAAGGCGTCGTTCTTCACCGTACAGAGACCGCCACCGCACAAGGTGCTCTCAATGCATACAACTCGCGGATCAAAAACGGAGAGCATGTTGGTGCGCAGTACCTGATCGATGAAGTGGGCAAGAGCAGTCTAGTCACGCCGGCGGACTCTCTCACGTACCACTCGAAGGGTTTCAATAGCTCTACTGTTGGCGTCGAGGTAGTTGGTCCCGGAGTTCACTTGGATCGGTCCGGGAAGGGCAAGTCTGTGCGGCAGCAAGTCACGGATCTCAATCTGTCCCCGGAATTTCAATCGCGACTCCTTGGTTACAAAGACAAACAGTTAGAAAACGTCGTCAAATGGAACGGCGACACCATCTACGAAGACATCAACGGCAAGCAGAAGCGATCGGTGTGGAACCTGTCTAATCAGCTCGCGAAGACCTATAACTTGGACATGTCTTCACTATCACATCACGGCAAGGATGAATCGGGAAGCAACAACTACTCTCCGCAGAACTTCCCGGACTTTTCTGCTCATGAACACTTGAATCCCAAGGCACTCGGTGAAGGTGAAGCAATCACAGAGTTCCTGCAAGCGCGTCAGCAGTATCCCCAAATGGTAGCAGCAGCCCAAGAAAAACTAGCGAAAGCGCAGGCAGCCGGAGCGACGCCGGAACAGCTCAAGCAACAGCAAGCCATCTTGCAGCGGGAACAAGCGACCTTGGGAGCCCTAAATCTCGACGGAGATCCCCATGAACAGGAGCTCCTTGCTGCGGAACAGAAGTCGGGGAAACCGGGTGAAGCAACCCAGCGAGAGAACCTTCGCACCGACTACTATGACGACTTTTATGAGCGGATGGCCGAGCTAAAGGGAATCGTCAAGTAAGCCGCCACCTGACGACAATATCCGCCGAGGGGCCGATATGATTGACCGCGAGCGAGAAGACGTTCTGCTGAATCGGGCCGTGGCAAGAGGACTCCTCGATGCAGAGGATGTTCCAAGCAGTCGTAGTACGCCCCCGGCTGTCGACTCGACCCTACGCTTCGGACCACGTCTTGACCGCTTGCTAGAACAAGGAAAGCTATCAGAAGGGCATCTTGAGCAGCTCTCTGCGGAACTGGCGGCTTTTGAACGGACAATCGACGGAAGAGAGCAGACCAGCGCGACCTCGCCACAGGCAGCAAGGGTGTCGGTTCAGCTACCGCCTTGGCTCGTGCAGTGGTCCCAGTACGAGGTGTTGGGACTGCTTGGGCAAGGTGGGATGGGAATGGTCTATCGGGCACGCGACCAGCGCTTGTCACGAGAGGTCGCACTCAAATTCATCAGCGTAACGGATGATCAACTTCGCAAACGATTCCTCACCGAAGCCCGGGCCCAGGCCAGGCTCAATCACGAGTTCATCTGCAAAGTGTTCGAAGTAGGAGAAGTCCAAGGACACCCCTACATCGCCATGGAGCTGGTGCGGGGCAAACCGCTGTCGACACTACATCGCAGTCTCAATCGCGAGCAAAAGCTCACCGTTGTGCGCGACATCGCCCAAGCAGTCCACACCGCCCACAGCTTGGGAATCATCCATCGTGAGATAGACCCCACCCATTTGCCTTCGGGATAGTCAAACTGCTGTTCCGGGGGGAAAGTGGGGGGAAACCAGCGGCGGACAATCCCATTCCCTCTCGTCTAAGTCAACTAGAAGGGCCGGTCTTTGGGCATCGATGGAAAGATCAAGCGGCTCCTTCGGAAGACTGCACAGCTCGACTTGTGGGCATGTCTGTCGGATCAGGCCCAGAGGTTTGCGGAATGGGGGTTGCCACACAACGCTAACGAATACCGAAGCCCAACGACAGAACCAGCGTGTGCAGCCAGTTGTAGGTGTAGCCGTCTCCTCCCAGGTTGTCTGATCCCTTGGACGAGGTACCATTTGCTCCCCCACCGAGATAGCGCAGGTTCACAAACGCATCGAGAAATGATGTCAGCGTCATACCGGCTCGCAGCGAGGCATCCCAGATCGCTCCTTCGACATCACTCCTTCCGCCATTTAGCACGCTGACGTTTGCGTAAAAGCCGTCCGCTTCCAGGCCCATCCACACGCCATTTGCGAAGGTGTAGCGACCCCGCAGCCGAAGCAACGGCACAAAGCCGAGGTCATCGCTGATGCTGCGCTGGCGCCCATCGACCGAGCTAAAGACGATCTTGGCGTTGCGAAGTTGTCCGCCGAGTCCGAAGGCCAGCTCGTAGCGCGGGCTCTTAAAGATGTCGAACTGATAGGTGAGTCGATAGAAGTCGAAACCATAGCGGATATCCATCGGAGTGCCGGTGGTGAAGGTCGTCTGATCGAAGCGGAGGTCTCGACCGGCCACAGCCTCTGTGCGCACATCGATCGGCTGGTACACGAAGATGAAGGAGTGGCGCTTCCACAGATTCAGCTCGGCAGACAGACGCAAGAACAAGAACATCGTCGACTGATTGCCCTCTGTCTTGAGGTCGAACAGAGTCCCGTTTCGGCCGCTTTGAAAGGTGTGGTGAACAAAGCCGAGCGCGCCGACCTCTGCATAGGCAAACAGAGCGACATTCCCGGCCGGGTTGTTGAGCCGAAAGTTCGTTGGGAACACCGCAACGTCTTCATTGGGAGCGATCTGCCGGGACGGCACAAGCTGCGGAGGTGGCACGAACTGGTACGGCGTAGGTGGTGCAGCACCTGGAACCAGGACGGTGTCTGTGGGTCGAGGATCGATGGGAGCGATCTGTGGCGTCGCACGGGCCGAACCGGCGAAAACGGTGAACGCCAAGACAGCGGAACCTACAACCGAAGGAAGTCGTGCACTGAAACTGTTCTTCATACCCGTTATAGATGCCGTGGAAGTTCAAGTTGCACGCAGAGATTGGAGAGCCCGTAGGTCGGAGGTTGAAGTGGGCGGCTGGCATCGCGGAACATACGCATGCGGCAGATACCGTCATCCATGCATCGGGATTCTCTATAGAAAGCCAGCCATCATTGATAGGTCGGGCGCGCTGGCTCTTTGGAGTACAGTCCGATTTCAAACACCAGCGCCTGCTCTGCCACGGTGAAGATCCGATCTTTGGTCGGGATCTTGTAGCCGAGAACCAGGATGACTCGTGGACTTGGATGATAGGCTGCACCAACGATAAAGTTGGACAGGTCGTGCGAACCAGAGAACCACTCTGCGGTCAGGGTCAAGCCATGTAGCCAAGGAACCGGCTGCTCGATCGCCGTGATAAAACTGGTGGCGTTGGGTTACAGGAAGAG
>ERZ724517.2101-NODE-2101-length-10673-cov-3.855057_pt1 | contig 10673 bp, 12 predicted proteins | sample MGYA00376050_ERZ724517 | MGnify/ENA primary metagenome ERZ724517 (study PRJEB28724, sample SAMN07190886) | activated sludge metagenome | isolation source: activated sludge of sewage treatment plant in Hong Hong | place: USA: Christiansburg, Virginia | collected... | reverse complement strand
GGTCATGCTGTGCGAGCAGGCGGCCGAGCCAGCCGGTGCTGACGTTCTCCGCGTCGGCAACGGCCTGTAACGAACCCAGCTCCTCATAAAGCTGCCTGAGGCGGGCGGTTTCTTCGGGTGACGGCTTAATGGGATTCCAGAAACTCATGGCAATCTCCTCGGTTTGCGGAAATTTATGCCTCAGGGGTTTCCGAAAGGTTAATGTCACCAAAGCGGATCGGATCGGTGGGCGCCCCTATAGAGGGTTGCCGTTTTCGTCGCGCAGCACCTCGCGTCGCCCGACATGGTTGGGCGCTCCGACCAGCCCCTCCTCCTCCATTCGTTCAATGAGGCGGGCGGCGCTGTTGTAACCGACGCGGAGCTGGCGCTGGAGCCAGCTTGTCGATGCCTTCTGGTTCTCGAACACGAGCTGGCAGGCCTTGCGATAAAGCTGTGCGTCGGGGCTGTCGTCACCCAGATCGACACCATCAAGCGCGAAGCCGCCATCCTCAGGCTCTTCGGTGACGGTCGAGATATATTTCGGCTCACCCTTGGAACGCCAGTGGTCGGCGACCGCGCGGACCTCATCATCGCTGACGAATGGGCCATGCACACGGGTCAAACCCTTGCCACCCGCCATATACAGCATGTCGCCCTTGCCGAGAAGCTGCTCCGCGCCCTGTTCCCCAAGGATAGTTCGGCTGTCGATTTTGGATGTGACGAAGAAGCTGATGCGGGTCGGCAGGTTCGCCTTTATGACGCCGGTGATGACATCGACGGATGGGCGCTGCGTGGCGAGGATCAGGTGGATGCCCGCCGCACGCGCCTTTTGCGCCAGCCGCTGGATCAGGAATTCGACTTCCTTGCCTGCCGTCATCATCAAATCGGCAAGCTCGTCGACCACCACCACGATCTGCGGCAGGGGTTGGAAATCGAGCTGCTCTTCCTCGTATATCGGCTGGTGCGTTTCGGGATCATAGCCGGTCTGGACGCGGCGGCCCAGCGGCTTGCCCTTGGCCTTGGCGGCGCGCACTTTCTCGTTGTAGCTGGCAAGGTTGCGCACCGAAATCGACGCCATCATGCGATAACGGTCCTCCATCTGCTCCACCGCCCATTTCAGCGCGCGGATCGCCTTTGCCGGTTCGGTGACGACGGGCGCCAGCAGATGGGGGATGTCGTCGTAAATGCTCAGCTCCAGCATCTTGGGATCGATCATGATGAGCCGCAACTGGTCCGGCGTCATCCGGTACAGCAGCGACAGGATCATGCAGTTCAATCCCACCGACTTGCCCGATCCGGTGGTGCCTGCGATCAACAGATGCGGCATCGGCGCAAGATCGGCGATCATCGGTTCGCCCGAGATATTCTTGCCAAGCACGATGGGTAGCCCCGCGCCCTGATCCGCATAGGCCTCGCTGGTGATCAGCTCGCGCAGCACCACGGATTCCCGTTTGGCATTGGGCAATTCGATGCCGATGACGGTGCGCCCCGGAATGGTGGCGACGCGGGCCGACAGCGCCGACATGTTGCGGGCGATATCGTCGGCCAGCGCGATAACACGGCTGGCCTTGATCCCCGGTGCGGGTTCCAGTTCATACATGGTGACGACCGGGCCGGGGCGGACCTCGGTAATGTGTCCCTTGACGTGGAAATCATCGAGCACGGACTCAAGCAGGCGCGCATTCCTCTCGAGAGCAGCCTTGTCGATCTTGCCGCCCGTGCTGGGCGGCGCGGGGCTGAGCAGATCGGGCGAGGGCAGCGAGCTGTCAGGGAAGAGGTCGTCCTGCTGCGCAAAGGCATTTGCAGGCCGGGTGGAGGCGGGAGGCGGCGCTTCCTGAATGGTGATCGGCCGCTTGGGCGAAGAATCTACCTGTGGGCGGGGCGGAGCCTTGGCTTCAGGCGCCGCAATGTCATCGTCCTCCCGCGAGGCAAAGAATTGCGGCACGGCAAGGCGGGGAATGCCGGGGCGCCTAATGGTGAACAGCGGCCGGTCCAGCCGCAGCGCACGATAGCAGAGAACAAAGCCGCCCATGAACATCACCGCGCCCAGCGTCCAACCCACCCATTTCCCTGCCGCACCACCCGGAAAGGCAGCCAGCAGCGCAGTCAGCGCCTGCCCGCCCAGCATCGCGATAATGCCGCCGCGTCCGGCCGGCAGTCCGACCGGCGTTGCCGAGCTGAACAGCGCAAGTGCGAGGCCGATGAACAGGATACCGATCAGGCTTTGGCCAACCTGTCCCTGCCAACCTGCCAAATCCTCATCGCCCCACAGGCGGCGGGCAAATACGAGCATCAAAGGCAACGCCAAAAAGCTGCCCAGCCCCAGCAACCACAGCAGAAAATCGGACGTATAGGAGCCGGGCACACCCATGATGTTGCGCACGGTGTCGCCCGCGACCGTGTTCATCGAAGGATCGCTGTCGTGATAACTGAGCAGCGCCAGCGCCATAAAAATGGCGAGCAGCACCAGCAGCACCGCTCCACACAGCATGGTGGCGCGGATGATGCCGCGCCTGAGCGCAATGCGCCATTCCGGCATACGCTTCCCCGGTGCCCGGCTGGCCATCATTTTGTCCCTCAAATGTTCTGTTCGCGCACAATGCCTCCTGGGGGGACTCCGCGTCAAGAGTCCCCGTGGTCGGCTTGCGCTAGACGGTGGAGGATTCGACGTGGGCGATATTGGTATTGCCCCACACCGCCAACAGCGATCCTGCGATGATGAGCATCGATCCGGAAAAGGTCCACGGCGTCAAACTCTCGCCGAACACCAGCCACCCGGCAAGTACCGACCACACAAAGGCGCTGTATTCGACCGGAATAAGGCGTTGCGCTTCAGCCCGCGCATATGCCCACGCGATCAGTGCCAAGGACACGAAAGCGAGAACCGCCGACAGCAGAATCATGGGCCACTGGTCGGCTGGCGGCCAAACGAGATGCCACGGCGCGGCCACAAGAAAGATCAGGAACATGATGAGATGCTGAAAAAAGGCGATATCGACCGGCGATGACAATTGCGCCTGCTTGCGCTGGAGAATCAGATTCCCTGCATAAAGCACGGCGGAAAACAGAACGGCGGCGACACCCCAAAGTGCATCCGGACCATGCTGCATCGCACCAAGTTTGCCGATCAGGATAACTCCCACCCCTGCCAGCCCAATGACAGAAGCCACCACAGCTCGCCGTGTCACCCGTTCGCCCAGCATCAGAGCCGCCAGATAGAGTGCTATGAGGGGTGCGACGAAAGAGAGCGCAATGCCCTCGGCAAGTGGCAGGCGCATCAAAGCCCAGAAAAAGCAGTAAGCCATCAGTGATACAACGACACCGCGTAATATGTGCAGCCCGAGTGCTCGCCGATCCGGCCATGGTCGCCGCAACGCCAACATCAGACCGCCGCCCAACAATGCCCCTGCGGCAGAACGCCAGAGCAACGCACTATATACCCCGATAGCTATGCTGACGAGCTTCACCGCAGCATCCATCCCTGCGAACAGGGCGACACCAAGGCTACAGGCGGCAAACGCCATTGGAAAAGGCGAGCGGGACATCATTAACGGCCGACTATTGCGCCGGTCGTTCGCGCGCGTCCTGAACGATCCGTCCGACAACAAGCTCGCCTACGGTCAGCTTGTCGATTTGCGCCCTGCCGATCTTCAGCCGACCGATGGAAAGCCGCCCGATCGCCAGCGCGCCGATCGCGATAGCGCCAACGGCAAGCGCGCCCAGCGCGAATGCGCCGACGGCGATCGCCCCGGCCGAACCCGCCCCGGTCGCGGCTGCCGGAACAGCCACAGGGCGTGCGGGCAGGACGTTGCGCTCAGGCATCGACGTGGGAGACATTGCCAGCATCGCTGACCTGCGCCTCAATCTCCGCAGCCTTGGCCTCGACCAGCGCGACGATGTGATCGACCATCGCCGCGTCCTGCACATGATGATCGGTCACGCCTGATAAATAGACCATATGCTTGCCATTGCCGCCGCCCGTGATGCCGATGTCGGTTTCGCGCGCTTCGCCCGGACCATTGACGACACAGCCCAGCACGGAAAGCGACAGCGGTGTGCGGATATGCTGCAATCGTTCTTCCAGCGCCTGTACGGTGCGAATCACGTCGAAGCCCTGCCGGGCGCAACTGGGACAGGACACGACCCTTACCCCGCGCGTGCGCAGACCCAGCGATTTCAATATCTCATAGCCGACCCGCACTTCCTCCTCCGGCTCCGCCGAGAGCGAAACGCGGATCGTATCACCGATCCCGGCCCAGAGCAGATTGCCGATGCCGATCGCGCTCTTGACAGTGCCGCCGCGCTGTCCGCCCGCCTCGGTGATGCCCAGATGCAGCGGACAATCGACCGCATCGGCAAGCTGCATATAGGCGGCGACAGCCAGAAAGGCGTCCGACGCCTTCACCGCCACCTTATATTCGTGAAAGTCCTGATCCTGCAGCAGCTTGATATGGTCAAGCGCGCTTTCGACCAGCGCATCGGGGCATGGCTCACCATATTTTTCGAGCAAATCCTTCTCCAGCGACCCCGCATTCACACCGATGCGGATGGAACAGCCATTGGCCTTGGCGGCATCGACCACTTCCTTGACCCGCGCGGCGCTACCGATATTGCCAGGGTTGATACGCAGGCAGGCGGCGCCCGCATCTGCGGCTTCGAGCGCGCGCTTGTAATGGAAATGAATGTCGGCGACGATCGGCACACGCGCGGCGCGAACGATCTGACGCAAGGCGGCGGTCGACTCCTCATCGGGACACGACACACGAATGATATCCGCGCCCGCCTCCTCGCACCGACGGATCTGGTCGATGGTCGCAACCGGATCACTGGTGAGCGTATTCGTCATCGTCTGCACGGTGATCGGCGCATCTCCGCCCACAGGAACGCTGCCAACCATGATCTGTCGGCACTTGCGTCGCGCAATGTCACGCCATGGGCGCAGGCCGGGATTATGATCTGACATGTTTGGACGGCTCCGGTAACGTCTGGTCCCTATAGCGCGGGGCGGTCCATCAGCGAAGCACGAAATCGACCTCTGGCAAGCCCGGCACATCGACCCGGAAAGAAAAGAGCGCCCCCGCCAGCGGCTGCGCCAGCAACTCTTCGGGACTCAGCCCCTGTCTGGCGCTGGTAACAAACGCAGTGCACAGGTCATCTCCGCCGAAGGCGATCATAGTGGGGCGCGACACCGGCAAGGCAATTTCTCGCAAGATATCTCCGGCAGGCGACAGACGCACCACCCGCCCGCCATCATAGAGCGCGCTCCAGTAGCACCCTTCCGCATCGACACTGCCGCCGTCAGGTCGCCCCCGTCCCGCCGGGAACTGATGGAAAATACGGCCTTCCCCCAATTGTGCCGTCTCGGGATCATAGGGAAATTGCCTGATCGCGTGGGTTGGCGTGTCTGCGTGATAGAATGTTCGCCCGTCCGGACTGAATGCCGCGCCATTGCTCGTCATCATATCGCCGACGACCTTGTCAACCGTACCCTCGCCGCTCAGTCGATATAGCGCCGCACGTCCGGTCTTTTGCCCATCATAGCTGCCCGCCCAAAAACGCCCGATGCTGTCGGTGCGGCCGTCGTTGAGGCGCAGATCGCTTAGCCCGCGCAAAATGGGCGTGCCGAAAGGAACCGGATCGCTCGCCCAGTCATCGAGCAATGCAAAGCCCTCCCGCATTCCAAGTACGAAGCCGCCACTCCTGACAAAGGCAAAGCAACCAACCGGCTCGGCGAAGGTGCGGGTGTCACGCTTGCCGGTCAGCGGGTCATAGCGATGCAGGGCGGACGCAGCGATGTCCACCCAATAGAGCTGCCGCTCTCCAACATGCCAGCGCGGAGCCTCGCCCAACAGCGCAACTGTGTCATCTTCAACCAAAACCTGTGTCATATTGGCCGCAGTGCCCTATAAACTAAGCTAAGCTGTTGCATATTGGACTTCGAGGAGTCACGATACAGCCATAACATAATATTCAGTTCCGATAACATTCGCAGGTTATCCCTATGGCAAAACCAGAACCTTGGCGCCTCGATTCGCGCGCATACCCGACGTTCATCGTAGTCCCTGTACGGTATCAGGATCTTGATACGATGGGGCATATCAACAATGTCGCCCTATCCGGCATGTTCGAGACGGCGCGGGTGCATTTCCATCATTGCCTTGACGTGCACCCCGCTGACCTTGGGGTCAGATGGCTGGTCGCGGCAGTCGATCTCAAATATGTCCGGGAAGCGCACTTTCCTGCGCCCATTACCGTTTACAGTGCGATAGGCAGCATCGGCAACAGTAGCTGGATACTTATACAGGCAGCGTTTCAGGACGGCGAGTGCGTGGCCACATGCGATACTGTCATGGTCACGCATGGGCCCAAAGGCAGTCGGACAATAGACGAAACGGCCCGCGCCGTGATGGCGGCCAATATGGCTTTGCGTGATTTCGCCTGAACCGCTCACGCCGGTCGAGTTGTCAGCTATGCGGACGAAAGCCGGATGCCCCCTGCGATCAGGGGCAGCGGCCAAGTGATTCCAGAAATACCGGAAAATGCGCCTTAAGCGCCGCATCGAACGCTGCCATAGCCACGGGCTTGCCTAACGCCGCCAGGCTGGTGACTGGAAATTCCGCTATTCCGCAAGGAACGATGCCCGAAAAATGGCTGAGGTCAGGGTCGATATTGACCGAGAAGCCATGGATCGTCACCCAGCGTCGCACCCGCACGCCAATGGCGCCGATCTTCGCCTCGCGCCCCGCTGCATCGTCCGTCCATATGCCAATGCGACCTTCGGCCCGGCGCGCCGCAACTCCAAATTCGCCCAGCGCAGCGATTACCCAGCCCTCGAGGTTGTGCACGAAATTGCGGATGTCCTTGCCGCGTGCACCAAGGTCGATCGTCAGATAACCAACCCGCTGCCCAGGCCCATGATAGGTATAGCGTCCCCCGCGTCCGGCATCATAGACGGGAAAGCGTGGGTCGAGCAGTTCTGTCATGTCCGCACTTGTGCCCGCCGTATAGAGCGGTGGATGCTCCAGCAACCACACACGTTCGTCTGCCTCTCCGCCGTAGACAGCGGCAGCGCGCGCCTCGATGTCTGCCAGCGCCCGGTCATAAGGAACCAGCGCATCTTCCACCCGCCATTCGATTTCATTGCCTTTGCTCATCCCCCTTCCTTGACTTGCGACGGGTCAGGTATCAAGTGTCCATCCGCTTCGGATGCAATGCGCATCCCGGCGAGCTGTGGGAGTGGCAATAAAATGGCGTCGATATCGATCGACAGGGCATGGTCGGAAACGAGCGCTTTTATAAAGCGTGAGGGCGCCCTGCTGTTTCCCGTGGCCATGCTGTTCGTCGCGATACCGATTGCGCTTATATTCCAGATCCTCCCGGCCGAGCTGAGACAGCAGATTCTCATGCCGGTTCCTAACGCGCCCATGCCAAAAATTCCCGCCTACATTCCCCTCTGCACAATGTTGGCTGCCGCGATCATACTGGTCGGCGATCTTGCGCTTTACGCCCTTGCGCTGCGACCCGGGATCAGTGTGAAGGAAGCGTTACAGCGGGCGGTGCGCCGTATTCCGATTATGGTCGTTGCAGGTGGTATCGTCTTTGTTTTCCCCGCCATGATATTGCGTACTGTGCCTTCAATGCCCCTGCAGACGGTGTGCCTGATCGCGTCCTTGTTCCTTTGGGTGCGCATGACAATGCTCTATGCGGTGATAATCGATCAGAATTTAGGGATTACTGACAGCATCCGCAGGAGCTGGACGCTGGGCAAACATGGCCTGCTGCGCCTTTTCGGATTCTGGCTGGCGATTTTTTCGCTGACCATATTGGCTGGGGTGGTGGCGCAAATGCTGTTCGGGCTGGTCGGCTATCTGGTCGGAGGCGCAAGCGCGGGTTATGCGGCCGCAGATTTAGGCACAGCGGCGGTAATGGGCGCGGCTCAGGTGTACCAGACCGTCATGATCGCGCGGATATATCGGCAGGTTTCGGAATAATCATCGGAACATGTGGCGCCGCATCCTGCGCCAATATGCCCTTTGCCCGCGGGTCGTCGAAGGTTTCAATCTCGCGCCGTACCGCCACAAAACCTGACCGCAGATAGAAACCAAGTGCATTGGGGTGATCGAGCGTACAGGTATGCACCTGCACCACTTCAACCCCCTTGCGCCACGCCAGCATGAGCGATTGCGCCATCAACCAATGGCCAAACCCTTTCCCGGTCAGTTGCGGCACCAGCGCGAAAAAAGCGAGAGAACATGCAGGCAACGCGCGGAAATCCAGCTCCAGCAGGCCAATCTCTATCCCGCGCGGGTCGGTGACGGCATAGACTTCCACCGCCTCATGCCGGATAATATGTGACACTTCATCATCCGGCAGCACGAGGCGCGAAAACCACAACCAAGGCTCGCCCACGCGCCGGAATAAAGTGCGGTATCGTTCCAGCGCCGGAGCCTTCCATCGCATGAGGCGCAAGGGAGCGGTGGGAAGCGGAGCAGGCCGAGGGCGCACGCGCATTTCAAGATACGTGACGACTGTGGCAATCTTGTGCGATTTCACCACGACACGCGCCACAGGTTCAGCTCCAGACCGCCATCGGGGGCAAACTCATCAATATGGCATCAATATTTCCGCCGGTCTTGAGGCCAAAAAGTGTGCCACGATCATAGACCAGATTGAACTCGGCGTAGCGCCCGCGCCATTCGAGCTGGCGCAGACGGTCGGCCTCATCAAATGGCGTGAACATGCGCTTTCGCACCAATGGCAGGAAAGCGGTCAGGAATGCTTCGCCCACCGCGCGGGTGAAAGCAAAGCTGGCGTCGAAATCCCCTTCCAGATGATCGTAAAATATGCCGCCGACCCCGCGATGCACCTGCCGGTGCGGTATATAGAAATAGTCGTCGGCCCAGGGCTTGAACCGGGCGTGATAGTCCGGGCCGTGCGCGTCACATGCGGCTTTCAGCACCTGATGGAAATAGTCGGTGTCTTCGGCATAAGGGATGGGCGGGTTGAGGTCGGCGCCGCCGCCGAACCAGCGCTTTGTGGTCACGAGGAAACGGGTGTTCATGTGCACAGCCGGCACATGCGGGTTGGCCATATGCGCAACGAGGCTGATGCCGGTGGCGAAAAATTCGGGATTATCTCCTGCTCCGTGGATCGTCCTGGCAAATTCGGGCGCGAACGCTCCACCCACGGTCGAGACATTGACGCCAACTTTTTCGAACACCAGCCCCTTCATCACTCCGCGCATGCCACCACCGCCTTCGCCGGGGGTCAGGCCATCGGCTTCGCGATCCCAGGGAGTGTATTCGAAACGAGCCTCACTGCCCGCTTCCCGCTCGATGGATTCGAACTCGGCGCAAATGCGGTCACGCAGCGACTCAAACCATATACGCGCCTGCTGTTGCTGGGTATCGAGAGTTATCATTCCGGGAACTGTCCTGTCTGTCGCAATGCTTCGGATAGCGCGATGCCCGCGGATACGGCAATATTCAAGGACCGGAATCCTGCCTGCATCGGAATACGGACACGCAGAGCGGCACGGGCATGAACCTCTGGCGGCACACCCGCACTTTCCGAACCGAGCATTAGCACATCGTCAGGCGCAAAGCGGACATCGGGCAGACGCGTTTCACCTGCGCTGGTGAGCAAGACGATACGCCGCCCCGCCATCGCGTCAAACATCGCCTCCGCATTGGCATGACGGGTAACATCGGTAGCGGCGCCATAATCCATCGCGGACCGCTTCAGAGCCTTGTCCGACCAGATGAAGCCGCACGGCATGATGATATCGAGCGGTACACCGAAACAGGCGCACAGTCGCATGATCGCGCCTACATTTCCGGCAATGTCAGGCTGATAAAGGGCAATACGCATCGGGCGCCCATAGCGGCCCCGTGCATCTTTGTCACCGCGGTGCAAAATTCATATTGGCAAATCCGGAATTTACGGGCTATCTGCGCGCGATAGCGCCACAGGGGGTGGGGGACGAACCGCGCAAAGCGGACGCCAAAACTCTTGAAATGCCGACAGGATACGGGCATGCGGCGCGCATATGGTCCTGAACGACAAGGGTGTATGAATGGCGACGCTACAAGAATCGGGAACGCAAGCGCATTCCATGGCGGAAGGGGCAGGGGGCGACGGCGTTCGCCGCCGTGATTTCATTAATATTGCAGCCGTGAGTTTTGCCGGGGTCGGCGGGGTTGCTGTGGTCCTGCCACTTATCAACCAGATGAACCCGAGCGCGGATGTGCTGGCGTTGGCCTCCACCGAGGTCGACCTGTCGGCCATCCAGCCCGGACAGGCGATCAAAACCACCTTCCGCGCGCAGCCGCTCTTCGTTCGCCACCTGACTCCTGCTGAAATTGCCAAGGCCGATGCGGTGGACCCCGCCAGCCTGCGCGATCCGCAAACGCTGGAAGAGCGTACCGTCGACGGCAAGAAGCAGTGGCTTATCACCATGGGCGTCTGCACCCATCTCGGTTGTGTGCCGCTGGGTGCAGGAGAGGGCGAAAACAAAGGCGAGTTCGGCGGTTATTTCTGCCCTTGCCACGGTTCGTCCTACGACACCGCCGCACGCATCCGCAAGGGTCCGGCTCCCAAGAACCTGGAGGTTCCGAAGTACAGCTTCACCTCTGAAACCGCCATTCTCGTAGGCTGAGGAACAGATCCATGAGTTTTCCCTGGGCAAATGAATA
>ERZ724517.2100-NODE-2100-length-10676-cov-5.864231_pt1 | contig 10676 bp, 6 predicted proteins | sample MGYA00376050_ERZ724517 | MGnify/ENA primary metagenome ERZ724517 (study PRJEB28724, sample SAMN07190886) | activated sludge metagenome | isolation source: activated sludge of sewage treatment plant in Hong Hong | place: USA: Christiansburg, Virginia | collected... | reverse complement strand
GTAAGCGTACGTGTTAAGCCCTCCAGCCAGCCCGATGGGATCGGATTGGAGATACATCCGCCCTGACGCGAGTTCACCGTAGGTGAGCGTCTGGCCTAGAAGCGTTTGGCGGTGATTTGGCTGGATGAAGAAGACAGCCTCCCCAGGTTGCACAGGTCCGATCCGATGAGGTGCATTGTGGCTCACGCGCGCGTGCGCGCGGATGCTGTTTTTTAGCCGCTAAAGGGGTTGGTGGCGTACCTCGGTGGTGATCGCGTCAAGGCCGCGCGCAGCGCGCCCGAAGGGCTTGGCCTTGACGTGCTTGAACAACATACGCTGTCGGTTGCGGGGTGAGCCGACTTTGACGGCTTGCCCCGCATCCAGACCATGCGGCGATGGCCAGGCGCTCGGCGGGGCAAGTGGGCAGGCCTCCCGGCCATCCCTGGCGGCGATCAGTCGCGCAGGCAATGCAGGCCAGCACGCCAGAAGTAGGCCCGCGCCATCTGGCGCTCGTCGCTGCCGTGGCTCGCATAGCCATCGGTGCGCGGCACATGAAGCCAGCCGGTGATGCCGCACACATCGGCGATGAAGCCGCGCAGCATCAAGGCCGGGTCGATGCCGTCGATCTCGCACATGCGCACGAACTCGGGCGGCAGATCCAGCGTGATGGCCGTGGCCGGTGCTGTGGTGGTTTGCTCCTGCATGGGTGGTCCTCTCCCTTCGTTGATGTATTCGGTGGTGCCAAGGCGTTGGGGAGCCCCTCGGGGGCGGATGGTGGACGGGCGGGGCCAACCGCCATCACTGCGCGCCAGCGCCTGGCTATGGGTCTTTGCGGCGATGGCGAAGCCATGGCCAGCACATGCTTTGGTCTTCGGCGCGGCACGAGCTGCAAGCTGGTGCCGCGTGCAGGGGATGCGGGGCGCAAGACATAACGGGGGTTGCGTGAACCCGAAGGGCGCAAGGCGTCAGCCGCAGCGGTGTGGACACAAAGTGAGCCTGCGAACGACTGGCCACACTTCATGCAACAGCCCGTTATGTTTACTTGGCCCCTGGGCCAAGTAACCCCGCAGCCACTGCCAAGGATCAGCCGGGCTCAAGGCCCGGATGGCCTTGAACAACAGTGTCCTAAGACGCTTGGCCGCCCTGGTCCGCCGCCGCTGTCGCTGTCTTCGTGGCCTGCCGCGCCACCCTGGCCGGGTGCGTCCTGTCATGCACCGCCTTCAATTGCAGGATCGACACCCGCGTGTAGACCTCCGTCGTGCTCAGGTCCGCGTGCCCCAGCAGCGCCTGGATGTAGCGGATGTCCGCCCCGTTCTCCAGCATGTGCGTGGCGCACGCATGGCGCAACAGGTGGCAAGCCGCGTTCGGGTGCGTGTCCTTGAAGCGCTCCAGGCTGGCCGCCCCGATGGCTTTCCTGACGATGCCTGAGAGCTGCTTGGGGCTCATGCCCTCGCCATGCTTGGCCAGGAACAGCGTGCCCTCGTCCTCGCCTTCCAGATAGTCGGGGCGCACCTCGTAGAGGTACTTCTCCACCCACCGGCAAGCCCGCTCCCCGATGGGCACCACCCGGTCCTTCTTGCCCTTGCCCTGGCGGATCAGCACCGTGCCGCGCACCAGGTCCATGTCGTCGATGCGCAGGTTGACCAGTTCGCCGCGACGCATGCCCGTGCTGTAGAGCACTTCCAGCATGGCCCGGTCGCGCAGGCCCAGGCCGGTGTCTTCCTCGATGTCGCAGGCATTGAGCACCTGGTCCACCTCGGCCATGGTCAGGATGTGGCGCGGCAGGCGCTGCTGTTGCCTGGGCAGGTCCAGCTCCGACGCCGGGTTGTAGAGCAAGTGATGCTGGCGCGCCATCCACTGGAAGAACGTGCGCACCGAGATCAGCCGCTTGGCCTGCGTCTGGAACGACAGCGGCGCGCCGTCCGTCTTGCGCCGGTACTGGAAGATGTGCTGGCGGTAGCGCTCCAGCATGGCCCGCGTCACGTCGCTGGGCCGCAGGATGGCGCGCTCCTCGCACCAGTCGATGAAGTAGCCCAGCTCGATGCGCCGGGCCTTGACCGTCATCGGGGAGAACTGCCGCGCCGCCGTCCACTCCAGGAACTCGACCAGGTAGCCACGGAAGCCGCCTTGCACCTCCGGGTCACCGGCCACGCGCAATGGTCCGGGCTTCTTGCCTGGCCTGCCGCTGATACGCCCGCTCATGGTTGCACCTCCGAAGCAGCTAAAGCAAGGCCCGATGCCGGTACGTTGGGCCGGTGGTGGCCGTTGACCTTCAAGACGGGCGTTTCCTCGTCTTGCGTGGCTTCATCGCCAACAAGCCCCATCACCATTGGGTTTGCAGCCGTTTTGGAGGCCCGCGAAGGGGCCGCAATGGCCCCGCCACCACCCCGCGATGGCCCCGCGAACTGGCCCTGCTGCCCCCGCGAACTTTCAAACGTAGTTGCAGCCTGGCCCAGCTCGCCCATGTCGATGAGTCCGCTCAAGTGCGGCGCCTCGGCCTGCGCATCGCCATCGAAGGCCAGCTCGTATTCGTAGCTCTGGCCGCGCATGCCCCGATGCACCAGCACGTATTCCAGGCTGGCCAGCCTGTCCAGGTGGATGCGCAATTGCGTGTCGCCCCAGCCGCTGAAGTCCCGCACATCCTTGCGTGTGAGGCGCACCTCGCCGCGCTCGCAGGCCAGCGCCTGCATGCGCTGGCGCACCAGCTCCACCAGGCTGGCCAGCAGGCGCCGCGTCTGCGGCGGCAGCTCGTCCAGGCTGCGCCCCAGCACCTCGTGCGCCAGGCGGTTGGCCTGCGCAATGTCGCCCATCGTGGCCTCGATGTATTCGATGGCGCGATCCCCGTCCACCATGGTCTTGATGGGCCGTTGCTGCTGGTGCAGCAAGGCGATGGCATCAATCAAGGTCAGGTACTTCTCATGATCGCGCCGCGTGCGCGTCTTGTCTGACAGGAAGGTCAGCCGGTCGGCATACGGGTTGACCACGGCCAGCGAACGCAGCAGGCGCTGGGCGTTCTGGTGCAGCCGGATCAGCCGCGCCTTGTCCTGCCTGGCCTTGAGGCCCTCCAGCGTGCGCTTGAGCCTTTGCAGTCGGTGGATGGCCTCGGTCTGCTCGCGCCCTTCATCGACGGTCAGCACCAGGCAGCGGTTCAGCAGTTCTTCGTCGATCTCGATGGCCGTGGTCGTCAGGAAGATCATCACCGGGCCTTCCACCCGGTATTGCTGCGTCACCAGGTTGCCCGTGGTCGCGTCCTTGCCCGTGCTGGCAATGGTCAACTCGCCATCGGACTGCAAGAGCTTCAAGGCGTAGCTGGCGCGGCTCGCGCCTTCTTCCTCGCAGATGGCCAGGATCTTGTGCTTGAGGTTCGTCTCGCCCATGTAGAACAGGCTTTGCCCCGTCATGGCGCTGTACTTGATGCGCTCTTCCTCGGGCATGAAGGCCAGCACCGCATCCATCAGGCTGGACTTGCCCGCCGCGCTCGATGACTGCACCACGATGGCCAGCGGCCCGGACAGCTTGCGACTCACCGCGGCCAGGTAGGCCACCAGCTTGTTCGTGCCTTCGCCCACCAGGCCGCAGGCGTCGAAGTCGGCCAGGATGCGGCCCATCAGGTCAGGGCTCTTGAGCAAGGCCATGGCCTCGGCCTCTTCCTGCTCGCTCATCTTGGGCGCGGCGGGCTCCACCTTCATCGCGGCCTGGATGCGCTCGGCCTGCACCGCCTCCAGCTTGAGCAGCAAGCGCCCCAGGTCCAGCTTGACCGTCTCGTCCTTGACGGACAGCTCCTTGGCCGCTTGAGCGATGTAGGCAGCGCGGGCCCGCGCTGCATAGAGGTCGAACGTGTCGACGTGGAAGGCCTCGCCCCTGGACACCAACACATTGACCTTCAAGGCCTCCGGCCCCAGGTTCTTGGCCAGGCCACGCACACGCCAGCGGCGATCCCCCAGCGTCACGCTCACTTCGTCGCCATTGACTTCGGCTTCGATGTCGGCCCGCGCAGATGCTGCCGGGGCAACCGGCGCAGCCGGGCCAGAAGCGGCCAAGGAAGAAGGTTGTGGGGGCCCTGGCTCGGCCACCGCTTCGCCGGGCAAGGGGGCGTTCTCAACATGCTGGCCCGGACCTTCGGCAGGCGGCTCGCCCTGGCCCAGCCACACCGCCTTGCGGATCAGCACGCCCAGGCTCTTGGCCGCAGGCGTGACCTTGAGCGCGTAGCTGTTGGCATCCATGCCTTTGGGGAACTGAAGCCGATAGCACGCCAGGCCTGCTTCCATCAGCCGCTGTGCAGCCTTGGCCGCGCCTCGATCCCCGGCTTCATCGCGGTCATACGCGATCAAGACCCGTTGCACGCCGCAGCGCTTGAAGATGGCCAGGTGATCGTCGGTCAGCCCTTCCACGCCATAGGCCGCCGTCACATTGCGATGGCCCGCGCACCAGAACGTCATGGCGTCGATCAAGGCTTCGCACAGGATCACCTCGGCCTGACCCACCAGGCCCTGCGCGTTCCACGCGCCACGGTGCGGCCCCGGCAGGTACAGGTGCAAGGGCGCGTCCGCGCCTTCGCCGATCTTGCGGCCATAGACCTCCACCGCGTTGCCGGCCTCATCGAACACCGCTACCACCAGGCAGCCATTGAAGTGCTCGTGCCCCGACTGGCGCAGCACGCCCAGCGCCTGCAAGCGCCCGCGCAACTCGGCCCCGGCCTTGACCCGCGCCGCTGGCAGGCGATAGCCCAAGGTGCGGTTGGCAAAGCCCAGCCGGTGCGCCTCGATCAGCTCGCGCCCGGCCTGGCCGCCCAGGCCCCGCCGCTCCAGGTAGGCCAGGGCCTCCGGGCTGTTGGCCAGCGTCTCCTGGTAGTAGCCCATGACCTGGTTCAGCAGCTCCTGCTCGCTGGCGTCCATCACCACGGGCGCGGGCAACCGTGCGGAGCGTGAGCGCTTGACCGGCTCACCTGCCTCGCCACCACCAGCAGCCACAGCAGCTAAAGAAGAATCGGCCCGCAACAGCTCCACCGCGTGCCGGAACGACACTCCGTTGCGCTTCATCACCCAGTCGATCGGCCCGCCGCCGATGCCGCAGCCGAAGCAGTGCCACAGATTCTTGGCAGGCGTCACCACCAGGCTGGCCGTCTCGTCCTCGTGGAAGGGGCAGCAGCCCAGCTTGTCCTTGCCCGACTTCTTGAGCGCCACGCCCGACGACTCGACCAGGCGCTCTATCGCCACCTCGCTCTTTAGCCGCTCGATCTCTGCTTCGGGAATGCGTGCCATGCAATGCCTCTTTTCCGACCGCCATGCGGGGTCTTTTCGCCAAACAAGCAGTCAAATAAATAACTCGTTTTCGTTGTACCACATTTCGCTGTATTATGAACAGCATTGCGTAACACACTGGGTATCGTGATGGCTGTCAACCTCTTGCATCTGCCTGCTTCCACAGCCATGACCATCAGCAGCGAAGAACGTGCGTTCTTTGTCACCATGGGTGAGCGCATCACCAAGTTGCGCAAAGCCCACAACCTCACCCAGACACAACTGGCCGAAGCGCTGGGCGTCACCCAGCAAACGGTGCAGGCCTACGAGGCGGGCAGTCGGCGCATTCCGGTGTCGGCGCTGCCGATGGTGGCCCGCACGCTGTCGGTGTCGCTGATGGAGCTGTTTGGAGAAGAGCCGCAGCAGGACAAGAGCGCCAAGCGGCGGCGCGGCCCTGTGCCGCAGTGGCAACAGCACATCGAGGCCATCGCCAAGCTGCCGCGCAGCCGCCAGCAGTTCATCGCCGAGATGCTGCGCAACGCACTGGGCGAAGGCGCCACCCAATGACCGCCCTGCAACCCCTCATCCAGAGTCGCATCCTGGCCCTGCGTGAGCAGCGTGTGATGCTGGATGCCGACCTGGCCCAGCTCTATGGCGTCGAGACCCGCGTACTGGTACAGGCCGTCAAGCGCAACCTGGCGCGCTTCCCCGAAGACTTCATGTTCCAGCTCACCGCCGACGAGTGGACAGCTTTGAGATCACAAACTGTGATCTCAAACGCCGAGGGACGTGGCGGCCGTCGCACCGCACCCTACGCCTTCACCGAGCAAGGTGTGGCCATGCTGTCGTCGGTGCTGGGCAGTCAACGGGCCATTGCCGTCAACATCGAGATCATGCGCACCTTCGTGCGCGTGCGGGCACTGGCCGCTACGCATGGCGACCTGGCCCAGCGCTTGGCCGAGCTGGAGAACACCACCGAAGCGCTGGCACAGCAGCACGACACTTTCAGCCGCAATACCCGTGCGCAGCTCAAGCAGGTATTCGACACGCTGCGCGAACTGATGACGCCACCCGAGCCGCCCAAGCGGCCTATCGGCTTCGTCACGCCCGAGGACAAGGGCAAGAAGCCGACTTCATCGAAGCGCAAGACGTAAAAGAGCAAGGGCCGCGTAGCGGCCCTTGCTTCTTTCCACAGGTCAATCAAGTGTGGTTACTCGTCCAAATACTCATCAGCAGACAAGTCGAATCCCTGCTCAAGAAACTGCATGACCTGCCTGGCCTCTTCAATTGAAGAAACACAGATGTCCTCCAAGCTTGCCGAGATGCTTACCGCATCCGCTATCACCGCCTCGAATCTCAGATCGGTCACCTTCAACGCACCAGTAAAGCCTCGCACGTTGATGCTGCCCACAGGATGAAGTGGCTTGGCAAGCATTACATGGCTGCCAATCGGAGGAACAGCCGCCAATTCGATCACGCCCGACACTCGACCAGCAGCGCGGTCATCCGTAATCAAAACACTAGCGTCAAGGTAGATCTTCATTTTGGATTTGGCATTGTTGGTACATAAACCTGACCAGCGCGAACGATTTCAGGGCTCATGTCGCACCCCATCTTCTGCCCAAGGCTAATCAACGCGTTGATCTGAGCTATCCGCCCCAGAAGATCTGTTCGATGAGTCGCCCAGCCAGGCCCACCAAACATTCCGCCCGGATCGTTTTGCATGTTCTGCACTTTGGGGAGCGCAGCGTCAATGGCCTTATTTGTCTCGTCTTTAATGGAGCGGCAAGGATCATCCGACTTACTGCATACACGATCAAACTGCCGCTCTTCAAGTCTGGTCATGTCCTTTGGTCTAGTGGCTTCAATCAGCAAGCCACCAGCGATCACAGGACCAAGCGTACGAACTGCTTGCTGGATGATTTGAGCAACCTGAAGCCCACTGGGATCAGTAAAGGCTGTCGGCTGACTGCCCGCGTAAGCGTACGTGTTAAGCCCTCCAGCCAGCCCGATGGGATCGGATTGGAGATACCGCCCCGAAGCGGGGTTGTACGTACGATGGTAGTTGTAGAACGTGCCCGTTTCCTTGTCCAAGTACTGACCAGGAAAGCGCAAGTTGAGCACAAACCGCTGGCTCTCTGTCTGGGCCTGAGGGGCCTCATTGGGCGCTGTCGCACCAAAGGGCTCGTTGTTCAAGATGGGCCAATCCCAGCGGCGCTTTTTCTGATCGTCGGTGACCATCCGGGGCGTGTTCAGGTGGTCGGTGTGGATGTAGTACACCGCAGGTGGGTTGCTGCCTGCGCTGTCGAGGCTGACCAACTGCGTTGGCGTGGTGCCTGCGATGACGGCCACAGGTTGGGTGCCCAGCCAGATGTACTCGCGCTTGACCTGACGGGTTGCCTCATCGATTTCGGCGATCAGCTTGCCATCGAGGTCGTAATGGAACAGCGTGGCCGTGCTGCCGATGTAGGGCAGCGGTGGGATGGCCGTGCCGCCTGGCGGCGTGTAGCTGTAGCCACGTTTGGCAATGCGCTGGCCCAGGTAGTTGTGCTGGTAGGTGTAGCGCCCACCAGGGCCCTTGGAGGTGGTCAGTCGACCATAGGGCGAGGCCATGAGGTCGTCGTAGCCAAACTGCACATCACCGGCTGTGGTGTTGGGGTCGCGGGTGATGTTGCCTGTGTCATCGGTGGTCACCAGCAGGCTGGCGGCATTCCCCTCTTTGGTGCTGCTCAGCCGGTTGCTGGTGCTGGGGTGGGCGTAGACCGTGTCAATGCCGCCGGCCACTTTGAGCGTACGGTTGCCGTTGGCATCGTAGTCATAGTCGTACAGGCTGCCGCCATTGAGCGACATGTTGGTCAGCCGGTCCAGCCCGTCATATTCGAAGGTGGCATCACTCCAACTGCCGGTGAAGCGAGAGATGCCAATGATGCGATCGGCCGCGTCGTACTCAACCGAATGGGTTCCGTAGGATGCATTGGTCACCGAGCCTTTGCCCAGGGTAAAAATGCTCGTGCGGCCTTGGGTGTCGTACTCCCTCACATAGCTTTGTGTGCCGCCTGTGGCGCCAAACGCAAAGCCTGTGACACCATAGGCCCCTTGATCGACCGCCTGTGGGCTGTATTGCACATTGCGCACCACGGGCACAGGCTGCGTGGTCGTGCCCGGGGCCGTGGTGGTGATGCCGCTGATGCGGCCCAAGGCGTCGTACTGATAATCGACCTTGCGACCAGAGGGGTAGGTCAGGCCCAGCAGGCGCCCTGCATCTGCGCCACTGCTGGGGCCCCAGCGGTATTGCAGCGCATCTCCCGCGGATAAATATTGCAGCTCAGCAGCAGTCTTGCAGACACTGGCTGTTCCCCAGATCTGGCAGCGTTTGCTCACGCGGCCCAGCGGGTCGTAGAACATCATCACGCGCGACTGGACCACACTGTTGGTGTACTCCACCAGTTGGGTCAGCCGGCCACGGCCGTAGTTCTCGCTCCCAGGGGTGGTGCTGAAGTGGTCGTACAGCAGCCTGGTGTAACCCCAAGGGGTGTACACATAGGTGGGGCGCATCAACGCGTCGTATGCAACGCTGGCGTCTTGCCCGCGCGCATTGAGGCGGTAGCTGAGTTGACCGGTCTCGGTCATCTCCGTGCTGGTCACCCCCGTGTCCGGACTGGTCTGCGTGACGCTGTCCAGGCCCGTGTACTGGTACTGCGTCACGTTGTTGCGCGCGTCGGTGACGCTTTTGAGGCGGCCTTGGCCGTCGTACGCAAACTTGACTTCGGGCTTGGAGGCCCCCTCACTGGGCGGGGGCAGGATCTGCTTTTTGTTGCGGTTGAGGTTGTCGAACTGTTGCTCCGTGACTCGCTCATCGGGGGTGATGATCTTGGTCAGGTTGCCCTCTGCGTCGTAGTTGAGGACCGTTTGCCCCAGCGTGGGCCCGGGGGGCGTTTGCTGCGCATGCGCGGCCAGGGGCAGCGTTGCCGGCAGGACTTGCAGCACCGCCAACAGGGCGGCAATCAGGCGCCTGGAGGTGGGGTGACGTGCCGCAGATGGGCTCAAGCTGGCGCTGTTCATGGGCGCATTCCCTGTGGTGTGTTTTGAATTCATTGTTCAACCCCTGCCTTGATCGTCCACAGGCGATTGAGGTTGTCGTACGTTCTGGCAATGGCCCGAGTGAGCGTGCCGGTGGTATCGGTGACCTGCTCGTTGGTGCGGTTGCCCGCATTGTCCAGCGTGTAATGGACTTTGTTGCCCAGGTTGTCGCTGATGTCGGTCAGGCGGTGTGCATCGTCATACTCATAAAACAGCCAGCTCCCGTCCGGTTGCGTGACCTTCTTGAGCAAACCGGTTGGCCACCACTCCACCACCGTTTGGTGGCCAGCCTGGGTCACGCTGGTCATGCGCTGGCGCAGGTCATAGGTGTAGCTGGTGATCACGCCGTTGGGGTCCTTGACCTCTTTGACCTGACCGTGAGCGTTGTACTTGGTGTACTCCGTCACATGGTTGCGGGCGTTGGCGACCTTCCAGAGGTCACCCTTGGTGTGATCTGGCGTGGTGTCGCTGTAGTACGTCCGTGTGGTGACGTTGCTGCGCGCGTCTTTGCGGGTCAGCTCCTGGCCGTGCTGGTTGTAGGTGTACTCAACGCTTTGTGTGACGGCAATGAAGCCATCGTCAGGCTGCAGCGTTGCAGCAAAGCCCTGCACACCCGTGGCGTCTAGCGTGGCCTGCTCGACCTGCTTGCACAGCACCGCAATGGGCTTGCCATCGGGCAGCAAGGCATCGGCTGGCGCGCAACTGGCCAAAGCGCCGCCATTGAACGGGTCTGGCTGGCCGTTGTACACCCAGGTCGTGCGCTTGAGGGGCTCGGCCCGGCGTGTCTCGAGCTTCCAGTCCGGGTGCCACTCGGTGCTGATCTTGCGCGCCTCGGGGGCCAGCGCGGTCAGATTGGTCGAGTTGGTCGCGCCCAATGCCGTGCTGCAGGGAGTCGCTCCAGTGCTGCCGCCCTTGAGGCCTTCGATGCGCACGCTCTCGCGGTTCTGTGCGTCATACGCGTAGCACACACGCTTGCCGTTGAAGTCGTCCCGAGATACGGCATCTCCTGTCGTTTGGTTATAGGCAGTTTTGCTGACACTGGCTGCACAGCCAGCACCCGCAGGATTTGACTGTTCATTTTGCCGAACCAGACCCCCCGCGATATTCACGAACCTATAGGTGACGACTTGGGACTGTTGGTCGTTGATTTTTTGCGTGGAAGTCGTGTATTGAGGCCCTAAAGTGGAGAATGGTCCATAGTCGAAAGAAACATCCAGCCCACCAGGCTGAGTCTCTCTTTTAACCCAAGCCTTGTTGCCGTTGCCGCCATACACAAACGACATGAATCGGTTGTTGTTCTCGTCCAATTTCCCGGTGAGCAAATTGCGCCAATCAGCACTGACTTGCCCTGCCTCTGGGACCTCGCCGTAGGTGTAC